>JAEEGL011364004.1_pt1 | contig 10201 bp, 7 predicted proteins | sample 9134231 | NCBI WGS metagenome assembly JAEEGL01 (sample SAMN16246548, study PRJNA631951) | gut metagenome | biome: gut microbiome; feature: rumen; material: fiber-attached | host: Bos | place: Iran: Karaj | collected 2018-10 | reverse complement strand
TTATTAAGGTTGTTTTTGGGTTCCCCCAACCTATTTGGTGAATTTGATAATAGGATCCTTTCAGAAGGACAAAAGCTTACACTGAAAGAAATATCAGTTTTATTAGGGGAAGACTCTATTTCTTATGAGTTAATAGGTTACTTGTTGGACTTAAAAGGATTAGTAAAAGCTATACGGGGCCAGGAGACGCAATATAAATTAATCCATCCTTTAGTAAATTTTTACTTGTCAATACTACTAGCTTTTGATGAGGATGTTGAAGACGACTCTAAAGTTACAATAGGAACAAAGAGGCTGGTAAACCTGTGGCAGGAAAGAACTTCACGTATATATGATGATTATGTTACTGGTAACGAGTTAACAGAAGATGATATAGCTTTTATTATTCTGATTTTTTCAAAAGGTATAGAAAGGGAAGTTGTTTTGCCAATTAAAGGAACTGCTTATTTTGATTTAACTAAGCTTCCGAATCTTTACAAAATGATTTTCGAAGATCCAAAATATGTAGAAGTGTCCAAAAAGCAGAAAGATTTTGGTTGTTTTGCTGATGAAGTGATCCAATATATTGTTGCTGGTAGACTTTATAGACAAAAAGCCGTTGATAGAATTACTTCGATGTTTGGAGGAGTATTCGAGAAATTCCCAGAATATGAAGCTAGTATTCAAGAAGTTGGCGGAATCAGTAATGCCTTAAATACATTGGAAAAAGAAGAGGAAAAAATCATTAAACTGTTTTCAAAGCATTCTACAAGAGATTTGGATGAAAACGGCGAGACTCTAAGTGGACATAATGGTAACATTGATGATTATTTCAGGCATTTGAATAGTTTAGAATAACTCCAAATCTTCCAATACAAGAAAATGCCAATAATATATAAATGTGGGAAATATGAAAACATACGCGATTAGTGATATTCATGGGTTCTATGATGAAATGATAGAGAGCCTAAATAGAACTGAATTTCCAAAGATGTCAAAATGTATCTTCCTTGGGGATTATGTTGATTACGGTCTCGAATCAGGCAAGGTTGTTAAGTACTTATTCGATTTACAAGAAAAACATGGGAATCATAAAGTCATTGTGCTTAAAGGAAATCATGAGGAAATGCTTATAGATTGGTATAAGAAGGGACGTGGCGATTGGTTCATTGCCGATTCTGATGCGGGATTGAGAACCTTTTATTCTTTTATCTCTGATGAGGCCAAGGAAGAGTTTGATGCATTTGCAATGAACGCTTCTGGAATAGAGATAAGTGAAAAAGCTCGTGAGTTACTAAAAAGAGAGTGCCATGAGCTAATGATATGGCTTGATTCATTGCCATTATATTATAAGACGAAAAAACAGATTTATGTCCATGCCGGCATAGACGAAGAGGCGGAAGATCTCTGGGAAGTAGGCACTTCTAAAGATATTTTTCTGTGGAAGTATCCCCCAACAAAAGGAGCTTTCTTATTAACGATTATATCGGGACATATTGGAACCTGCTCCGAATATTTGTCTGGAGACTCAGATTATCATGATATTTTCTTTGATAATGAAAGCCATTACTTTATTGATGGCTCTGTATACCGTTCAGGAAGGATACCGGTATTAGTATATGATGACGATACGGACAAGTACTCATATATTTAAACAAATATGAAATAATACAACCAATAATCATTTGAGAATCAAGGCCACTACTTCATTGATGTAGCTGGCCTTTTTATTTTTACTAAACTACAAGTTCATAGTTATTCTTTTGAACAAGATGTAAATTGTTTCTACAAACTGATAAAAATATGAGTTAGTAAAGAGGACATATTATGAACTGGATACCGGCAATTGAAGTAGAAAGCGCGCAGGGAACACGAGAAGTTTGCCTTACTACAAGGCATCTGATGAATAGGGTTATTTTTCTTAATGGGAGTATTGATTCAGACATGGCGAATGTATTCTTATCTGAACTGTTATATCTAGAGGAAACCAATGAGCCAATAACTATTTACATAAACAGTCCTGGAGGAGAGGTAAACGCAGGTCTTTTAATATATGACGCCATACAGGGAAGTCACCTTACCATAAATATCGTATGTACAGGGATGGCAGCAAGCATGGCAGCTATAATACTTGCAGGTGGTCAAAAGGGAAGACGTTATATTTTGCCGCATAGTAAGGTGATGATACATGAACCACTGATATCAAATGGTGTTGGCGGATCAGCAACAAGTATTAAAAACATATCCGACTCAATCTTAGAAACAAGAGTAATACTAAATGGTATTCTTGCTAGGCACACGGGAAAGCCTACAGAGGAAATAGACGATGCAACAAGCTTTGATAATATCATGAATGCTGGAGAAGCAATAGAATTTGGGCTTTGTGACAGCATTACTGAAACAATAAGAGTCATGTAAATGGGGGATTTTATGGAAGATAATATGCTTATCATTGCTAAGGACCAGTATTATAGTCTGGACTGCATGAAAACAAAACTGAATAATAACGTTCTTGTTGTTGGGACAAGTGGTGCTGGGAAAACTCGAAGCTTGGTTGAGCCTAACTTGCTTCAGGCAACAGGCAGCTATGTTATATCAGATCCTAAGGGAAATCTATATGGAAAATATAAGGACTATCTTGAACAAAAAGGATATAGAGTTCTAAAGCTCGACTTCACTGATCCTGAGAATTCGGAACAGTATAATCTTTTTCGATATATTCATAACGTTCAAGATATAGTGAAGATTGCACATATGTTGATTTATCAGGAAAAGGCAGGTAAACCAGTTGACCCTTTTTGGGACCAGGCATCACAGCTTTTAATTCAGGCATGCATGGCTTATATGATTGAATTCGAACCAAAAGAAAACCAGAATCTGGAATACTTAATGTATCTTGTGAGCTTATGCAATATTGATGAAAATGATGCAGGAAGCAAAACTGAACTAGACCGCAAGTTCCAAAGATTGGAAGGGGATAATCCTGACAGTTATGCTGTAAAAACATATAAGAAGTTCAGAATAGCGGCAGGAAGGACCTTAAAATCAATACTTATTTCAGTTAATGCGAGGATTGGTTTATTTGATGTACCAGAAATAAACCAGATGCTAAAAGTCGATACTATAAATATTCCTTCGGTCGGAGAAACGAAGACAGCGCTCTTTGTAGTAGTAAGCGATACAGATAGGTCTTTGGATGGCCTTGTTAATATTTTCTTCACTCAGACTATGAATGAACTATGCCGCCATGCGGACAAAGAATGCGAAGGTAATAAGCTTCCTGTCCCGATACGGTTTATCATGGATGACTTTGCTACTAATGTTAGAATAAATGATTTTCCTCGCATGATATCTTCTTTTCGCTCTCGTGGTATTTCCACTATGCTCTTAATCCAGGCAGAATCGCAGCTTCAGGAGGCTTATGGAAATGATGGAAAAACCATAATCGGAAACTGCGATACCTACATTTATATGGGTGGAAATGATGTAGATACTGCTAAGGCTGTAGCAGAAAGATGTGATGTGCCGGTTAAAAAGATTCTCAATATGCCTGTGGGCACAACTTGGATATTTCGAAGAGGTCAGGCCCCGATAAATGCTACAAACATTAACCTGGATGAATATAGAAAGATAAAGCTTAAAGAGCAGACCGAGAGAGCTTACAATTGGAGAAGCGCGATCATTTATGCAAAGACAAACGCTGGCATAATCAAAGTAGAACCTGGAGAGCGTAAGGAGGTAAGCAATAAGAATGCTGAAGCTATGACTCCTATACTTCCTGGTGGAGATCTTTACCCTGCAGCGGTAATCTATGAAGGAGAAGACAAGTAGCTTAATTTGAACATACCAGCAAAATAAAGCCAGATAATTCCAATAACTATATATGTATACATAACAGGAACAATGCTATCATACTTTACATCTTACAACAGGTATTCATTACATAATTCCAAGAAAAAAAGCTTGTGATATCTATGATATCGTATGCTCCGGAAAGACCTGGTCTTAACGGCTTGGATTCACTAGATTCCCATAATCCTGTAACTTAATAACAATGTTTCAATGCACACAGGTGCAGGAAAGGGGATACTATGTATTATCCTGTTGTTGACATGAAGAAAACCGGCAAAAGGATCCGTGAACTCATGAAAGCCAACAATATCCGAACTAGGGATATTGTTGAATACATGGGTTTTGAGTCGGAACAGTCTGTGTATAAGTGGCTTAGAGGCGACAGCCTTCCAAAGGTTGATAACCTTTTTGCGCTATCCAGATTGTTCGGAACTTCCATGGACAATATTTTGATGGAGAAAGAAGGAGAGGACGAAAGTCCTCTCCTTCCTCGTTTAGGGAAAATTAATGAAAATATTATCAATATACCGATGAATATGGATTGGGCGTTCGATATAATTTAGATTGATAGAGTATGCATAATAGGAAGGAAAAAGCTATGATTACAATCTCTCTGGATGAGCAGGGTGTATTTGAGCATAATGATAACCCCAATGGCGGAATCGTGATGATTGCAGGCATCATCTATGATGATCATGGCGATTCTGAGGATTCAGAGCGTGAAAAAACGAGAATCAGGGAGTATTTTTCAAGGATTTGCGGTAAGTTCCATGCACCGTATCCTGGTGCTCTTCATATATGCGGAGGGTGGTCTGATAGATATGTTGGCAAGGTCAAAGAAGAATATAAGAAATCATTGGATACCTTTTTAAAAAAAGGAATGTACAAGGGAGCTAAAGTTCCTTCATCAGATGGAAAGGATAGAAGCGGAGAGTATTATGTTTTTTCACTTATAAAAAGCCCCAAAGGTAAGCCGGAACTATCTTCAGATGACGTAAGCAACCTGATAAAAGAAGGTTACGCAAGTAACCTATACATGCATATGGTTGAAGATGCCATATCTCGGATCTTGTTCTATAACAATTTTTTCCTCGACCATGATAGCGTCAGTTTAGATCTTGCAACCAGGGTCTATATGGGGAGAGTAGGTGAGGATGTTTCTGCTCACACCTCTCTTGGATTTGATGATAGAACTGTAAGAGATGGAACGATAGTATTTTTAACCAATTCTAACGTTTTTCGGACTGCGCTTGCCAGAGAAATGCTGTACGAGACAGAAAATGATATAAAGATAAAGTCTCTTGAAGCCAGATCCATCAATTATTTTGAACCAGATAACGGACATGAATTCTTATATCTGTCAGATGCTATCTGCACATTTCTTGGGGCTAATAACACGTATGAGCAAGGGGAGTATATATCCAAGACCTGGGACAGGCTTAAGAAATTGTCAGGAAATAATAGACTGCTTTTTCTTTATGATGCTGTTGACACAGGCTTTTCAAAAGCCTGGAAATATACTGATTCAGGTAATATTTACAAGGCACTTAGCACTTTTTACGATTTTACAAACAGAAATAGCAAAGAGGCTAATTTTTATAGAAACCACTGGGAAGATATCTTCAGAAAGCATATCGTTCGCAGGATAGATACGTCTTCATTTACTATGGCAGTAAGACAGTTTTCCCAGTCAATAAAAAACAATAATCTTAAGCCTAAGAAACTTGTTTATATTTATGAAGCTCTTTTTGATTTAAAAGACAGTGTAGAGTTTGGTAATTCTCAAGATAATGCAGTGCTATACGATTTATTCGACTCCGGGGCAGCTGCATATAACCACTTAGGAGACTCAGACAAGGCGCAGGAGTGCATTTCCTTATGTAAACAATATGCCAAGTATGTTGGAGTAGAGCGGGAATTAAGAAACCGCAACAAATATGTGGTTTCCCTTTGTGACTCGTTGGAATATGAAAAGGCAATAAATGTAGCTCAAGATACATATGAATATTACAAGAGTATTTTTGAGATTCAAAAGAGTATATATGGCGAAGCTTACGCTAATGTCCATGATTTTGGAATAATAAACAGCCAATTAGGTCAGTGCTATGCATTTGCTAATGATTCGCGGGCGGAGGATCACTTGTTGGAGGCACTTAGCCTTTTTGATAAGGGAACTCCTGACTACTACCAGACAGAATCATATCTTTTGCATTATTATGTGCAGTCAGGGAATAGGGAAAAGTATTTAAGGTATTCAAAAGAGTTCTTTGGCGGGAAGCTAGAACCGATAAAGCAACTCGAATACGTTGTTTCAGAAGGCATCAAACAGAGCAACCCACTGATTTCTTTTAAATTTGCACTTTTTATTTTTGTCAAAGGCTTATATACCTTTTTCCTGAACGAGATATCTGCGGATGATATCACAAAGATTATTGATCTTGAAGCGACAATCCGTGCCATGAATGAGCATGTTGATGAGTTTATAGGTGGCTATCCGTGGGAAATCATCTATAAATATTTGGCACTGATATGCATTTCCAAGAAGGATGATAATGCCTCTGTTTATCTAAAAAAGATTTTAGGCATCAGGACTAATTCAGGCATTTTAAATCTTATAAAGCAATGCAATATTTATTCAATTGCAAATGCTGCAGGAAACAGTGCATTAAAAGGAGAATCTAAAAAACGAGCAATTGAAGCCTATAATCGTATGGCCGATGACTCTGGAATTGAGCACTTAAGTAATGTTCAGGGAGTATTGAATAAAGTTACATTTCTTTACTATTGAAGGAGAGGTTAGATGCAGGGCATTGATTTACGTTCTAAATATTTAGTGCCATTTTCCTATGATTCAGTTCAGTTTGATAAACTGCATGAGAAAGATTCTTCATGGGTGATCAAGGACAGTTCCAAGGAAATTGAAAGCGATGTCTATGAGTATGTCAGAAAGTCCTTTATTACTAGTAGTAATGAAGATGATGATCATTCTATTAAGATTGGTTGTCTATATGAGTATAAAAGCAAGGCTCTTTCTGGAAACTTTAAGGTTAAGTATATACATGAAGGATACTCCCTGCAATTTAGGATCAACCAGGTTATGCTGGCTTTATTTCAGACAGGAATTGGCTTTATATGGTTTCAGCCTGTCGTAGATGGCGGCTTTAAAAACGTGGAAGAAGCCATTGACTTTAATTATCACATAAAAGAAATGGCAAGAGATGAGAAAAACAACTATCTGTTTAAGGAAGAAGTATTCGATATTACTGGGGATGAGGATATCTCTGAAAAAGACATAATTCCCGGAGGAAAAAAGTACAAGAAGAACATGCCTTTTTATTTAGGGGTGTGGATTGACGATATCGTTAGGAGTATTAGTAGAAATATTACATATTATCCAAGCAGGACTATGTCCATTGATGATGAAAGGCGGATTCTTCCTGACAAATTTGTTTTGTTCCAATGCGGAATAATTGAGCAGAGTACAGATGTAGTGCAGTCTATTGTGTATTTAACCAAGGGATATAAGTCTTCATACCAGCTAGTAGAAGATATAGAGACTCAGATATTTAAGCCTTTTGAAAATGTAAGATATTATGCTTCATCTGAGGGTTGTGGCTTTTTTGCTATAGGCGGTGAAAAAACACCTGATTTTTTTAGATCCGGATTAACTAAAATAAGTAATGATTATTACATGATGTATCTGCTTGCTCTATATCAGAATTACACCTTGCTGCGGTATTCTGATTTGATATCTAATAAGCTCTCATCCGACAGATATGATTATAAGCGGTACTCAAAGAAGCTCGAAGAAAATCTGGACGATATCACTACAGAGTTAAATGTTTTCCTTGCTAAAAGTGTGTACTCATCTGTAAGCCATATTCAGCATCAGAATGAGTTTTTTAATTACGTCTCCGACAGACTTCTTATTAGAGAGAATATCAAAAGTGTTACGGCAGGAATAGAGGCTCTTAATAATATTGAGGGATGTCTTTATGAGGAAGAAGTCGAGAAAAAAAATAAGTACCTTAACTTCTGCTTGACGGTGGTTTCAGGATTAGCGCTCTTTTCAGCTTTTAATGATATAAATGAATTATTAATCAACCATATTTACAGGATTCTCCCAACTGCTAACCCCATTCTGACATACTTGTTTAATGGAGTGTTGCTACTAATAACGTTAGTGATAACTGGAAAACTAATCCAATATATTATTTATGACCCAGATAGACACAAGAATAAAAAACAGGCAAGAGCAGTAAAAAAGCCATAAGTACATGATGAATGAGGAGGAAAAGATGGCATTTGTACCTTTAGTTGAGGACGCAAAATCACAATCATATCTTAAAGATGAGACTAAGTTTTTGGTAGAAGAAACTCTTACTACTATCATGGAAATTATAATGGGCCGTGAGATTAAGGAATGGACTGACAAAGAATTTGAAGAGCTAGAGAAATATCGTAGATTTCAAGGAAAAAGCTTTTATTATATTAGAGCGAAAGACGGTAGAGCGGTGGTTGAGTATAGTGATGCAGTCTGCCTGCTTATAGACTATTTTGCTTCTAAGCCTTTTGGCGCAGATTATAAAAACAGAATTATAAAGGAACAAAAAGCTCATGGAAATGAGGAATTTGTTGAAAAAAAATTTAGACAGGAATATGACACCCAATGCGATAAGGAAAGGTCCATTTTAAAACTGCTTGGCAATTTTAGAAATGAGGAATATGGACATGCAGTAGAAAGAGCAAATATGGGCGATATATATATGTGGATTCATCAGATTATGAAATTCATTGAGTGCTTTTCTGGATATAGAATGCAGAGTCTGGCTGAATATGATTCGCATTATAGAGCTATAAATGCTCAAAAAAGATTGGATGACTGCTATACAAAAGCGTCTAATCTTAAGGGGCAATGTTTTTCTTCAAGTGAGAATTGTACCATTTATAAATTTGGAAAAAATAAGTATATTGTTTCACAGTATGACAAGGATGACTTTGCGTTATTAATCTCTGACATGGCTAGAGGATGGGATAATGGAATAGATTATTTGAAAAATGATAACTCAAATAATCCATTTCATCCGATGCTAGAAGAAAGTATTGAAGACTATGATATCGTTATGAATTTTGATAAAAAGTTTAATAATTTTAAAAAAACAAAAGTGGGAAGTATTGAAGAATCAATTCTTTACTTATCAATGCTTTATACTGTATACCCTTATTTTTCTGGTATATATTGGAAAGGTATTTTATATTCAGAATCCCATTTTGCTTCAAAGGTGTTACAAATAATTACACGTCATCCGAAAAAATTTTCATTTGAAGATAAAGTTAATACACTAACTTATAGAATTGATCATTTTAGTGAATGGAATGAGACAAATGAAAATCAACCAGGGATCGAAATAGATTTGAAGCTGATGTGCAGGGAACATATATTATCGATGTATTATAAAGGAAAAAATGATGAGGAAGGAGTTTCTTTAGCAAAAGCTTTTGAATCTATAATATTGGAGTGTGCTGATCAGAACTATATTTCTGAACATTATGATGAAATCGTAATGACAACACATAATTTAACTGCATATATGAGAGGAAGGGTAACCTATCAACTGCCCATACCAAGGGAAGAACTGCCAATACCAGAAGAAGCATCAAATGGAAATAATAAATACAGGATATTTCAAAGCCCAGATGATTTTCGCAGCTATTTTTTGACTGTCTTAGAAAAAACAAATGATATAGATACGATAGCTCGGTTTGTTTATAACATAAAAGATGATAATAACCTGAGGTATTTTTTTGATAATTATCAGCTTTATCTTGAAAAGGAGAATAATCAAGATGGGAATAATTGAGTCAATCCTGAACGAGTGGCTAAAGTGCGAAAAGAGTATAGCTGATGAATGGAGAGCTTGCAAAAATGAGAGTGAATCAATTAAACAGCGAATTACACAATTAGATAATGAGACGAGTAGTATATATAGTAATTATGATAGTAATAAACGGAAATTTAAAGATGTATATGACTTCATGGATTACATTGGTGTAGGACATGAAAAACTGCAGATTCCATTTGAAGAAGTCGACCAAGAATTAATTGATAAGAATAACGCACAGAAAAAAAAGCTATGTGATATGGCTGCGGATATATCAGACAAACAACATATGTTTCTAACATATTACAATCTGATTCAGGCCATGAAAACAGGCAATAAAAGTGACGCTGAATTATTTGATATGCGTAGTAAGCAACGATTATTTATTCCGGAATATGAATTATTTGTTGATGTATTCATATTAAATAAAATTGCTAAGGCGAAAATGAATTTAGCAAATAAGCTGTCTTATCAATCAAAAGACTATA
>JAEEGL010809277.1_pt1 | contig 10201 bp, 7 predicted proteins | sample 9134231 | NCBI WGS metagenome assembly JAEEGL01 (sample SAMN16246548, study PRJNA631951) | gut metagenome | biome: gut microbiome; feature: rumen; material: fiber-attached | host: Bos | place: Iran: Karaj | collected 2018-10 | reverse complement strand
GAGCATTACCAGTGCGCTGGAATAGGTGCTCTCGATATCGGGCAGGCGGTCGGTAGTGAACTCGGTGCTGGCCTCCCAGTCGTTCTGGTCCTCAACCCAGTACCACTCCTGGATTTTCTTCTTCTCGATGCGCTCCTCGCTATCAAGCTGGATACCATCAAAGACAAGCGATACAAACATACCGTCAACGCCCGAAGCGACAACGCTATCGCCTGACGTGCAGGTCAAGCCCTTGTAAACGATATTGGAGAGGCTGCGGGTCCTGAGTGAGAAGGTACCCTCGATGTAAACCTGCGATTCGTTAACAGTGGCTTCGGTCACGTCATCCAGGGTGAAACGGATACGAGTTCCGGTACCCACACCGGGGAATACCAGCATCAGGGTCTCGGACATATTGCGGCGCACCAGTTCATCGGCAATCGTCTGGAAGCTGATGTTGGCCTCGGCCATCGAGTTCACCTCCATAGCCTTTGTCGAGTCACTGGCAAGAGCATACAGGTTGTTGCGGAACTGGTTGGCATCCTTGACGTTTTCGTTCATCAGACCAACGCTGTAAGCCTTGATGGGACGGCCGTATACACGCTCATTGAGGATGCGGCCATGCAGAGCCTGAGCATATTCAGCCTCGGTGTCATACTTGTCGGTCATCATCAGCGAACCCTGGTCAATGCCCTCGGTGAAGGTCACGATAGCGACATTCTGCAGGTGTTGAGGATGAGGTGCGGTGTTTAGGGCGTCAAGCGCATTGTCCACCGAGTAGTAGAGCAAGCGGCCAGGCTGCTTGGTCAACCCATTGACAAAACCATAGAAGTCATTCACTGTTGTCGAGTCAAGGTAAGAGATTTCCTTGGTCGTAAGCGTCTGATTGAACCCGATGACGCCCATGTACATTCCCGTATCTACCAGCGGAATCACAGGACCGTTCAGGATGATGTCAATCACCTTGTTGATATCGGCAACATTGATCTCACCATCATTGTTGAGGTCACACTTGAGGTCACCAGTGGTGTTCACAATAGCATAAATCACCGCATTGATGTCTGCAATGTTGACCTCGCCGTCAGCATTCACATCGCCCACGATGTTACTGGAATATTGGCGCGGGCCAGCAAATGCCATCACAGTTGATAAAACAATCAACGATAAAAAAGTAGTTAGTCTCATGTACTTGTATAATAAAAAATGGTTAATATTTCCATAATTAATCGCATGCAACGAACCAAAGCACGCAGTTAACAACCTACAAAAGTACTGCTAATTTGTCCAAAAAACAAATCTTTATCATGAATAGTTATCAACAAATTTCCCTTTTTGGTCAATTTTTGCAGTATCTTTGCACCCAAAGTAATCAAAAATCGCTATGGTTTCGGCAATTCATCTCATAGGAGTCCTATTGACTATCGCCCTATTGCTTCTAGTAAGTTGGCTCTCAGGACGCAAGGTCAAGGACGCACGCAGTTTCACCACCGGCGGCACAAGCGGCAGCTGGATGGTGTGCGGCGCGTTGCTAGGCACCCTGGCGGGAGGACAGTCCACCATCGGCACGGCCCAGTTGGCATTCTATTATGGCGTGTCGGCCTGGTGGTTCACTATCGGTGCTGGTCTGGGTTCGCTGGTGATGGGTCTGGTTTACGCCGGTCCATTGCGGCGCAGTGGCTGCTCGACATTGCTCGAAATCGTCAGCCGCGAGTATGGCCACAAAGCCGAGACCGTAGGTTCGCTCCTGTTTCTCATCGGCATTTTCATCAGCATCGTGTCCCAGGTACTATCATCGTCGGCGATGATTACCAGCCTGTTCGGCATTCATCTGGTGTGGGCGGCACTCGCCAGTGCTGTACTCATCATGCTGTTAGTACTCTTTGGCGGCATACGCAGTGCCGGTGCCGGTGGCATTGTCAAGCTGGTTTTGCTTTACGTCAGTTCGCTGGTGGCTGGCGTCGTGGTATGGCGCATCGCGGGCGGTTTTTCGGGATTGAGTGACGCTATCGATACTGTATATCAAACTCCTGCCCTTGCCCAAGCCAACGGTCTGACAGACATCGAAAGCATCCATGAGCGTTATGCAAGCCCCTTTGCCCGTGGCTTCTTTAAAGACATGGGAGGCTGCTTGTCGCTCATTCTGGGCGTAGTGTCCACCCAGACCTACGCTCAATGCATCTGGTCGGCAGCCTCGACGCGAAAAGCACGCCGCGGTGCTGTACTGTGTTCGGTATTCATGCCCATCATCGGGGCAGCCTGCACACTGGTGGGCCTGTATATGCGTGGCCATTATATCACAAGCCATGAACTGTCCATGTTGCAGCAGCTGGGCGAGCAAGTGCCTGAAGGGCTTGGCGTCATCGACAGCTCGGCACTGGCGTTTCCTGTTTTTGTGCTAGAGCATCTGCCGGCATGGTTAGGCGGTCTGCTGCTGGGTACGATGCTCATCAATATCCTGGGATGCGGCAGCGGATTGTCGCTGGGTGCCTCGACCATCCTCGTCCGTGACGTGTATGGCAATTTCAAGCGCCGCATGGGCATGCAAGCCTCTCCCCTATCCCAACTGTCACAGACGCGCCTGTCCATTGTTGGAATCCTGATGCTGGCATTTATCGTGGCTGTTCTGTTCAACGGCACCTTCATCAACGACCTGGGTTTCCTGTCGTTGGGCCTGCGCGCCGTCGCCATTCTGTTCCCGCTGAGCTTCGCCTTGTGGTGCCCGGGGCGTTTCCAGCCCCGTCGCGTCCTGCTGTCGATGCCCATCGGTGTTGCCGCGATGCTTCTCGCTAAATTCACGTCCCTACCTGGCGACGCCGTCTATTACGGCCTCACCGCCTCCCTCCTCACCATCCTCACCAACGTGCCCCACGCTACCCAACGCTGCCCCACGCTAAGCCGCTAAGACGCTAAGGCGCTATGTTTTTTAGACAACACGGACAACCAATTATTTGTCATCCGTGTTCCTTGGGATTTAAGTCTAATGAGCAGAGATGTCCAATCGTATTATTTCAGGATGAGGGTGATGACGGCGTTGATGTCGGCGATGGTGACTTCGTTGTCGCCATTGACGTCACAGCGGGGATTTCCTGTACCACCGCTGAGGATGACCGTGATGATGGCGTTGACATCGGCGATGCTGATTTCGCCGTCACCGTTGACATCGCCTGGCACGGGTTGGGCGGAACTGCAATAGATGAAACTGATGATTGGGCCGTAAGCCGTGGTGTGGCTGATGCCGTCAAAGTCCAGGTAACTGGTCTTGCAACGGGCATAGTAGGTCGTGCCGTCTTCCATGAGTTTGCCGTCAACCTTAATCTGCTCGGCGGGCAGTGTAGTCTGATACTGGCCGTTTTTCAGCGTCTCGATGAAGCGTGAACGTCCCCAGGTGTTCTCCTTGCTCGACACCTCGATGACATAGGACGTTGACCACGTCTGGGGCTTGAGGGTAATGTGCTCGCCGGCATAGAGCGTGCCGCCGTCAACAGGCTGTGCAAAACGCGCTGCGGCATGAACTACCGAGAAACGCACCGTGTTGCTGGTCATCGTCTCGCCATCGACGGTGAGCATGACACGCATGAAATAGGTGTTACCGGGTTCCAGCAACTCATCGGGAATTTCAAGTTCGCCAGTCGTGGAAGTGCCCTTAAACACCTGAGCCGTGAAAGCGTCATCGCTTGCTACCTCGACGGTAGCAGGCTCGCTGCTGCCACAGGTGTACCACTGAGCCACAACGGGCAGAGCGAGTTCCTCGCTGCCGTCAGCAGGATAAGTGACGGTGAGCAACATAGGCGTGAAAGCAAGCACCCCGCTCACACCACTATAGCAGCTGTCGGCACACGACTGCACGCGCCAGTATTGAGTTTTGCCGTGGGTGAGCTTGTTGAACAGCAGCGCGCTCGCCTCGGTACCGGTAACCCTTACGCTCTCCAGCACAGAACTGAAATCAGGGCTGTTGGACAATTCAACCAAAAAACTGGTCGCACCGAGCACCGGATGCCATGTGAAATAGAAGGGGGCATCCACTGTCGCGCCATCACTGGGACTGATGGGCACGGGATTATCGAGTTGGTCGAGTTCAACACTCAGGAAGGCGGGAGACCACTCGTTGCCCACGCGGTCCAGCACGCACACGGCATACTGGTAACCCTGCTGATACTCGGCCGGAATCTCAAATGCCGGCTCATAAGTCATGCCCAGCAGATAGTCGATTTGGCCCGCGAAAGTGTTCTTGTTCATCGTGATGGGGAAGGCATAGACCGAATAACGCACATTGTCATAGCCGTCCCACTGGAGCCGGTTGCTCACGCGCTCCAGGTTCTGCACCTCACCGGGGTTATACCCTTCCTTCCACGGCATGGCAGGCGGCAGAGCCGGCTTGGTGAACACGGTATTCTTGAGGTAATGCCCCAGGGGGTTGCTGCTGAGGGCATACAGGTACTTGCAAGAGTAGAAGATGGCACCGGGATTGCCGTCAAGCGATGACGTGCGATTGAACTCCACCTCGTCGGCATATTCCTTGTACTGCACCGCTGTTGATGAACTCGTCAGTCCCGAAATCGATGAGGAAATATAGACCTGGCGACCGAAATGGGCGGCGATTTTGCCCCACCACTCCGTAATCAGGCCGTAGTCGTTGGTGCTGTGCCCGAAAGGCCAATAGACCTGGGGCGACATATAATCGATGCTCTGTGACTCGTACCATGCCAGCGGATCGCTGAAGATGCTGTTATACTGCCAGTCGCTGCCAGTGGGACACGGCTCCACGCCATGCTTGCCTGCCACCGCCGAGCTCGATGCAGCGACGCCAGCGGGCGAGACGCCGTAACGCACCTCGGGCCTGGTTTCCTGAATCATGTCATACACGGCCTTCACCATGCGGTTGACGTTGTCGCGGCGCCAATCGCCAAACGAGAGCGACGTGCCCGAAGCCTGCCACTCGCCGTAGTCCTGTGCGCTGGCATCGGTAGGAATACCACTGGGATAGAAGTAGTCGTCATAGAGGATACCGTCCACATCATATTTGGTGATGATTTCCTTGCACACTGCCACGATGCGGTCGATGGTGCGCTGCTGACCCGGGTCAAGGATAATGGTAGCGCCATGAGAGAGCAGCCAGCCGTCCTCCTTGAGTTCGCGGTCATAGGCAGTGTTCCAGTCAGTTCCCGTGCTCCAGCGGTAAGGATTTACCCACGCATGGCACTCCATGCCACGCTTGTGGCAGCCCTCGACGACATACTGCAAGGGGTCAAACCCAGGGTCCTGACCACGGGTACCCGTCAGGTAACTAGACCAGGGCTCGATGCTCGACTGGTACATCGCGTCACACATCGAGCGCACCTGGAAATTGACCGCATTAAAGCGGTTGACCTGCAACGAGTCGAGCAGACGGTCCATCTGCGCCTTCTGCTTAGCGGCTCCAGCACCCTGCGAGGGCCAGTCCAGGCACCACACGGTGGCAATCCATGCCGAACGGAACTCACGTTTGGGCTGAGTATAGGCCCAAGCCTGGGTCATCAGCCCAGAGAGCAACAACACAAGAGCGACAGTAGAGAAATATCGTTTCATATACTAAAGATTTGTGGTTAATTCTTAAAAAATATTATTTTCCACAAAGGTAAAACAAAAAAGCGCAACCACAAGCGATTGCGCGAATCCTTATAAATATTTAACGATTATTCTCTCAAGCCAGGGGCTCTAAAATTGCTGGGAGAGCAGAGACATTGACCCGTTTACAGCCTATCAAACGGGATGCGGGCGAGCAGTTCCCCAAAGCGGTTAGCACCCTCGACCAATTGCCCTTCCACCATCTTGCGCATGAAGAACGGCAGCTTGAGCTGCAGTTCAGCAGTGCTCATGGTGGTACCGTCGTCCTGTGGTTCGAGGTTCACCACCATGTTGATGGGAACAGGTGACGACGAGGCCGTATAGACCACCCGTTCGCCCTCCACGCTGTTCTCATGGTCCAGCGAAAGCGTGACTTCACCCATCGGTGACTGGATGGCGATAGAATCCTGGCCAAACTTCACAGCATCAAGATGCTGTCTTGCCTCAGCGTCCAGTTGGTCGGCATGAGCCTCAATCTGCTGTTTGATGAGTGAGGGGTCGGTGAGTTTGCTATAAATAGTGGTGGCATCACAAGGGATGCTGTGAGGAGTGCTCTTGAAAGATTCCATTATATAGATGATATAGAATTAGTGCAATGATAAAGCGTCATGAATTCTGTTTAAAGCGGAAAACCGTACTAGTCGATGGCGTCAAAGCCAAGTGGTGACCAGCTCTCAGGGTCGGTGTGCCACTGCTGCAGAACATCGACAACAGACTGGTCAATTGACTTATCATCGAAGGCGACATCCATCATCGTATCAAAATTGGTCAGGGTGATGATAGGCAACTTTGCACGCTTGAGCGCTTTGGCCGCCTGAGAGAACTGATAATCAAAGATGACCAATGCACCAAGCACGATACCACCCGCCTCGCGCACGGTATTGAGACACTTCAAGCAGTTGTTTCCTGTGGAAAGCTGATCCTCGATAAGGACAACCTTCTGCCCCGGCTTGATATCGCCCTCGATGAGGTTCTCAAGGCCGTGGTCCTTGGGCGTGGAGCGGACATACACAAACGGCATGGCGAGGGAGTCGGCAACCAGAGCGCCATGGGCGATGGCACCCGTAGCAATACCTGCAATCACCTCGGCATCGCCGAAATTCTCCATAATCAACCGTGCCATTTCCACCTTGATGAGATTACGCACCTCGGGATAAGACAAGGTCATACGCAGGTCGGTATATATGGGGGACTGCCACCCCGTAGCCCAAGCAAACGGGCTATCGGGCTGCAATTTGATGGCATTGATATGCATCAGTTTTTCGGCAAGCAATGTATCTAATTTCTTCATTTTGGTCATTAAAGGTTAAAAGACGGGCGAAATTAGCAAAAATCTCGCGGTTGACCATTATTTCGCATCAAGAAAATGTCAACTGAGTGTCAAAAAACTTGTTAACGCGGTTTTGACGGACAAGAAATTCTATGTAATTTTGCATTTAGAAACATTAAAAACTACCGAATATGGCATCAGGTAAAACGGGTATCGTGCTAGAGGGTGGCGGCATGCGCGGCATGTACACCTGCGGCATTCTTGACGTGCTCATGGAAAATCACATCTATGTTGACGGCATGGTCGGCGTGTCGGCTGGCATCGCCTTCGGCTGCAACTACAAGTCCCGACAGGCGGGACGCGCATTGCGCTACAATGTGCGCTTTGCCCGTGACAAGCGCTATAGCGGCATCATGTCGCTGTTAAAGACCGGCAATTACTACAACGCCCATTTTGCCTACAAGCTGGTACCCACTCACTACGATGTGTTTGATTACAACGTGTTTCAGGAATCGCCCATGGAGTGTTATGCGGTGTGTTTCGACGTGAAGTCGGGAGAGGGCGTATATCAGCGATTGACCCATGTGGACAGGGATTTCTTTGAGTGGATTCGTGCCTCGGCTTCGATGCCCGTGGTGGCCCAGCCAGTCGAGGTCGGCGGACGGCTCCTGCTTGACGGCGGTCTGGCTGACTCTATCCCGCTGGAGTTCATGATGAGCAAAGGATATGAACGGAATATTGTCATCCTCACCCGTGAGGAAGGATACCGCAAGACTGCTGAACGCGGTATGTGGCTGATGAAACACCTGTTGCGCAAGTATCCTAAAGTGGTGGAGGCACTCAAAAGCCGTCCCGCCCACTACAACAAGCAGCTGCAAGTCGTGCGAGAGCAGGAACGCAAGGGCAACGCCTTTGTATTCCGCCCCATGAAGCCTCTCGACGTGAGCCGCACCACCCATGACGCTGCCGAGATGAACCGCGTCTATCAGCAAGGACGCGAAGAGGCGCTGCAACGCCTTGATGAACTGAAAAAGTTCCTTGCTGCCAACGAGCAAGCGCCCACTCCCACCCCATCGACAGATGAACAGCCCTAAGAAGCCCTTATCCCCAGCCCAGGCCATGAACCGTGCCGCAGCCTTGTGTGCCCGCAGCGAGCAGGCGCCACAGGACATCCGCGAGAAACTCGTCAAGTGGGGTTTGGGGAGCCATGACGCAGACGGAATCGTACAGCGACTGTGCGAGCAGGGCTTCCTCGACGAGGCGCGCTTTGCCAGAGCGTTTGTCAAGGACCGTTTCGCCTTCAACGGTTGGGGAAAAATCAAGATTGCCCACCAGTTGCGCCTGAAAGGCATTTCGGCTGATATAATCGGCGATGCAATGGGCGTCCTTGACGAGGGTGTATATCGCCAGCGCCTGATTGAACTGCTGCGTGCCAAATGGCGGACCGTGCAAACCCGCGAACCCCGTGCCGCATGGGCGGCGATGATGCGTTTTGCCGCTTCAAGGGGATTTGAGACAGCACTGGCAGGCGAATGTGTCAAAACCGTTACCCGGCTCGATGTGGAAGACGATTAAACAATGGTTGAGTGCTGCAGCCGACGTCGCGATGCCGCGTGTGTGCCCCGTGTGCGGTAAGGCGCTCGACAACGACGAGCAGTGGCTGTGCCGCAAGTGCTTAGCCGCCCTGCCCCGCACCAGGTATGAGGAAACGGATTTTAACACCATGGAACAGCACTTTGCCGGCAAGGTGCCGATTGAACGCGCCACCGCCTATTTCTTCTATGAGAAAGGTTCCCCCTATGCCAGCATATTGCACGACATCAAGTACCACTCATTGCCCAAAATGGGATATTGGCTCACCTCACGCGCCGTAACCGAGATGGCGGTAAGCCATTTCTTTGAGGGCATCGACGTGGTGACGGCAGTACCGCTGCACCGCAGCAAGCTCGCCCACCGTGGCTACAACCAGAGCGAATACCTTGCCCGTGGCATCGCCGACCGGCTGGGCATCCCCTATGTCGAAGCCCTGAACGCTGTCAAGCCCCACTCCACTCAGACCCACAAGGGCGCCCTAGAACGCTGGCAAAATATCCAGGGCAACTATGCCCTGAAGAACGACGCCAGTCATCTGTCGGGCAAACACATCCTGCTCGTTGACGACGTCATCACCACGGGCTCCACACTCACCGTGTGTGCCAGCCTATTAAAAAGCATCCCCGGAGCCACTATATCCCTATTCACCCTTGCCGCCGCCCGCCTCGAGTGAGTTGTCCAGACAATCACCGAGATATTAACCCGTAGGGCTATATCATCATTGGGTCACCTGATTATGTGTCTTTATTATCAGGGCTTGCCATATATGCGCAAATTTAAAAAAAAAATAGTGTCCAGTAAAAAAGACAGCATCATAATAAATTATAAATTAAAGCATTTATAAGCAAATGGCGATTTTGGGACTTGGTTTTATGTCTCGGAGAGACAAGGCGGGTCGAAGACCCGACTTTGTGTGGAAACACCATGCACCCGATGGAGCAGCGAGAGTGAAGCTAAACTTTTTTAAGCTTTACCGAGTCGTGAAAGAGGAAGGCATAGCCAACCCCGTCGAAGATGGGCGCAGCTTGGTGACCATGACAACCAGTGAATAGTGCATCGAAGATGAACTTCGGCAATTGCAAAATGCCTAGAAATCATAAAGTTCCTCTTCGAGGCACGTTCCCATCTCGTTTAGGGACCATGCTGCGAACCTCTACGAGGTTCTTGCATGGTCTTTCACATTGAAATCGGTTCTTCGAACCGCTAACATCTTCGATGTTTTGCGGACACTAATATTAAAAAAACATGGCATTTTTGTGAAAATTTATTTGTTTTCTCTTTGATGTTTAGCAAAATTATCATATATTTGCGCCATGTGCTTTTAAATATTAAAAGTGCCCTTGTTGCAGATACCTTAATTATTCACCTAAAACAGTTGACTTATGAAAAAGATACTTTTACTCTTGTTGAGTGCGGCAGTCGCCGTTAGTGCTGCCGCCGGCGTAAATCCGCCGTCAAAACGTGTGCTTCAAGACAAGTCCCGTGGCATACCGCTAGTGGACAAGAACGTGAACAAGGATGTGAAGAGGAAACGTAAGGCTGTGGACGACAGGATGATGGCACCTCCCATGAGACAGGCCTTTAACGCTACCGATGACGGCCGGCCCGAGGGAAATCTGAAGCGTTATACACGTTCAGGCAAAGCCGTGATACTAACCGACGGTACTTATCAAAGTTTCAATCAGTCCGATACCATGGATATCGTCTATGGATTAGACGGCACCACGGTTTATCTGAAAAACATCCTTTATGGCT
>JAEEGL010638540.1_pt1 | contig 10201 bp, 5 predicted proteins | sample 9134231 | NCBI WGS metagenome assembly JAEEGL01 (sample SAMN16246548, study PRJNA631951) | gut metagenome | biome: gut microbiome; feature: rumen; material: fiber-attached | host: Bos | place: Iran: Karaj | collected 2018-10 | reverse complement strand
TTGCTTCGCTTTACCGCTACTTTGAAACAAAGGAAATCCTTGCGGTAAAAACTGCAACACAAGCCTGGACAAAACGAATGGAAGATGTTCTCCCGTCGCTCTTAAAATCAAAGTACAAAAATGCAAAAGGCTATGAGCAGCCGGAACAAATCTTTTCTCTTTTCATCAAGCTTTACGAAAACCACACAGATTTTCTGCGCTTTATTTATCTGTTTGATTCTTTTGCTGTAAAAGAAAAAATCCCTCGCGAAAACATGGTTAATTATGAGGTTGTAATTCTGCAGGTAAAGCAGATTATTTCCGAAGCAATTGAAAAAGGTTTTGCCGACGGATCAATAAACGACAAATATAAAGCGTATGGCGAAATGCTTTACTTTACGCTTATGCATACCTTCTTTAGTGTTGCACAAAAGCTGTCGTTAAGCGGCAAAATGCTTGATATGGATACAAAGAAAAACGGTGTTCTTCAACTTAAGCTTTTGGCAGATGTTTTATTAAGCGGACTTAAATAAAATTTCTGTGGACAAAGCCGTTAGAATCACAATTACAGGAGACACAGTATGAAATCACTTACACGCGGAAAAATGTGGTGCTACGCAATCGGGCAGTTGGGCTGGTCTATCATCAGCGGATTAATCGGCTCCTGGCTCGTTTACTTTTATCAGCCTAACCAGGAAGCAATACAGGATGGTATGATTTCTCTTATTCCACAGGGCCGCGTTGTTCTTGGGCTGTTAACTTTTGTTGGACTTATAACCGCTATCGGCCGTATTTTTGACGCTGTAACAGATCCTCTTGTTGGAAACTGGTCAGATCACTGTAAGCATAAGCTTGGACGAAGAATTCCTTTTATGCGCTTTTCTGCAATTCCGCTTGGACTTGTTTTCATTCTTGTTTTCTGTGCCCCTATTTATGGTGTAAGTACCATAAATACTGTCTGGCTTTTTATAACTGTTCTTGCATATTACTTTTTGATTACCTGCTATTGTACACCATATACCTCCCTGCTTGCCGAGCTTCCTCACAATCAGGAAGAAAAACTTAAACTTTCTATGTGCATTTCTTTAACATTTATTGTTGGAACCTGCATCGGTTATACAGCGCCGGTGATCTGGGGAATTATGATTAACGGTGGAATGGCCAGAATCCCGGCAATGAGAATTACCTTTGCCATTCTTTCTGTGCTCGCCATAATCTTTATGCTTGTTCCAGCCTTTGGAATTAACGAAAAGGATTATTGTAATGCACAGCCTGCAACATCAAACATGATGTCATCTCTTATAAAAACCTTCAAAAATAAAGATTTCAAAGTTTTTGTTGCACAGGATATCATTTATTTCTTTGGACTTGCAATGTTCCAGACAGGACTTCCATTTTTTGTAACAAGCCTTCTTCATCTACCGGAAATTATGACAACAGTGATGATGGGCGGTCTTACCCTGCTTTCTCTTGTTTTCTATCTTTTTGTTTCAAAAATGGCCGCAAGATGGGGAAAGAAAAAGCTTCTTGTTGCAGCCTTTTTTGGATTTGTTTTAACCTTTGGCTTTACTGCCCTTTCCGGCGAGCTGCTTGGATTCATTCCTGTTTATGTTCAGGCAGCAATAATTGTCGTATTGGGATCTTTTCCTCAGGCAATTTTTGGAATTATTCCTCAGACAATTGTTGCAGATATTGCCCAGAGTGATGAAATACTTTCCGGCGAAAACCGCAGCGGTATGTTCTATGCCGCCAGAACCTTTGCCATGAAGCTTGGTCAATCTCTGGCTATGCTCATGTTCACTTCACTTGCTACTATTGGAGTTGCAAAGGCTGTAAGCACTTCTACAGAACAGGCAGCCGGCTCTCCTTTAGGCTACAGAATTGTAGCCCTTGTTGCAGCCTGCTGCTGTATACTCGGCGGACTTATAATGATGATGTTTAATGAAAAGCGGGTATTAGATGTGATTAACAAGCAAAGTTGATTTAATGACATCCTTCTTTTTTGCATAACGGTGCGGCTGTGAAGTTCTTACAGTCGTGCCTTTTCCTTCTTCACTTTCAAATTCGATTGTGCCTCGCATAACAGTCAAAAGAGCTTTTGCAATATTAAGTCCAAGACCGGAGCCCGCTATGTTTGCGTTTATAGGATTATCCTCCCGTGAAAAGCTCTTGCAGATGTATGGAAGAAATTCCTTTGAAATGCCGATTCCGGTGTCTTCGCAAATAAATTCTATGTTACATTCATCCGGAGTTTTTCCGGGAGACTGCCTTAATCCAAACTTTACTTTGCCACCGGCCGGAGTATATTTGATTGCATTCATCAGAATATTCATTACAACAGTTGTAGTATGAACAACATCCTGATAGATATATGGATTGTAAATTTCGCTCCAATATTCAAGCTCAACACCCCTTGTAATTGCAGCCTTTTTTACAAGCTCATATGTTTTTACTGCAGCATCTGTTATGTCTGTCGGTTTTTCGTCAAGCTTAATTTCGCCAGCTTCCAGTTGTGAAAGTTCTATTACATTATTGATAAAACCAAGCAGCTTTTCTTCGGATTTTCGTGCCTTTCTGGCGTATCCAATTACAAGCTCTGTATTTGACAAATTGCTTACAATATTGTCTGTACATTCAACAATATCTTTGATTGGCGGAACAATATCCTTTACGATATTCGAAATAAAAATATTTTTTGCTTTGTTTGCGGTGGTGGCACGACTTAAAACTCTTTCAAAATCAAGCTTTTTTACCGTTTCAATTTCTGCAGAAACAAGGCGTCGTTCTTCTTCCGTAATATCATTTATAAAAACATAAAAGATATCGCCATACTTTTTTGTCTTAACAAAGCGACCATAATCCTTTACGTATTTTACAGTTCCGTCCTTTGCTTTAATTCTGTATTCTACATAGTCCAGGTCTTTGTCATTTTTTATCTGATTCATTATGCTTCGTTGAACATAATCAAAGTCGTCAGCCATTACAATTCCCTTAAAGGAGTTGCCCGTATAAGTACGGAATTCTTCTGCCGACTCACAGCCAAACATATGAATAAGCTCTGTGTTAAAGGAAATTATTTCAAGCTCGCCGTCTGCATGATAAGAGAAAAAACCACCTGGTATACCTTCTGCAACCTCGCTGGCAGCAATAAGCATATCTTCATTCATCCGCCAGTCTGATTCATCTTCCTTTGCAGCACGAATCTGATTAACAGGTTTTATAGCGCAATCCTGTAAATAGATTTCATATTCTTCAACCGAAAGCGGCTTTGAAAAATAATAGCCTTGAATAAAATCACAGCCAAGACTTTTTAAGGTGGTTATCTGTTCGTTAGTTTCGGCACCTTCGGCAACAGTCAAAAGACCAAGCCTGTGTGCCATCTTAATTACGTTTTCTACAACAATTTCGTTTCGTTTAAGATTACGTACAAAGCTTATGTCGAGCTTAAGGATATTGAGCGGGAAGCCTGCGAGCATTCCAAGGGAAGAATAACCGGCTCCAAAGTCATCCATTTCAATTTCAAATCCAAGCTCTTGAACTTTTTTTACCTGCGAAATAATTATATCTGTACTGTCGGAATAAAGCGATTCCGTTACTTCCATGTGCAGATACTGATGCGGTACCTTGTAGCTTTCTATTAATTCTAACTGTCTGTCAATAATTCCGTACTCAATAAAATCGCGGCGGGATACATTTACAGAAATTGGAACAAACGGCTTGCCTTCTTTTTCCCAGCGCTTGATATCCTTGCAAACCTGTTCCAGAACAAAATAGTCGAGTTTTGTAATAAAGCCGTTTCGTTCAAAAAGCGGAATAAACTGCCCCGGTGGCAAAAGACCATATTCTTTATGGATCCAGCGGACAAGTGCTTCGGCTCCAACAATTTTTCCAGATATAGCTTCGTGCTTTGGTTGATAGAACACCTTGAATTCTTTGTTCTTCAGGGATTCTTCCATTGTTTCAATTATGTGTTGTTCATCAAGCAGCTGCTTCTGTAGCTTTTCTTCAAAAAAGGCTATGTCCTTGCCGTAGATTCCTTTAATATCTCGGATTGCAAGAAAAGCTCTGTCGCAGCAGATAATAAAAGGAAGGTCATGACTTATCGGTGCATTAATTCCCATCTTTACAATCTGATGTGGAATTGGTGCTGTTTCCAGAATTGCTTTACTTATTGTCTGAATACGATTTACATCAACCCTTTCTCCTTCGTAATCAAAAAACAGAATAAACTGATCGCCACCAAAGCGTCCCGCAATTCCTCTTGGCAAAAGCCCCTTTAGACGTCTTCCTGCATAAGCTAAAAATTCATTACATTTTTCTTCGCCATACAAAGTATTGGAAGATTTAAAATTATCAAAATCAAAAGCGATTACGCAGAAATTTTTATGAGGATTTTCATCGCGGAATTTTTCGGCTTTGCGCAGAAAGGCAAGACGTGTATAAAGACCTGTAAGCTCATCGCGCTCAAGCTCATAAATGATGGAGCCTGCGTTAAAAAGCTTTACTGCTGTTTTAAGACGGTTGAGTACACGGGATTGAACAAACGGTTTTTTAAGAAAGTCTACAATATCAAGCTCAAATAATTTTGTTTCTAATTCCGGGTCTGTGCCTGTTATGCTTACAAGAACAGGAAACTGCTCCAGCGATGGAATTAATCTGATTGTTTCAAGAATTGGAAGTGCTGACTCTGAATTAATAATTGCCGCAGAAATAACTTTGGTTTTATCCTGCAACATTGAAAGAATTTCATCTTCTGATTCGGAATAAACAACATCGTAATAATTATCTATAAGATTTGTTAAAATATGCCTGTCATCAGCATTTGTTTCGACTATGAGAATTAATGGTTTTTGTTGTTCAGGACCTTCCTTCATACGATGGTTCTTTCATCCTTCTCTCTCTATCCAACTATTAATTATATCACACTTTTATTTTTTGACAAAATAAATTTGAATTTGTGGATTGCTTTGTGGATTGCTTCGCCTGTGGTTCGCAATGACGTAGAAATTTTGTCATTGCGAGCAAAGCGAAGCAATCTATGTTTGTAAAAAAAACTATCTTTTTATAAAGAGTATGATATAATATATATATTATCAAAAGAATAGATAAAAAGTTGTTGTTCGCGTTGCGAATTATTTAAATCATATTTTTTACAGGAAGTAAAATATGGGAAAAAAGAGTAGTTTACCTCTTATCTATTTAATCGGTGTGCTTTTAATAGCAATTGGATTCTGTCTTCCACTCTTTAGTGGAAAACTGCTTAACGTTACTGCAAACGGATGGAAATTCGTTCATTTTGACAAAAACTTTGGCTGGAGCTCTCTTGCTGCGCTTCTTATTTTCTGTGGTGCAGCTGCTGGTGTTGTTTTCTGCTTTGTAAGTGCAGGAAAATCTACAAGCCTTATAAGACTTATTTGTATCATCGTAAGTATTGTTGGTGGAGCAATCTTCTTTATCAAATACAATGACAATGGTGTTACAAGAGCTCTTGGAAAATTCAACCTTAAATACATGGCAATTGGTCTTTATATGATTTTTGCCGGATGGATTGTTGGATTGGTAGGCGCCATAACAAATAAATAATTTGCAGGCAAATTAGAGTTTAATCACAACTGCGCCGGATTTTTCGTCCTTGGGGAGAGAATCCGGCGTTTTTATTTTAACTTGAATCAGGTCGCCGGATTTTGGAACAAACGGAGGTTTTGGAAGCCTTGTGTTGTTCGCGTCCGGAAGAGTTACAAGTACAAGCCCAAGCCTGCTGCAGCCGTAGAACCCGCACATATAATTTGGAAGCCGCAGCTTGTCAGATGTTATGCGGATTAATTCTTCTGCCGCCCCTTTGTCATTCTCGGGCTTGACCCGGGAATCCACCGCAATAAAACTAAGCGTAGCCCTTTCCTTAGGAAGCTTTGCCAGGGCCGACAGCTTCTGCAGATTCTGCGGTGCATCAAGGGTTTCAAACGCAAAATTACACCACTTGCATTTGCTGCCGGTGTAAGCACGAAAACCGTTCATAGGACAGTCTCCTGCATGCGGACACGGAGCAGCAACATTAAAGCCTTCCTTTATAAACCTTTCCCGCAAAAGACTTAGTGTGCGTGCTGCCTTTGGAACCCCAGGCTCTACAAGAATATATTTTGTCTGTGGTGCAGCATAGCGTTTGAGCTGCTCATAATATTTTTTTACTTTAAATTCCGGCGGCATGTCAGTTTCCTGATCAAGCTCATTAAACATATTTGCGCAGGTTACAAAATCTGCCTTCTGTTTAATTGCAGTACCAAAGCTTCCCTTTACGCGGATAATCTGCCACGGGTCTACCCCAAGCTTTGCGCATACAGAAAGAAAAACGTCTTCGCCTAAAGCCATGCTGTTTGCAGAAACATCAAGACAATACCATGTCAGCTTAAGCTTACGAAGCTCCGGACGTGCAAGAAAAAGAGCTGTTACAACAGTAAGTGGACCACTGCCTAAATCAAGACAGATGACAGGATTGGCATCGGTGTTCGCCGGGAAGCATTCCGCCGGAAGATTTGAAAAAAGCCTTGTAAGTCTTACAAGGTTCCACCAGGTAAAATAACGCACATACGAGCTAAGCTGAATATTTTCGTTCATATAACCAAGGCGACGACTTGCACGGTCACTTGTCATCTGCTGTGAAAGAGAACGTATATTTTGTGGCAGCTGCTGCAGCTGACGGCTGTTAAGGGGACGCACCCCCTGAATAATCTTATCAAAATCATTAATTATTTTAGCCGCATCTGAAGGAACCTTTGCCATATCAAACAAAGCTGTATTGTCCATTACAAAAAATATACAAAAAAAAAGAATTATGCTCAATGCAGGACATCAGTGTGCATTTTGACCCTTTCTTCAAAAAACTATACAATACCAATATGCCGCAGGAAAACCTTATAACTATTCAAAATTGCAGAATTGAAAACTCGCGAAAAACGCTTGTACCGGTTGTAAACTGGACAATGCAAAAGGGCCAGGTTTGGCTTGTAATCGGGCCAAACGGCGGCGGCAAAGCTGATTTTTTTAATGCCCTTGCAGGCGAAGCAGGTTTAAGGTTTGTTCCTGCCGAACAGAATACCTTTGGAAAATCTATAGAAATTGTTTCGCTGGAAAAAGCTGCCCGCATCATTCAGGAAGAACGGGAAAATGACGAAAGCGACTATATCGAAGGCGGCGTAGATATTGGCCGTACCGCAAGAGTTTTTATTTCAGAAAATCTACCCGTTGCAGCAAGCGAGCTTGATACCCGCCCCGAAATTGAACTTACAGGCATTCAAAAAATTCTTGATCGTGGTTTAAAATATCTTTCTACCGGCGAAATAAGACGAACACTTCTTGCACGCGCACTTATAAGCGGAAAAAAATTGCTGCTGCTTTCGGACCCGTTTGCAGGCCTTGACGCCCAAAGCCGCAAAATCCTATTTGATTTTGTAAGCAAAATGAGCGACGACAACAACAGCCTTGGTAGCAATTCCCCTACCCTTATTCTTGGCATGGAACGCTGGCACGAAATTCCAGATTCAGTAACAAACGTTCTCGAATTTACAAATAAAGAAATAAGCTTTTGCGGAACACGAGCCCAATACGAAACACTCCTTGAACAAAGAAACTCGCAGGCACAGGAAAGCATTGCCAGCGGTAAAGCACAGTTTTCGCAGCTGTTTGAAGAGACTACAAAGGAAACGTCGGTTATTAATGATGGTTTGCTTCGTCGCTGCGCTCCTCGCAATGACGAAACGTCTATTGAAAACCTACCTCTTGTTCAAATGACAAACGTAAACGTTGCCTGGGGAGACAATCATGTTTTAAAAGACCTTAGCTGGACAGTAAACCAGGGAGAGCACTGGCTTATCCGCGGACCAAACGGCAGCGGAAAAACAACACTTCTTGAGCTTATCACAGGCGACAACATGCAGGTTTACTGTAACGATGTACATCTGTTCGGCATAAAGCGCGGCTCCGGCGAAACAATCTGGGATATAAAAAAGCAGCTCGGCATAGTTTCATACCGGCTCCACGTAGAATACCGCATGCTTGGTGGCACAAGTCTTTTAAACGTAATAATCTCCGGCTTCCGCGACAGCATCGGCTTATATGAAGCCGCAAAAGACACAGAAATTGCTCTTGCAAAAAAATGGCTTGCGCTGGGTGGCTTTGCAGGCCGGGAATCAGAATCCTTTGGAAACCTGAGCTACGGCGAACAGCGTGCTGTCCTTATCCTTCGTTCTGCAGTAAAATCTCCAAAGCTTCTTATTCTGGACGAGCCCTGCCACGGCCTTGACGAAAACTTCCGCACAAAAATCCTTCACCTTATGGAACTTATTGGCCAGGGCGGCACCACAACAATGCTCCACGTAACCCACGATCCGACAGAAATCCTCCCCTGCGAAAAGCACGTCCTGGAGCTTTTACCGGGCCAGGAGCCTATGTTCAGGATTTCAGCATCAAGCTAACCTTCTGTTCCTATCACTGTTTCTGACAAACAATAATTCATTTGTCATTTTCCGCAGAGTATTCTATAATGTATAATTAGTTTTTAATTAAGGAGAATTGTTTTATTATGCATAGCATCAAAGGAAAGCTTATAACTATTACTGTGGCAATCGTGCTTGTGGGAATTATGGTAACAGGTGGATTGTCTTACTATTTTGCAGATAAAGCATTACGGGCTTCTTCTCGAAGCAGCTTTGAATCACTTTCAGCCGATGTAACAAACCAAATAAATGATTTGAACGAAAAGGAATTTATGCTCTTAAATTCCATTGCAGAAATGCCTTTTGCCCGCGATCCGGAAGTTTCACTGGAAGAAAAAAATCATCAGATGGCTGATGTAGTAAATATCAACACAGACAAATACGAAAACTGCGCCTTCTACGATGCTGAAGGTTTTACCTATGTACGTTCAACCGGCCAGAAGCTTAACCTTGCAGCAGGACGCGTTTATTTTGAACAGGCTATGACAGGTAAAAATTTTGTTGTAGACCCTGCTTTTTCTTCTGTAATTAATGCTGTTCTTATGTTCTATGCTGTTCCGGTTTATAACTATAACGGAAAAATCCACGGAGTTGCAGTTTCTGTTATCAAGGGTAACAGACTTTCGCATATCGTTTCTGATATTACAATTGGCGGTGGTTATCATCCGTTTGTTGTAAGTAAATCTACCGGCGAAATTATCGGTTCAGATGAAAATTCAGAAATTGATCTTGAAGCTAACCCGGCCCTTGCAGATGCAATCAATAAAGCAATAAACGGATTCGACGACATTATGGAATACAAGGATTCCATAACCGGTGTAAAAATGTCGTTCCTTGCTCAGGCAGTTCCTTCAAAACCAGAATGGCTTGTTGTTTGCTCTCTTCCTTATGATTATTACTTTGGCGGCCTTAAGAGCATTCAGCATTCAATTATTATAGTTATGGCCATTGCTTTTGTTGTAATTCTTTTTTCTCTGCTGCTTTCTTTGAACAAGTTCCTTAAGCCTTTGCTCGAAGTTACAAAATCAATTACAGAGCTTGCAAGTGATAGTGCCGACCTTACACGTAAAATTCAAGTTTACAACAAAGATGAAATTGGAGAGGTTGTTAAAGGCTTTAACCTGTTTACCGACAGGCTCCGCAACATTATTGTAGACATTAAAAATTCTCAGGAAACTCTTGATACAGTCAGTGTTGATATGAGCCACTCTGCAACAGACACCTCTGATATTATGAGCCAGATTTCTACAAGCATTGATCAGCTGCACACACAGCTTGGCGAACAGGCTTGTACAGTTGCCGAAACAGTATTTGAAGTAAACGAGGTTTCCAGCAATATTGCTTCGCTTGACGATTTGATTACTGTTCAGGTAAACGAAGTTACACAGGCTTCTACAACTGTAGAAGAAATGGTAAGCAACATTGCTTCGGTAAATAGAATTGTAGATAACATGGCTGTTTCATTTGGAAATCTTGAAAGCAATGTACGCAATGGTTCCGAAAAACAGATTCTTGTAAATGACAAAATCATTAAGATTCAGGATGAATCAGAAATGCTCGAGGAAGCAAATACTGTTATTCAAGGTATTGCAGAGCAGACAAACCTTCTTGCCATGAACGCCGCAATCGAAGCCGCACACGCCGGTGAAGCAGGAAAAGGCTTCTCTGTTGTAGCTGATGAAATCCGTAAGCTTTCTGAAGATTCTTCTGAGCAGTCACAAAAAATTGGTGAA
>JAEEGL010628808.1_pt1 | contig 10201 bp, 1 predicted proteins | sample 9134231 | NCBI WGS metagenome assembly JAEEGL01 (sample SAMN16246548, study PRJNA631951) | gut metagenome | biome: gut microbiome; feature: rumen; material: fiber-attached | host: Bos | place: Iran: Karaj | collected 2018-10 | reverse complement strand
TTGGGGATTGGGGATTGGGGATTGGGCCCAATCCCCAATCCCCAATCCCCAATCCCCAATCCCCAATCCCCATCCATTATTCCATTAAAGTAAATCCCATTATTATTAAAAAAGATAAATAAATCTAAATTTTCATTTATTTTATAAAAATATCATGAAAGAAAATGAAAATGAAGAGCAACTAAAAGAAAATAAAGAGCAAGAGCCAAAAATTCAAATTATAGAAGATAATAACATTCAATCAGGAGATAATAATCATCTTGAATCATTAGATACATTAATAAATCCTGATTCAGGGCCTTATTTGAAAACTGTAAGAACTTTATTAACAGAAGAACCTAAGTATAAAGAAGGATATGATGATAAAATTATATTGCAAGTTGAAGAAAAAGAATCTTCAACTCCAAGAATAATTTTTAATATCAAAAATAATGTATTAGTTTTTTGCTTGCTTTATTCTTCTTTTATGAATTATAACTTTTTATACTTTCCTTATATTATATTAGGCTTTGCTCTTTCTGCCTGTTTATACAAAAATAAAAATCCTAAAATATACCATTTCAAACAAATATCAGAATTAATCATTTTAATTTATTCATTTCTTCTTCTAGCTTTCAAGGCAGTTTTCATTGTATTAACCAAAAATGATAATGAATTGGCTGTAAACAATAAAAAATTATTAATTAATTTAGGTGTAAAATTATTAAGAGATAAGGAATCCGTTGCTTATTTAGTATCTTCTTTATTAACTGAATGTATTATTATAGTTATTTCTTTAGTATCTTATATCATAAGTAAGACTTTTACGGATTATAAATTAGAAGATGATACAAAAATAAAAGGTATATCTAAAAGAGAAATGTTTAATTTATTAATTAAACATTTAATCATTAATTATTTTATACTTTTATTTAATGCTATTCTTAATACTTCTATCTTTACATTATTATATTTAGGCTTGGCGTTGGTTTTATTCTTTTTTACAGCAAGAAACAGTGGTTTAAATAGAATGTTATATCTATTCAAATCTTATCTAATAATAATATATGTTATAATGATCTTCCAAATATTTTTAATAAACTTGTTTAATTGTTATAGATTTGAAGATGTAATTACTGATAAACAAATAAAAATAGAAGAAAAAACAAAATATTATTCAATATATACGCAAATTGGAATTAAAGCTTTATTTAAAGATGATTCATTAGATGAAAGTATTTTTCATTATTTAAGCTATTTTTTCACAATAATATCGCTAATTTCTGTATCAGCAAGTAATTATGTTTTTACAATTAATATTGCTTTTTTGAATTTTGTTAAGGAAGAAAAATTTCCAGAAAAAAAAATAAGACCAAAGAATTTATTCGAAAAAATTAAATTATCTTTGAAATTATTTTTTACAAGTCCTAGTTTTATTTTACATATATGTAGAATATTTGGCATAGCGTACCTATATTTTTTCAGGAATTTTTTTGCAATTTTTGTATTTATTTGGTTATTTTTTTCATTTTTATACTTGCATGCATTATCTAATAAATTAAATACGTATATTATAATATGCTTCATTTTTGTATCTTTTATTTTATTCCACGTAGCAAATATTGATGGATTTTTAGAAACAGAACAAAAAGTATATTATCATTTGAGTTTAAATAAAATTAACGAAAGATTAAAATATTATGCATATTATTTTTGCTTAAATTTATATTTATTTTTTAATATTTTGTTCATTTTTTCCACATATAATTTAGAATTAATCAAAAAAGAACATGATTTAAAAAAAATAAAAACTGAAGAAAGTATAAAAGAAGACAAAGAAGAAGATTTAAAAGCCAATTTAATAACAGAAGAACATGATAAAAAAGAACCGCAATCAGAAGAAAATATTATAAGTACTGATGGTGATAATAAAAATGAAATACCTTCTGAAGAAAGTTTAATTAAAACTGAAGACGATGATAATAAAAATGAAAATATTATTGTTACTAGTAAAGAAGAAGATGCTTTAAAATTATTAAATCAGAGAAGAGTAACTCAACTAATTAAAACAAAAAAAAGAGAAAGCTCTACTCAAATAGAAAAAAAATATAAAATTGATAGAAAAACATATCGAAAATTAAAGTTCATAAACATAATTGGTAAAATATTATTATCTCATATTGATAAAATATCGTTAATAGTTATGTATTTCATTTGCATTAATTCAATAAATATAATTCATTTAATTTTGGTTATTATTTTCATGATTCAACTTTTGTTCCCTAAATTAATAGTGCTTATAGCAAAATATTTAATGATTATAATGCAAGTATTATATTTAATAGAATTTGTTGTAGATATATTTAAAAAATATTATTTAGATTCATTTAATGAAAAAGAAAAATTAATCCAAATATTTATGAAATATGATTCAAATGAATCAGAAACTTCAGTCGAAATATTTTTCTATATATTAGTTTATTCTTTTTATATGCAGTATAAATTATATGATTCTATATTTTATAAAAAAGTAGTTTCAGATGAAAAAGTAACTTTAACGAATTATATCTTAGTAAAATTCGATAAACATCCTTTAATTAAAGATATTTTATTTTTTATAGGAAAAGTTCTGAATGAGATTTATATATTCGTATTAATATTATTATTTATATTCTTTGATACCTATTTTGAAATCAATCTTTTATTCGAAATAAAATTAATTATATTTTTCTTAATAGTCTTCCAATTTTTAATATCAATGCAAAATAAACAAAAGAATTATATTTCAATAATTCTAAATTGGTTTTTCCTTTGTTATTGCTCCTTAAATAGTTTTCTTGTTTTTGGCTATCAAATTATATGTTTACCATATTTTAAAGAGGATTCAGAGCAGAATAATGAAACGAATTTACCTAGTATAGGATTCCCTCTTTATAAAGATAGATTATATTATAAATTTTTGCCTCATTTTATCTGTAACTTCATTTCGGTTTTGTTTTTGTGGGAAATGGAAAGAATTTTATTAAAGTCAAATAATTCTAATATTTTCGAAAATATAAATCAAGAAATAATCATTGAAAAAGACGATGAACAAAAAAAAGAAGAAATCGAAAATAAAGGTGAAGAAAGAGCAACTACATTATATGAAAATAATAAAAAGAAAATGAGTGCTTTAAATTTTGTTTATTATATATATAATATCGAAATAATGTTTACTAAATTTTATTGGTTGTTTTTATTCATAATTTTAGGCGTTATATTTACTACATATGATCTTTCCATTTTAATAATATTATATATTTTGATTTTTGGAATTATTTATATAAGGATGTTTTATCAAATAATAACTAAATTGGATAATTTCACCAAAAAAGATACATATTTCATATCTAAATTAATAAGATATAATTTAATAGAACTTAATAGGCATGAACAACAAAATAGATATTTCCGTACATTAGGATATGAATATTTATTAATGCTTAGTCTTATATCTTATATATTATTTTATTCCTTTGGTATTTTCCATCAAGCGCAAAATGGATGCGATTATGTAGGTAATAATCAAAAAGCTGTATGGGAAGGATGCGATAATAGACATAAAAAAATATATAATCGCGATGATAATATTTTTGATTGTATAGCATATCTTATAGGATTTTATTCCGAGTGTGATCATGTTTTCGAAGAAGCATGGTTTCATATATTTTTCGCATTTTTGATAAGTTTCGACGTTTATGTTTTAAAATTAGAATTAATAATTAATGAAAAAATTAAAAAAAACAGAAAAGATTATAAATATTTAGCTAATCAAAATTTGCAATTAAAGCCTCTTACTTACGGGGAAGATAATATTTTTATGAATATAAGACATTTTATTAAAAAAGCGGAGGATAGTATCAATAATGAAAATATATTAAATTCACAAGAAAGAATAAGACAGATGGAAAAGGAAGAAGAAGAAAGAAAAAATAAAATGCAATTTGATTATTTTTCGAAATTAAGAGCAGCAAAAAAAATTAAAAGAGTTAATACAAAAAATATTGATTTTAAAATTGATACTAAAAATGATGATGAAGATACTAAAATCGGAAAAAAATTAATTGATACTTTCATTAATATGTTTGAAAAATCAACAGAAAAAAAAGATATTGAATTATCTGGTAGTAATGATAAATATGAAATAATAAAAGTAGTAAAGAATGTTTTCGAAGAAGTAATAATATTTTTATTAATTTGTGCCTCTATATCAAAAATGGATGCTTGGTCATTTTTATATATGATAATATCTATTTTATTAATAGTTACACAGAAAAGAATGATTAAATTTTATAGATTGTATTGCTTTTTACTTTTTTCAATTTTCATTCAATCAATAATATTTGTATCTAATATTCAAAAATATACTGATCCAAATCCTGATGAAAAATTATTAAGAGAAATGAATAAAAAATTTAATATACCTTGGTACAAAGGGAAAATGGATGATAAATACGCATATTTTTATGGTTTTGGTGCATCAAAGTCACAAATAAAATTAATATGGATGGAATTTATTGAAGTGGTTATTATATATATTTATTTAGATTACTTTTCTTATAGTATATATCAGGATGAAAATCGAAATAATCAAAAGGATTATTCAGAAGGAAAAAAAACAAGAAAAATATTTTATAATTTATATGAAAATAAAGAAGTAAAAGAAATAGCCTCTAAATTAACATCTTCTGAATATCAAGAATATTCAGAAACTATGAAGTATAATTTTAATTTTGATTTGCATTATAGATTCCCGAAGTTTAAAAAATTTATGAAAACAGGAAAAATATCTGAATTAATTACAAAAGAAGAAGAAAAAGAGGAAAAAGAAGACATAAAAGATAAAAAAAATAAAAAGGATAAAAAAGTAGGACTTTTATCTTTTGTAGATGAGAAAGAAGAAGAAGAGGAAATAATTGATGATGTAAAAGAGGAGAAAAAAGAAGAAAAAAAAGAGGAGAAAAAAGAAGAATTAATAATATCAACAAGTCCTACAGAAATTCCTATAGAAAAAGAAAAAAATGTTGTTAAAACCCGTGGTACCAGTTCTCTTTTAAGTAAATTAAGTAAAATGAAAAAAACCAGAACAGAAAAAAAAACATTATTTGAAGCATCAAAAGATATGGAAGAAAGTAAAAGTAGTAAAAATAAATGTTATTCTTTATTAAAAGATTTTGTATATTTATCTTTACATAATATTATTTTGATTTTTATAATTATAATATCAATGATGATCTCAGGACTATTCTCTATTTTCTATATAATATTTTCTTTATACTTTTTAATCACAAGTACTTCAATATATTTAGGATATAAATATTATTATCCAAAAGCCATAAAATATATTTTACGTATTACTATTTTAGTGGATATAACAGCTCAGATATTATATCAGGCTCCATTCTTCGAAGCGGAAAATAGTGCTTTAGAACTAATTGGATTAAATAAATTCGTTAATTTTACTATTATTGAAGAAACTAGCTATGATAAACATTATGAAGTTAATTTATTATCTGATCAATTATTTTTAGTCCTAGCAAAAGCTTTCACTTATTTATTTATGAGTTTCCAAATATTAGTATATTCATCCGAGAGTTTCCAAGAATATTATTTTTCATATATGATCACAAAAAAAAAGATTTTAAGAAGAGTTTCATTAATGAATGTTTTTAAATTTAATAATGAGAGAATAGCCGCAATGAATCAATCACTAAATTTAAAATATGATATGGCTAAATCAATGAAATTATTAGAAGATTTAATAAAACAATGGAATACGGAGCAGAAAAAATTGGCAAGAAAAAAAACAATTAAAAAAGAAATAAAAGAAATTAAAGAAATTAAAGATATTAAAGAAGAAAAAAAAAGTATTGAGATAAAAGAGATAAAAGAGGTAAAAGAAGAAGAAAAAAAACCCGAAGAACCACAAAAGCCTATGGGAAGAAAAAGAAAAGTTGTAAGAAAGCCAGGTGAAAAAGATGATAAAAAGGAAGAAGATAAAAAAGAAGATGAAATAAAAGAAGAGAAAAAGGAAGAAGAGAAAAAGGAAGAAGAGAAAAAAGAGGAGGAGAAAAAGGAAGAAGAAAAAGAAGAAGCCAAAAAAGAGGAAGAGAAAAAAGAGGCGGATAAAAAAGAAGAAGAATTGAAGAATGAGAAAGAGGAGGAGAAGAAAAAAGAGGAAGAAAAGAAAAAGGAAGAAGAAAAAAAAGAGGAAAAAAAAGAAGTAAAAAAAGAGGAAAAAAAGGTCGAAGAAAAGAAAAAAAATTCTTTATTTGGATTTAACATGAATAATTTAAATAAATTCATAGAAGAAAAAAAGAAAGAAGAAGAAGAAAGAGAAAAAGAGCGAATACGAAAAGAAAACGAGCCATTACCAGAAGTCGAAGTTTATCGAAGAATAAAAGAAATGATTCTTAGTGGATGGTTGATAAAATTATACCTTTGGATCAACAAGAAAGCCTCAAGTTATATGAACATAAAAAAGAACGAAAGAGTCTTTTATGAAAAAAACACTATTCAAGGTGATTCTAAAATAATATCTTTCATCGAAAGTCAAGTAAATATACAACTTAGTGGATTACAATTAAAGCCTTTTAATGAAAGAGAAATGAAAGAAGTGGTGCATTTTTTTGATGGAACAAGAAAAAAAAAATTAGAAGAACTTGAAAAGGAAAAAAAAATGCAAAAAAAATTGCAAACTGCGGGAAGCAAAATTATCTCTTTGAATAAATTATTTCATCTAAATAAAAAAATGAAAAAAGAAGATAAAGAAGATAAAGGAAAAGAAATAGAAGAAGATAATATAATTAATAATAAAGAAGATATTGATAATGATAATAATAATAATGATATAAAAATAAAAAGAACTATTTCTCAAGAAGAAAAAGGTATGTTGGAAGAAGTACAAAAAAGGAAAATATCTGAAGAAAAAAAAATTATAGATTTAAATGATTATAAATTTAAACAATTTGATAACCTACTTACTAATAAAGTATTCATGAAATATTTAACTAAATCATATATAATAAAATGCATATTTCAAGAATTATTTACTTTCCTTTTGAATAATTTCCATTGGGTTTGTTATATAGTAATGATACTTAATCATATAATGACAGCTTCTTTCCTTACTTTATTTTATCCTATATCTATTTTCTGTTATGCGATATTAGAATATCCAAGACCTCCTAGAATTTATTGGAAAATATGTCTTCTTTATTCTGTCTTCCTTCTTGTAATTAAATTTATTTTCCATTTGGAATTTTTAAGAAAAAGTGATTCATTTACAGAATTAATAACAAATTTATATAATTATAAATTCGGAATAAAAATATATGATTCAAGTGTTAGTAGAGAATTCTTAATTTATATGATTTATGATGCTTTAGTTCTTATATTTTTGTTAATTAATGATTATTTATTAGTTTCACGTGGTATTTGGTCCAAAAGAGAACAAGAAATTGAAAACATATATCAAGCAAATGAAAGGATTGCTAAAAGTAGTTATTTGCCAAAAACTGGCCTTGATGAAAATGAAGTAAAAAAATTTAATGATTCATTTTTCTTACAAAGAGAATTAACAATCTCAAATGATGAAGATAAAAAAAAATATAGATTTAATACTTTATTAATAACTGATGCTCAATCAAAAGAAGAAAAAAGCAAAAAAGAAGAAGGAGATAATTTACTTAAAAAGACCCAACATTTAAAAACACTTATTGAAAAAAGTAATTTAAGATTATCTTCAATAAAAACAAACGAATCTATAATTAATAAAAAAGAAGAAGAGCAAAAAATAAAACAAAAAATAGAAAAATTTGAAAAAAAAATAATAGAAATCGATCAAGAAATAAAAGATATAGAGAAATATGATGAAGCATCCAGAAGTTATTGTCAAAGATTATTCCCAAAAGTAAGAAACGAAAAACCAGGAAATGAATTTTATGGATGGTATACTACAACTATGGCTCTAATAATAGTATTTATAGTAATATTTTATACCACAATGGTTCAAGATAAAACCTTCGGTTCAATAGAATTAGATACTAATCAATTTAGTGGTGAAATGGTTATAGTGTTATTAATTCATGTTGCTATATTATTATATGACAGGGTTTTATATATTAGTCAAAATAGAGGTAATTTAAAATATGAACATATTTTTTATGACAAGGCGACGGGTGATTTAGTACCTGAAAGTGAAATAAAAAATTATAGTATAACTGATGGTATTATACCCCCTGATACTGTTGATAAATTAAATAAAAAATATAATATAGTGAATATCCAAAATGAAGAATTTAATTGTACTGAATTCCAAAAATATCTTTTGCATATGGTAATTACCATCATATCCCATCTTTTCATTTTCTTTTATTGCCCAATGATTGGAAATTATAATACTTATGGTTTAGTATATTGCGAAAATACAGGAAAAAATAATGATTCAGGAAGAGATGATGCAAGTGAAGATGATGATGAAGATTCAGGTGAGCAATGTAATGACTTTTTGTATAATAAAGCTTTAATATGCTTTTATTTATTATATGTAATATATTATATATCTTCTGGATTACAAGTTCGTTATGGATTTTATGATATGAAAAGAAAATCAATGCTAAAATCAGGAGATAAATCATTGAATGGAACTATATATAATGTTTATAAGGCAATCCCATTTTTATATGAAATTAAATTAGCAATAGATTGGACTTTTACAAAAACATGTCTTGATTTATTCCAATGGAATAAATTCGAAAGTGTTTATGATATTGTTTATGTGACATTTTGTGCTATGAATGCTAAAAATAGTCAATTAGTAGGACAAAAAGTAGGAAAGTTTATGAAAATAGTAATGGGTGGAGTTCTCGCTTTTGTACTTATTGTTATATTAATAGCGCCTTTGATGCTTTTTAGTAATTTAAACCCAACAAATAAATTAAATAATTTGACTGGAGCTGTGCTCAAGATTGATTTATGTTTCTTTTATAAAAATAAAGCAGTGAAAAATTATACATTATATGAAAATTCGAGACCTTCAAGTATTGAAAATATTGAAAAATCAGGAAGAGATTGGGATATTTATAATTATTCTTTATCATCAAAAACTAAAAACTTTGAAAAAGAACAAATTCAAACTGTTCAATTTTTCGAAGAAAGTGATAAAAATTGGGATTTAACTACACCTCTTATTGAAAATCTCAAACATTTAATTTTAAATAGAAAAAATATAAGTGATTTAGAATATATATCTCTGGCCATAGATTATAATTTTGATAGGCCATTACCTATTGAAAGTAATAAGATAAATAAAAGATATATTTATACAATTTACTATTATGATAATTACACAAATACTCCGGAATATGAATATATAGAACAATTAGGAGAAGCTTTGAATAATTGTCATGATACTGAAATAACTTATAAAAATGTCTATTCTCCTCCAATAAGACTTTCTTCAAATATAAAGCCAAAAAGATTAACTGATAAAAAATATTTCCCTAATTTAGATATTAAATTAGGATTCGTGGGTTGCAAAGTCCTTGGCAATGATAAAAATTTTAGCTATCTAGAATCATATTTTACTTTGAAAAAAGTAATGAATATAACTGATGAAGCTACTAAAAAAAATATAACCATCGAAGAAGGAGTTAAATTCCATGTTTTTAGTGATAAAGTATCATCAACAACTTCAGGAACAAATGTTCTTACTTTTTATATATCTTTTGTATTATTAATAGGGAATTATGTTAGGAATTTCTTTGCGGGACAACCTGAAAAAATAATGCTAACAGAAATGCCATATTCTGAAAGAATAATTAATTTATGTGAAGGTATTAAAATTTCTAGGAATAGTTATGATTTTGAAAAGGAAGAAAAATATTATTATACACTTATTGAATTTATGAGAAGTCCGGGATTTTTGAGAAAATTGACTGAATCTAGTCGGGAACAATTCAGAAGAAGAGAAGAAATGACTAGAGCTAATAAAACTTCTGATGATATATAAGACATAAATATTAATTATGAGTAATATATATAAAATAATTTTAAAATTTAATAAATTAATTTAAATATTATTAAATTAATAAAAATAAAAATATATTATTTATTTTTAAGTTTATTAATTTATAAAGGGGAATGGGGATTGGGGATGGGGGATTGGGGATTGGGGATTGGG
>JAEEGL010613284.1_pt1 | contig 10201 bp, 6 predicted proteins | sample 9134231 | NCBI WGS metagenome assembly JAEEGL01 (sample SAMN16246548, study PRJNA631951) | gut metagenome | biome: gut microbiome; feature: rumen; material: fiber-attached | host: Bos | place: Iran: Karaj | collected 2018-10 | reverse complement strand
CGAACTGTAAAAAAGGAGGACAGGAAGATGAAGAAAACATTTTTCAGGATACTGCCCCTCGTAGCGGCGGTAATGCTCGCAGCATCCTGCGGCAAGGACGGCGACAGCGACGTCAACATCAACGCCCCCGAACCCGTAGTAACGCCCGACCCCACGCAGACCCCAGTCGGCGACGGCTTTGTGGAGATTCCGTTCTCTATCAAGGTCAACGACGGCAACTCTCTCTCGAAAGTCGCTCTCGACGGTGCAACAAAAGCCATCAATTTTGAACCCGAAGATGTTCAGACGGTCAAGTTGTCCGTTGCAGGCGCGACAATTGAAGGCATCAGCGGCACATTGGATCTCTCGAAGGATGATGACGGCAACTACTCTTTCTCGGGCAAAATTACCTTCCCCAAGGAACAGGAGAGTGCGTTCACGACGGAACCAGGCATCGACCTCGTCGGCAAGTTCATACTGAACGAAAGTTCGACAACAACTTCTTCCACCAAATCCTTCAAGGACTTGTGGGACAAATGCTCACACGAGTTCAAGGCGGAGTTCAAATCGAAAGCCAATGCCCTGACCTTGGTTGACCAGAACATCTACTTCTACGTCGCCACCTACAAGAATGGCATCAAGATTGGCGAGAATGAGGTGACATCCGATGGCAACTTCACCAAAGGCACCTACTACGTATTCCCGTTTTCAACCTCAGTAACAGACAATGGTTCTGCGAAGTCAATCGCACCTTCCAAACTCTACACAATCGGCGAGTATGTTGACCTTGGCGTTGAGGTTGGCGGCAAGAAAATCCTTTTCGCTAATGACAATACATACGATAGCAAGCAGTGGAGCAACCTTTCCGAGGACGAACTGAAACTTTTGCCTACCAAAGAAGAGTGGAAGGCACTTTATGAACAATGCAAATGGACGTGGGATGATACCGAAGGTCATAAAGGCTACACTGTTTCCTCGACAAGTACAGGTCAGTCTGTTTTCCTTCCGGTCACTTCGGGCTACTCCTACGGCCGCTATTGGTCGGGTACGGAGGACGAGTACCACGGGGGCACGTACTGTTTGTACTTCCATTCGTCCGACGTGGACCCCGAGGGCTACGACAACAAGACTGACTCTTGGTCGGTTCGCACGGTTCGGCGCAGCAAATAACCATGTTTTCGAATCCGTAGCCGAAACCGAAAACACGGAAACCGAAACACAAAGATATTGCGGGGGGAGCAACCCCGCCGCCTGAAGCGGCGCAGGGTTGCCGCCCGCCGCTTTATCTTTGTGTTTTCCAAAAAAAACAAATGAAATGGTCAAAAAAATACAACAAAATGCAGATAACAGAAATCGTTGAAATAGAAAAACAGAGAAGCAATGTTTTTGAGTGCCGCATAGCGAAGATGTACAGAGAAGGCACTTTTATGCAGGCGTACACATTACGGCATTTCACGCCTCGAAAATCATATTCGCAAAGAATCCTTGAATTATACCGAAAAGGTTTACATCTTGAAAATGGATATTTCGGGATATTTTATGCACATAGACCGTAGTTTGTTAGCAAACCCGCCTTGCCAAAATGCGTTGGCACAAAATATCAACAACCTCGTCCGAAGTTTGGGACGACGTGGTTGATTTTGATTTTGTCAACTACCTGAGCGAAAATATCATTTTGATAAACCCGACGGAAAATTGTGTTTTTCACGGCAAAAAATTGGATTGGGACGGTCTGCCGCACAACCGCAGCCTTTTCAACAGTCCCGAAGGTTGTGGCTTGCCCATCGGTAACCTTACGAGCCAACTATTCAGCAATATCTATCTTTCAGTCTTTGACGATTTTATGAAGCGCGGCATCAAAGTTGGCCGTTACGGTCGTTATGTTGATGATTTTTACGTTGTCAGCAATGACAGGGATTATCTTCGGTCGTTGATTCCCGTCGTGTCCGCATTTTTGTCCGCCCGCCTGAAACTCTCGGTCAACCAATCCAAGACCCAAATATGTGATTCTGACAGTGGAGTCGCTTTCATCGGCGCGTATTTGAAGCCCCACCGCCGTTACATTTCTCATCAAACGCTCCGCCGCATCCATAAAAAACTACCGCAAGTCTTAAAATCCCGCAACCCCAACCAAATAAACTCGTACCTCGGCGTCCTCTCGCACTATTCCGCCTACCACTTTACGAAACGCCTTTTCTACACCATCCACGGCAAAGGCGGCTATTTCACCAAGTGGATGAATAAATGGGTGGAATATACGAGGTGATAATTTTTTCGGCGGGCGTTTTTTGCAATGTCCCGAAAAAACATTTATCTTTGCGATGTGATAAACCTAAAAAAATTGGAAAATATGAACAATAAGGAATTGCAGATGCCATTCAAGCGTTACACAATGGACGAAATCAATGCTATGCTTGATGACGCGGAAGAACGTTTTGCGCAGGGTATTTACTATACCAACGATGAAGTGTTCCGTCAGTGGAACGAGCGCAAAAAACGCAGGAGAATGTTGAAAAATGTATAAGTTCGCCGACATCACCGGCCTCACCCCCGACGAAATCTCTCAAATTTAATCGCAAAAAAATTTTTTTATCTCCAAAATAATTCCTTATATTTGTTTCCACGAAATGACGCGAATCAAATGAAAACATTAGGATAGTAGCAAGTTGTTGTATATTTGTACGTTAGTGCCAAAAATAACAATTCGGTTGCCTTGCCCTCGGTTTCTCATTTGAGCCAATTCGTTTTAATTCGTCCTAATTCGTTTAATTTTTGTTGACAAAAAAATTGACGTTAATTGACGAAAAAATTGACGGTAATTTCCGTTAAAAAAAAACAAGCCGCCGTCAGGCGGCGACATGAAAAGACAATAAATTTTTGTTACAAATAACCATTGATAAACTATGGCTGATTTCAGTTTAATAGCCAATTCGGGCATTCAGTTTCATTCGTTGAAGGTAAACCTCGGAATGAAGTCTGATGCCATGAAGGTAAACGGCGACTTCTACGAAAAATTGGAGGAGGACATCGAGGGCAACAAGGAGATTACCTTCGTATTCCCTTATTACCACGAAAAACTCCAAAAGTACATCGAATTAACCGATGAAATTAAAAAGGTGGCCACCGACCCCGCCACGGGCGAGATTTTGGAGGCAAGGATTCCGCAGCAACTCATCCATCCCATTCCGGAGCATAAGATTGTAACGGTGAGGGCGCGTGAGGCTGTGGAGAGTTACGAGGGAGTGTGGATTCCAATCCCTTATTTCAGAAAGAGTTACGACGGTGTCAAATTCATGCAGGGACCGGAGACTTGGGCGATGATGTGGATTAGCCGCATTTCGGGCACCGACGACGACAGCGAGTTCACCCACAATGTGGTGCTTGCTTTCGACACACGCTGCGAGGACAATCAGGAGGCGTACCTGACCCCGACTGTCAAGGACGCGCAAAACTCCGTTTTCGAGTGTGCTGTGAAGTCCGACGACGACACCTTTTTCTTCTGTGCTCGTCAGTGGGTGCAAGATTGGTTGAAAAACGTGTTTGAGAAAAAACGCTCCGTGCTCGGCAAGCATGACGATGATTACCTTTTTCTCCACACGTCGTTCTACCTGACGCTCTTGAAGGTGCTTGACAAGGCGGACACGTTCCCAAAACTCACTCTCCACACCCACAGCGTCTGCATCGATGTCGATCTCATCCTCGACGTCGGCAACTCGCGCACCACAGGCATCCTCGTGGAGTCTATCAGGACGGGACAGCCATTTGAATTTACCGACGCCGTGCCGCTCGAAATCCGCGACATGACCTACCCCGACCGCACTTACAGCGAGCCGTTCGATATGAGGGTTGCATTTGTGAAGACATCCCTCGGCGACGAGTCCCAATTCATCCTTTCGGGCAACCCAAAGGCGTTTGCATGGCCGTCGCTTGTTCGCATAGGTCGTGAGGCGCAGAGGCTTACGGTGCTCAATACCGCCGACAACAACAATTCTGTAATGTCGTCGCCCAAGCGTTACCTGTGGGACACCGAAAAGCGCGTGTTCCCGTGGACGTACATCTCCAAGACCGACGAACAGTTTGCCAAGCCCGCGCTCTACGGCATCGCCGAACTCTTTACCGAGGACGGCAAACTCCTTGAATCTGAGCGCGAAAAGGCCGCCCAAGACCCCGAAATGAAGACGCCTTACCCCGCCATGAACCCCTATTTCTCGCGCAGTTCGCTGATGACATTCGCCCTCGCCGAGATTTTCATGCAGGCGGTAACATACGTCAACAGTTACTCCTTCCGTAAGCGTCAGGGGCAGGAGAACCTTCCAAGAAAACTAAAACGCATTGTCCTCACCTGCCCGACGGCGATGTTGGAGACGGAGCAAATAATCCTCCGCGAACACGCCAAGGAGGCTCTCAGCGCGTTGAAATCATATTTTGGCACCAATTTCATCGACGAAAACCTCGCCATCATCCCCGATGCCGACGACATCCGCCGCGATGCCGAGAAGCGCGAGGATTGGAACTACGACGAGGCCACCTGCAACCAATTGACATTCGTCTATGGCGAAATCAAGGACAGGTTCATGAACAATGCACGCCTTTATATTAATACTGTGGGCAAACTCCGCTCCGACACGCTCTACCTCTCGCAGCCCGCTGTGAGCATCGCGAGCGTCGATATAGGCGGCGGCACCACAGACTTGATGATTGCCAATTATCAGGCTAACCCCGATGCAAATATCTCTGTACTAACGCCTTCGCCGATGTTTTGGGAGGGCTTCAACCTTGCGGGTGACGACATCTTGAAGCGCGTAATCGAGCGCATCGTATTGCCCACCATCAAGGTTGCCGCAGAGAAACGCGGTTGTCGCAACTCGGTGAATGTCATGAACTTCCTCTTTGGTCCTTACCTCGGTCGCACCACTGCCAAAGACAAGTTGATGAAGAAGCAGTTTGCAATGCAGATTGCAATTCCCATCGGTACCGACATCCTGCAACACGCCTCCGAGGAGCGTCCGCCGGAGAAGAGGAGTTTCGATTCGTTCTTTGTTAACTATCCTCACCCAAATTCGCAACTCATCGAGTACATCAACAGCGAGTTCCGCAAGGAAGGCTGCGTGGATTTCGACATCGAGAAGGTAACGTGGGAACTCGACAACGAGGGCACCAACAAGGTTGTCAAGGACGTTGTTGAGAAGATGATAGGCGACTTGTGCGGCATCATCTCGCAGTACGAGTGCGACTACGTGCTGTTGTCGGGTCGCCCGAGCCTCCTGCCGGTAGTTCGCGATTTGTTCCTGAAATATCTGCCCGTTACGCCCGACCGCGTTGTTCAGTTGGGACACTACCGCATCGGCACATGGTATCCGTTTGCCGAGGGTACGGGCGTTATCAAAGACCCCAAGACCTGTGTTGCCGTTGGTGCAACGGTGGCGTTGATGGCGGGCAAACTGCGCCGTCTCGACGATTTCACCATCGACACCACGCTCCTGAAACGCAATTTCTGTTCTACGGCAGACTTCATCGGCGAGTACGACCCCAACAAGGCGCGGCTCAAAGAAGTGTTCCTCGACCCCGACACCGACGCAAAGAACATCAAATTCTTCGGACAGATGCTCCTTGGTATGCGTCAGATGCCCACGGACGATTGGATTTCGTCGCCGATGTACAAGATTGTGTATGCCTCGTCGCAGGCGGCGCAGAGCCTCAAAGACCGCGAGCCGCTCTCGTTCGACATCGAGCGCGACGCCCGCAACAAGGAACGTCTCAAACCGCTCCGCAACGTCATGGACAAAGACAGCAAGAAAGTTGCCGCCGAAAACCTCAAAGTAACCATGCAGTCCCTCGCCGACGAACACGGATATTGGATGGATTCGGGTATCTTCTTGATTCAATTGTTTGATAATTAATGTGATACGACTATGGCAAAACTCACATTATCAGTCAATACCGGCACCGACACCGCCCAAAAGCCCGCAGTGGATCAGCCGTCTGCCAACCGTCTTTCTATCACCAAGAAAGTGGTTAGCGAACAGCCTGAACCCACTGTCAATCAGGGCAGTGGAGCGTCGTTGTCGCAAAAGATAGACAATCCCAACCCTGCCTCGCCGTCCGAACTTGCCGACGACGTGGCTAAGTGGTTGATTGAGCAGTTTGGCGAGGAGTTGTTTGACGAACTGTTGAAAAACCCGAACCTCAAACTCCCCTACGCCGACGAGGACATCACGCCCGACCTTTGGCTCGAACGCGGCATCAAGACCCTCTTCACGCAGGACAACATCGCACATATATATAAGGTGACATCCAACATGGGTCAGTCGTCAGCCGCCGCATCGGAAGCCAACATCGATGCCGTTGTGGACGAGCGAATGGCTCAGAAGGTGGAGAAGTACAACGCCAAGTTTCAAGAACTCCGCTCCAACATGGAGGATTTGGAGGGCGAGAAGGCGGCGTTGCAGTCGCGGCTCAATAAGACGTTGGAGGCGGATGCTTTTGTAAAAGAGACTTTCCGCGCCACCGACGGCGAGACCGACGCCCAAAAACGCATTGCCCGCACTTTGGAGGAGGCGATAGGGCAGGGGGGCGACGACAATCTGCCCCTGTTCATCACCAAACTTGCCAAAGGTTGGTCGGCATTGCAGTACGTATTGCGCGTCAACGCCGATACGAGCGACGACAAGGCCAAATTGGATGCCGTATATCCCGCGTTGAGCAATCTATTGGCGTGTGTGTCAGGATGTTATGTGTCAGAACGACGCATGGTTCTCGAACTTGTAGCCAAGCATTGCAACGAGTTTTTCTCCGATTACGACTTCATCTCGCCGGAGCAAACCCTCAACGCCGACCCCGACATCCATAACGCCACCGGACTTGGCAACGCCCAAATCCGCGAAGGCGTATCCTTCTGCGTCGTCCGCCGCGACACCAAAAAAACTGTCAAGTACGCGGATGTGCTCACAAACAAATGAATTGAAAATTGAAAATTGAGAATTGAAAATGAAACTTTCAAGTTTCAACTTTCAATTTTCAATTTAAAACTAAAAAAACATGGATACAGCAACAAACGAACTCATTCAGCAATGCACCAAGGTAAAGCAGGTGATTGAGGACAGCATGAAATGGGTAACTGCCAATGTTGAGAAGGACAAGCAGGCGGTTACGATATATAATCTCAAAAAACTCCGCCGCGATGCCAAGCGTTACGAAAACGCTTTGCCGCGCCGTCCGTCCGTGGCTATATTCGGACAGAGCCAAGTGGGCAAGTCGTACTTGGTGAGCAACTTGGCAAAAACCCCCGAAGCCGCGTCGCTCTTTGTGAAAGTGCCTGACACGGGCGAGGATGTCGATTTTATCGCGTCCATCAACCCGCCGGGCGGTGGCAAGGAGGCTACGGGTTTGGTGTCGAGGTTCACTACCGTTGACACGTGGCAGCCGGGCTTCAAGCCGTATTTGCTGAGGCTGTTTTCGCAGGCGGACGTTGTAAAGATTATTTGCAACGGCTACCTCTCCGACATCACCCACTACACCTACACCATCAACCGCGACGAGGTGCAGAAGAAGTTGCAGGCATTAGCCGCCTCCGTACAACATTCGCCCTGCCCCGGTTTTAGCGAGGACGAGGTGTACGATGTCAAGGAGTATTGCAACAACAATTTCCGCGACCACTTCATTATCAAGGACTTAAACAACATCAACTTTTGGGACGACATCGCGTCTATCGTTCCCTACATCGACGCGAGCCGCAGGTTTGAGGTCTTTGAAGTGATTTGGGGCAAGCAGCCGTTCTTCACCGACTTGTTCAAGAAGTTGAGCGACGGTCTCAAACAGGTCAACTTCCTCCCCGAAGTCCGCACCGAACTCGCCGCCCTCACCCCGCAGCAAGACACAATCCTCGACGTGGAGCGTCTGCGCGAACTTTACAAGGACACCAAAAAACCGCCCGTCAACTGTTACGACGGCGGCACTCTCCTTGCAACCCTCGACCGCAGCATTCTCTCGGCACTCACAGCCGAGGCGGTTCTCCCGTTGACCGACTCCACTGCCGACCATCCCAAACGCAAGTTCCTCAAAGAGGCCGACGTACTCGACTTCCCCGGAGCGCGTTCGCGTCAGCAGATTCCCGAAGTTACCTTCGAGGAGAAGGACAACAACGACAAACTCCTCGTATTCCTGCGTGGTAAGATTGCGTTTTTGTTCAACCGTTACAACTTCAACTACGAAATCTCCACGCTCCTTTTCTGTATGGACGACAAGCAGCCCGAAGTTGCCGACCTGCCCAAATTCCTCTACGAGTGGATACGCAACACGCATGGCGGTTCGCCCGAAAGACGTGCCGAGCGCGAGCGTCAGTTGGCGTTGCTCGTTCAGCAAAACGACATCGAGAAGTTGATACCGTTGTTGGTATGCTTTACGAAGTTCAACATCGAACTCGCCGGCAACCCCGCCACAGAGCGTCCCGGCGAACTCGGTCCCCACAACAGCAAGTGGACTGCCCGCATCGGAGCCAACTTCGCCGACCAAATGGGCATTTCAGTTGGCGACACGTGGATTCAGAATTGGGACAACAACGGCCCCTTCAAAAACGTCTTCCCCCTCCGCGACCCCAAGTGGAGCAAATCGTTCTTCGACGGCATGGACACCGACGGCAAGGAGACTCAACTCCGTCCCGAGTACGTGCAGAAGTTTGAGGACATGAAGACTTCGTGGGTCAACCACAAGGACGTTATCGCACACGTACACAATCCGTTGGAATGTTGGAACGAGGTAACGCAGCCCAACAAGTCGGGTATCGACTATATTATAAAGTATATGACCCCGACCTGCAACCCCATCATCAAGCGTCAGCAGATTAAGACGGGCATCCAAGACCTCATCAACGACCTCTACGACCAACTCGCCGTATTCTATCAGGGCGGCAACATCGACGAGAAGTTGAAACGCGCCAAAGTGTCTGCGGCTCAGGTATTTATGTCGCTTATGAAGATGCAGAAGGACAAGAACACCTTCGGCAACTTTGTGGATCACTTGACCATCACCGACGACCTTTCGTGGAAGATTTACTTCGACCTCATGATGAAAAAACAGATTGAGATAGAGCAGAACGCGCCCGCAGTTGCAGAGCCGCAGGGTGGCAAGACTGTTTCGCTCGACCTCATCGAGATGCTTGGTCAGTTTATCTCCATCGACAAGGACGAATCCGCCGAGAGCATCCTCCAAAAGTTGCGCGACTTCTTCGGCCTCACCGACGACAACGAGTTGAAGGCAGTCCTCTCCGATTCGGGCGTTGACATTCAGGCGTTGCTTGATGCCCGCGAGACCGTCAAGAAGACCGGCGACATCAAGGATCGCGCCTTCATCTTCGCCGAAAAACTTCTCAGCCGTTGGCTCGAATACATCGAGAATGTTAAGCAGGACGATGTACTCAACACCCTCGGCATGAACAAGAAGACCGCCGACATCATCCTCAACGAACTCAACCGCAACAAGAACCGTGTCAACCTCAAGAAGGTGATTGCCGATGCAGTCCGCGAGCATGTTGAGACCTTCCAACTGACAAGCAACATCGACATCGTGGCGCGTATCTCCGCCATCATCATCAACAGGTTTGTCAACTCGCTTGGTTGGGACTACGTACCCGTGTCGGAGCGTCCCAAGGTAAAGCCCACCGACAATCTCACGGTGTTTGCTCCCCGCACGGTGAAAGCCCCTGCCAAAAAAGACCTCCGTCTTGGCATCGAGTTCCCTGGCGAAAGGTTCTTCAACGAATGGGCTACCGGTCTCCGCAGCAGTTTTGAGGCCAACGTCTATTACGAAGAAGGCGTCAAGGATGCCGAGAAGGCCGAAGCCGACGCCAAGTTGGGAAACATTTTGGCGCAACTTAAGTAAGTGTATTGGAGTGCGGGCATCCCTGCCCGCCTCGACTGTCGGGGATTACGCTCAGTATCGTGTGCGTAATCCCCGACTTTCTATTTGTCCTTCCCCTAAAAATTAACATTTATTTTTAACAGTTCTATTTTATTATGTGCAACATTTTTTATACTTTTATAGTCTGAAATAATAGGGGAGAATTATACAATTTTCTCCCTTTATAGCGTTTTATAAACGGTTAGTAATCTGTAAAATAACTAATATGAACATTCTTCGGAATCAAAATATAACAGTTATGTCAACTGTATTCAAGGTTAAAATTGCGCTGCTTGTGCTGTGCGTTTCGCTGTGTGCCAATGTCAAT
>JAEEGL010519843.1_pt1 | contig 10201 bp, 10 predicted proteins | sample 9134231 | NCBI WGS metagenome assembly JAEEGL01 (sample SAMN16246548, study PRJNA631951) | gut metagenome | biome: gut microbiome; feature: rumen; material: fiber-attached | host: Bos | place: Iran: Karaj | collected 2018-10 | reverse complement strand
TGATATGCTGATTTTTCACACGGCTATTTGTGCCGGAGCGTCACAAATAGCCACTGATGGCAGACTGAGAACAAGGAACTGTAAACAGTTCCTATGATGTTCTCGTCGCCACTCCGTCGCTACGCTCCGGAATGGAGAGTAATATGGATGTTTCGTTAATCGCTGTCAATCATAAACGCGCCCGGTGTACTCCACGCAGACCATGGTGATGTCATCGGTCTGCTCGTCACCTGACGTGAAGCCATCCACATCCCGGTTCACGGCGTCGCAGAGGGCGTTAGGAAGAGCGTGTGTATCTGAATGCGTTTCTTTTTTAATAGCGATGGTTTCTTCCAATACCCTAAGCATCCGCTCCTCGCCGTAGAGTTCACTATCACCACGGGCCTCAGTCACGCCGTCAGTATACAGATAAATGATATCCCCGGGCGACAGTTGCAGTTCTTCTTCGGTATAAGAATAATCCTCCATCATTCCGAGTATCAATCCATGCTTTCTCTCTTCAAAAATAACCTTATTATCATGAATGTAAGCAAAGGGATTGTGCCCGGCATTTGCAATGGTGAGTTTCCCTGTTTTTACGTCGAGGAATCCTATCCATGCCGTGACGAACATCCCGGCTTCATTTTTTTTACAGAGAGTATCATTAGTATTGGTAAAAACTTCCTCGGGCGTGAGTCCCTGTGCCACCTGCTCCTCTATGATCGCCTTCGCTTCCATCATAAAGAGTGCCGCGGGGATTCCCTTTCCGGAGACATCCGCTATCAGGAAGACAAGCGTATCACCGCTGATCATAAAAGCATTATAAAAATCGCCGCCCACTTCCTTCGCCGTCCGCATATCGGCATGAACCAAAAAACCTTCCCCTTTCGGAAGATGCTTCGGCATCGCGGACATCTGGATTTGTTTGGCGAAAGCCAGCTCTTCGTCGATACGGGCTGCCTCTCGCTCGATCATACGCTTTCGGAAAAACACCACCAACAGAAGGATGAGGAGCGCCGCCATCACGAGAAGGTTTACAAGCAGGGAGATCACGCTGCTCCATGCCGCTTCCGAAACCTCACTCTGCGGAATATAACCGATGATCACGCAGTCACCGGCAGACCGCACACAGACATGGACATCTTCATCGAAAATCGTTGCCTTTTCCCATTCCATTTCCTCTCTCGCCTGAATGTCATACGTTGGCCATCCGTCGGAGAGTTTCTGTTCTGTATGCTCACCTCTGTAACTGTCCACAATCATTCCGATCGAATCTACGATCATTAGATGCCCTGTATTTCCCAACCTCCGATACTCGGCTTCGCTTTGCAAAAAGCCGCGCATTGTAGTGATATATCGCTCTTCAGGGATACCGAACCTGATAAACCCTTGTCCGTTTTTCATCCGACAATCAACGTATTTGGTCTTATTTTCCGCGTTGACCACAGACGGTCGAAGCGGCTCCATATAGCATTCTTCATTTCCATTATAATCCGTCAGAAAGAACTTTGTTTGTTCATCTTTACTTAGATCGATTCCGACATATTTCTCATTAAGGGAGGCATAAACCTTCCCTTCATTTCCGATTACATACAGCTCATAGTCCACACCCGAATCTGCCAACCCACGGATCAAATCCAAAGATTTTTCCAGAGATTCTCGATTGTTGATATCTGCATCATCAAAGTTTTCTGTAAAGGCACTGGTCCATCCTATGAGAAACTCCTTTACGTTGTCACCCATAGACAGATAGACATCTTCCACGCCATTTTGAACCGTTTTTTTCGAGCGTTCAACGGACATCCGATAGCTCATATAACAAAAAAATGACCCCAAAAGCATCACAAGAGCGACCGCGACAAGGATGGCGCGAATCGCCAGATGAGTTACGCTTTGGAGTTTTTTCGGTGTCCGTTTATCCATTTTTCTAATCAGCGGTGATATCCATCACATCGGCAAATCCGGTGTATCGACATACCTTCATTATTTCAGCGTTGACATGAATCAGCTTCATCGTCCCGCCGGCCTTGACCATCCTCTTATGCGCGGCGATCAATACACGAAATCCGGCTGATGCGACCATTTCCAATGAAGTCATGTCCAAAATAAGGGTTCTTACACCGTCAAGGTCCTCAAGCTCTTTCTCAAGTTCCGGTGATGTCCGAATATCGAGAACACCCTTAGGGAATATGATACGGGTATCACCATCGTCCTTTTTCTTTACAGTCAGGCTCATGGTCCGCCTCCGTTCTGAGAATGTAACAAATGATCCATACGAAATTATAGCAAAAATACTGCATTTCTGCAAGAGTTTTTACCACTCATTCCACTCTAACTACCACTCGTGGCGGATTTGTTGAAATGAAGACCCCCCCGTGGTATAGTGCATACAACAAACAAACACAGGCAAGCAAAAATGCTTAGCCGCCTAATTCAAAGGAGGAAACCACTATGAAGAAGAATATCGTAAAGAAGATCGTAGCAATCGCATTCGCAGCAACAATGGCACTCACCATCAGCCCGATGGCAAAGGCAGCCACATCCGATCAGCAGACAAGACACATTAAGCAGTTCTACAGAGGAGAGGAAACAGCCGCATCTGATCAGCAGACAAAACGCATTAAGAAGTTTTATCGATCTGAGGGCTGGGAGACACCAACCAATCCGGAGATCGACAACTATCTGAAAGCGATTGTAGATAAAGCAACAGCAGATTTTTCCGATGACATCTGCTATACTCCGATGGCACTTCTGGCAGAACGTCAGGGCGAAGGACAGGATTACCGGGTATTCTGCCGCAGAACCGAGGTAAGACCGGGCGCGAAAGCAACCTACTCGATCATCGAAATCCACGAAAACCTCATCGGAGACGCCGTGCTTGCAGACATCATGGATACAGATATGGAATGCTACGGAATGGGTAAGCCGGAAGAATGGAGCGAGACCGAGACTCCGCGCCTCACAAGACATGAAGGGTTCATTTTTAACGAAGCTACCGGTTATATCGATGGTGTCAATTTCACACCGATCGGCATCCTGGCTAAAAGAGAGACCAATGAGACAGACTTCTGCTTCATCGCCGAGATGACCACGGTATCAAATAACGAGGTTCCGACCTACGCACTGGTTTACGTCAACGAAAACGATGAAGGCCTGATCAAACTCAGCAAAGTTGTAGATCTACTGAATGCGTGAAAATAGACTTTATCAAGTCACATCCCATCGGATAGCGGAATGGTTATTCCGCTATCCGATGTTTATCTCCAACACAGTCTTATAGTTTCTCTATTTTTATCATACTTGTATTCCCTGATTCACCGCTGGTAACCCCACCTGTTATAACTATCTTATCACCCTTTTCCAATGACAACACTTCCTTTGATACATTTTTCGCCGTGTAAAAAAGCACCTCAGTAGAGTTCACGGACTCACACATCACAGGTGTAACGCCCCAGGACAGTGCAATCTGTCTCCATCGTTTCTCATTCGTTGTCAGACCAAGAATATCCATAGGCGGACGAAATCTCGAAATCATCCTCGCCGTCATCCCGGACAGAGTACAGGCAACTATAGCCTTAGCATCCACATCCAGCGCCATATCACAGGAGCCATGCGATACGGCATCCACATCGTCCTGAATGATAAATCCGCTACTTCGAAAACGCTTGTCATAGTGAATGCGACTCTCTGTGGCAAGAGCAATTTTCGCCATAGCCTGACACGACTCAATAGGATAGTCACCCGCTGCAGTCTCACCGGAAAGCATGATCGCGCTGGTCATATCATAAACAGCATTTGCCACATCAGAAACTTCGGCTCTCGTGGGACGTGGATTCTTAGTCATCGTCTCGAGCATCTCCGTAGCTGTTATCACCTGTTTACCCAGCATACGGCACTTGGAGATCAAATCCTTTTGGATAGCGGGTAATTTCTCAAAATCCAATTCCACGCCCATATCACCTCTGGCTACCATCACGCCGTCACACTCGGTACAAATATCATCAATATTATCAACGCCGGACTGGTTTTCTATCTTTGCAATAAGTGTCATGTCATCACTTCCGTTTTCATGCAAAAATGCCCTGACATCCACTAAATCCTGCTTGACCGAAACAAATGAACACGCAATGATATCAACATCATTCTCTATACCGAAAAGAAGATCTGATTTGTCTTGCTCGGACAGATACTCCTGATGGATATGCTTTCCGGGGAAGCTCATACTCTTTCTGTTTGAGAGCACACCACCACACGTGACTTTACAGCGGATTTCGGAGCCAACGATTTCATTTACCTCAAAACTCAACAGCCCATCGTTCAAAAGGATGGTATCTCCGGCGCTAAGTTCCTCCGGCAGGCCCGCATAACTGACCGAAACATGTGACTTATCACCCTCAACATCCTCGGAAGTAAACGTAAAATCATCACCATCATTCAGCATGATACTTCCATCCTTGAAATCACGGATACGATATTCCGGTCCCTTTGTATCGAGAAGGATCGCAATGGGAAGCCCGAGTTCCTCACGAACCTTTTTTATGGTTTCTATACGTTTTTTATGATCCGCATGCGCACCATGCGAAAAGTTTAACCGGGCGACATTCATGCCTGCCAGGCACAATTCTTTTACCATCTCCTCGGACTCACTCGCAGGCCCGATGGTACATATAATCTTCGTCTTTCTTCTCCAATTATTATTATCCATGAAACTATTGATCCTCCTCTAAAACTCCAACAATTAAAACACCATTTCCATACCGATTCTAAACTGCTCAACTCTGTCACCGAGTTCTTCCTTCATAATGTGAAATGCCCGATTCTTTGTGCAGTGTCCGGTGCAGACCCGATCTATGCCTGTATCGGCGATGGCCCCGGAAACACTTCGGATCTCATCTTCAGACTTGTTAAAAAGATGAAGTCCACCGATCAGAGCATGGATATGTTTATCGGGGAAGGTCTCCCTCACTTCATTTATTATATTTACCGCTCCACCATGCGAGCAGCTGTTGATGATGACAAGGCCCTTATCCGTGTCGATCACGACACTCTGTTCATGAGAAAAATCATCCGGTACCCACTTCCGTCCGATCTTTTTATACATCATCTCACGCTTTCCGAGTTTCTTAAGCCCTTCGGTTTTATGTGGTATAAGCCATACATCATCACATAGCCGGTAATCCCCACTTACAGTCACTATCCTATTCGGATAATCTGTCAAAACAGTTTTTGGTATCCCAATATATTTTCTGACAAAAAGCTTTTTGACATAGCAGTTTGCATCTGTTGTTTCCCTGATATAGAGATTTGCTTTATCGTTCTCTTTTAAAAAACGCGGCATACCGTTTGCATGGTCATAGTGCGCGTGGCTCAGTGTGGCGTACCCTATTTCTTTGATATCAAAACCGAGCTTTTCCAGGTTATCAACAAACAAATCCGATGCCCCCGCATCCACGAGCACCATCGTATCTCCATGCTCAACCAGTATACTGAGCCCCCACTCTCCTTCAATGGGGGCGGTAGCGATATTATCTACTATTACGGTTAATTTGGTTTTCATTAGGAGTAATCTCCTTTCCCTCCGTAGATTATACCACAGAAGAAGATTGTCTTTCCATCACTGCTTTACGTATCTTATCAATCTCTTGCCTGTCAAAAAACGCAGGCAGCCTGCAAAGCAGGAATGACATACGGCCGTTCTGATCATTAACCTTAGCGCTCAAGCCCACACACGAATGAGCAAATACCCTTACCAGATCGACAATACTGTCAATCTTGAGTACAGCTCCGTTTTTGATATACAGATACTGTCTGCCAAGCCTGAACTGGTCGTTCGCAAAGGGCTGCGCCGTGGCAAAGTCGCTGATCATCATCCGCCCACCGTCTTCAGAAAGGAAGGCGTTGAGCCTTTTTGATGCTCCTACCCGATATCTGTAGGTGAGCCAACAAAGAAAAACAAACACAGCACTAACTATGACGCCTATGGCAACAGCCAGCAAGAGACTCTCCCCGAGAGCTGCAATGATAAGAGTTAATATCAAACCCGTAAGAACAGTGATTACAACAGGGGCCGCTCCCAGCTTAGGCACACGCATTACTTTGCAGTAGCTGTATAAGGCGTGACTTCCCGATGTTTGGTCGTAGTCCGGTGGCGTATCAGTAGCTGTTTCCGGCGCAGGAGCTATCCCTCCGATTGACTTCCCGCAATAGGGACAAAACGACATATCGTCCTGAAGTTCTTTTCCGCAGTTTGTACAAAACATACATTTATATCCTCCTAACCACTTGGACTATCTATTATATACCGTTTTCCGCTATTTTGCAAGAATTCTACTTACAAAAAAGGGGCCGTAAAGCCCCTTTCGTCGTTATTTTTATCTTACAACTCGATTTTCGGCAACCGTTTTTCCTTCATCTCTCCAAGTTTTACCTCAATGTTCTCTTCCCTCAGCACGGCGAGGAAGGCATCGAGATACTCTCTCTTGCGATTTACCTGCTGGAAGTTTACAAAAAGTCTGTCACCGACAACATTCAGCTCCAGCATCAGATGGCCGTCGGAAATCGTTTGAACGGCGGCGATGTATTTTTCCATATCACCCCAATCCACTTTTCCGACATAGCTGATAGTGAAGGAATCGCGGATACCACTTCGAAAAACGGAGGTCTTCGTCGCATATTTGCATTTTTCCTTATGCGTGGTTTTGGCATCGATCTCGTCTATCCGGGAGAGATGATTTCGATACTCAAGACAGCCGATCTCCGGTTCCATCTGCATATACATGCTTCCTCTGGTAAGCGTGCTCAGCTTTTCGATCGGCCAATCCCTCATATCCTTGGTGTACTTGGCATGCAGTAGGCGGACCATGTTTCTGTAGGTGTTCGGACAGCCGATATCTTCTCTGTAATTTTTCGCGATACCCGCTGATATCTGCGTCACCTTTTTATTGGATTCCCACAGCCTGCACACAGTCTTGAACATGAACGCAGCCATAATCGAATTCGGACTTCCGTCGTTTGACTTGGCGTATTTTAACACACTCTGCAAATCCATCTCCATCGGAAAATACACGGCGTCTCCCGCAAAAGGATTCAGGTAGTGCTTCAGATAGTCGCCGAGTGGCATATAGGAATTGCCCCCTTTGTACATACCTATCGGCTCATCCTTCAGAAGATCAGCCGGATCCGGAAGCGCCGTCTCGCCGTCTTCCATTGGAGATCCCGGAATTCGGATTCCGGTGGAGTCCAATGTCTCTCCGGTTGTGTCTGTCAAATACTGCCAGAGCGTTGCCTTGATCCAGAACATCGCACCGGTGCCATCACAGATACTATGGCTGAAATTGAAATAGATGTCGCGGCCCTCATATGTGATAAAAAAAAGGTGCTCGTTCACGTCTGCGGACCCCAGCGCAGGCATCTTCTCCGTCTCCGTCAGAACCGCGAGCGGTTTCTCGTTCGGTTCCAGCAGATAGCCGCCCTCTTCGTCCACACGCGTTTTTTTGCTAAAATACGGAAACCTTGCAAATGCCTTGTTTGCAGACGACTCCAGAGATTTTGCTTCTACCGTTTCGGTCATCGTTACGCGGATGCGCACGGTGAACGGGACATTTTTAGAGTATTCATAGTAAAAATAGCTATCGTAATCGTACTTCATATCGAACCGCTCCTTTCCTTATTGACAATTCGGGATACTTGAATATAATATCACACACGATAAAAAATGTCAAAAACGCCTTCCCTGCAAGAAACCCCGCCGGGATAACGATAAGGATGATATAACTTGAGCTTTTCATAACTCTACATAAGTTTGGCATAATTCCGTACGGATGTATAGAATGACTTAAATTTGCAACTTTTTTCATATACAATACAAGCAATCTATGATAAGGAGGTAACCTTCATGAAGTTTAGAAAAACGACAGCAGTTTTGCTTTCTATGGTTTTGTTACTCAACGTCGGGGTGATCGCACGGGATAAAACAGCGAGTGCCACAGAGATCCCGGTTGTCGGCGAGCTCAGGTTCGCCGCAGATTTTTCGGATTACAACGAGCTCGTACACCAGGGGCGCGGACCGGCGGTTCAGGATTTCCGCCCGTACGAATGGGGTGAGAGCGTGAGTGGTACGATCGAACTGTACTCCTTTAAGACGGCCCCGGGAAAGGCGTACTACCGGATTGAAAACTCGGACAGAACCGGCCATTCCATTCTTTTGTGCAAGACAAATGATTATGATGAGATCCTGAAGGGCTACGACGGCGGCGCCATTATCATCAACTCCGATTGCCAGACAGAGGATGATGAGTTCTACTGCAACGGAGAAGGTGTTACGTTCCAGCCGAACACGACGTATTACATCGCCTTCATCGGAAACGCCGGCGAGACGGCAAGGGTGAAGATCCGCGAGACACTCCTTCCGGACGACCCGATGGATCAGAAGATCAAGACGGCGTTTACCACGAAAAAGATCAAGCGCTCATCCCTGAAGAAAAAAGCCAAGACCGTTTGGCTCCAGGAGGAATGCCAGACCTTCGAGCTGCCGACATGCACCTTCGTCTCCGCACCGAAGAAAGGCAAAAAGTACGTCTCGATTGTTACTCACAAGTTCAGCTACCACGGGATCAAATTCAAGAAAAATGCCCCGAAGGGCACATACAAATTCAAGGTCATCGCCCCGGAAGGCTACGGCCGCGTCATGGACGAAGACGGCGAGTACAGCATGGTCGGGTATAAGAAAAAGAAAACAAAGACCATCAAGATAAAGGTAGTATAATCGAGTAGGGGGAATTTAATCCCCCTCTCACACCACCGTACGTTAAGTGCTTTCATTTCATCGTAAAACCAGATCCGGATTACCTAAAAGATCATCAATCATCGGCTTATATAGGTTTTTGTCATCCATTTTTGATATTGCCATTACTCTTTTTCCGCCATCCTTGCTGGATGCTCCGCAATGATAAACCTTGAATGTTCTCGCTTTATAATCAAGAAAGATAAACCTATCGTGGTATTTTCCTTCTGTCTTCTTAAATGAAATATTTAAATCCGGATACTCCGTGCAAAAATCCACAAATTCTAGATTGGTAAGATGATTACTCCTATTATCCGAGAATATAATTATGTCAACGGTTTTAGGCACATCCCTGAGCAAATAAAGCGTCTTCAATCCAATATAGTCATCAACAACATATATGGATTTCTTAGCAAGAGAGTAGATTTTCGCGTACGCCATATCAGATTCTACCGTTTTCCCATCTAGCACCAAATACTCCCGTCCGATATGATTATCTGCGAAATTTTTCATAAATTTTTCGAGGTCATTCTTAGTTGCCATATCCTCTTTGATTCGCCTGATTTCCTGCATGTTTTCAGCTGTTTGCAAAGAAAGCCTTGTGATATCTTCTTGGGCTATCATTTGAGGAGCATCGTTGATGTAGTCCTTCATTTGCTTAAACAGCCTAACTAAGGCTCTGCTTTGCTTTACCGCTAATTCGCCTTTCAAGACGGTCATCAACATGTAGATTCCCTGTTCAGTAAATGCAAAAGGAGGTTTTCTCGTTCCGCCCCATCTTGATGTCACATTTTGCAACATCAAGTCATGAAATTCTTCATCCGTCAACTGGAACATAAAGTCGTCACCCTCAAATTTTTCAGAATTACGACCAACCTGCTGATTCAAGTACCTTGTTTCATATCCATACAATTCAGCAAGATCAAAATCCAGCATTACCTTTTGACCTCGAAAAGTATATATCTTATCCTTAATGGTTTCTTCCGTAACGAGAATCACTTCCGCCTGTACCATATCAGCCATAGATGTCACCTCTCTCGCTCTTAAGGTAACTACAAGCATACCACATAAACTCGGGTTTTTCAACAACTAATTCAAATAAAGAACATTTACATTCAAGGGCAGAGGCGTAGCCTCTGCCTTCCTTTTGCGGAAGATGGGGTGAGGCGGATTGCGAACACGACCGAGCGAGTTCGCCGAAGGCGATGCTCGCGAGACGTTGAACAGACCGCCCGCTTCGCGGGCGCTCGAACTTTCGCGCTTCGCGCGAAGAGTTCCCACGGTGTGGGTTAAGTTGTCCATCTTCCGCATACGAAGCCCTCCATTCCCCTGTCGATGTTGTTTCGCATCCACCCAAAGACGCGTATTTACGGGACGCCATCAAAAACGAGTAGGGGGTGATTGTCTATGGATGCTAAAGACGCATTCTCTGGACTTGAT
>JAEEGL010313515.1_pt1 | contig 10201 bp, 7 predicted proteins | sample 9134231 | NCBI WGS metagenome assembly JAEEGL01 (sample SAMN16246548, study PRJNA631951) | gut metagenome | biome: gut microbiome; feature: rumen; material: fiber-attached | host: Bos | place: Iran: Karaj | collected 2018-10 | reverse complement strand
TCGCGGTCACCAGGCGACCCAAGCCAGCGGAGCGAGAACTTCAGTCCGGTTCCATCGGCAAGCAGAGACCTGGCGATTTCCGCCTGGACCCTGGCCAACGCGCTCGAGCGACTTCCTATGACAATATTTTTCACGCGCCTGTATTATACCAAACCCCAAAATTTTTGGTAGAATATGCGTAAATGAATTACGCATTCCAGACATTTGGATGCCGGCTTAACCGGGCGGAGGCGCTGGACCAGGAGGCGGCGGTACTTGCTGCCGGCCATTCCGTCGTGCCGGTAGGGCCCGACGCGAACGTGATCGTGGTGCGCGGATGCAGCGTCACAGGGCGCGCACAGCACGACTGCGAGAAGATGATCGCCGCGCTCAAGGCGCAGTACCCCTGGGCCCAGGTGGTCGTGACAGGATGCTACCCGGGAGTGCGCGGACGCACCCTCCCGGGCGTGCTCTCGCACCCCGCCCCCGAAGGGGTCGTCCCGATGCGCACGGCTCGCGCGTACCTCAAGGCACAGGACGGCTGCTCGGGGCAGTGCGCGTTCTGCACCGTGCCGCACTACCGCGGCGACCCCAGGAGCGAGCCCCTGGACAAGTTGCTCGCGCGCGCGAAGGCGTTCCTCTCGGCTGGATACCACGAGATCGTGCTGACAGGATGCAACCTGTCGCTGTACCGCGATTCTGGAGCCGACCTCGGCGGGCTCCTCTCCGCGCTCGCGGAACATCCGTCGTCGGGCCACAGGGTGCGCCTCGGGTCACTTGAGCCGGGAATCTGCGACGACTCCGTTCTCGACGCGTTCGCGTCGCACCCGAACATCTGCAAATTCCTCCACATCTGCGTGCAGTCGGGGTCGGACAAGGTGCTCGCCGCGATGAAGCGCCCGTACACCGTGGAGAAGATCGCCGAGATCGTCCGCAGGGCGAAGCTCGCCGTCCCGGGCATCGCGATAGGCGCGGACATGATAACCGGGTTCCCCGGCGAGACGGAGGAGGACTTCAACCTCTCGAAGGAGCTGCTCGTGCGCCTTGGCGTCGTGAATGCGCACATATTCCCGTTCTCGGAGCGACCCGGGACGGAAGCCGCGGTGATGCCCGACCAGGTCAGCAAGGAGACGCGCCACGAACGCGCGCGCTCCCTGAACGACGCCGCAACGCTGAACCGCGGCGAGTTCGCGGCGCTCTTCAAGGGGCAGACCGTGGAGGTATGCATAGAGGCAGACCTCACCGCGCCGCGTCACCACCGCCATCACCACCACCACGGCGAGGCGGGAACTCCCGACAGGGGCAGGATCGTGCCGCGCAGCCAGATGGACGACGGCGCGCTCTGCGCCGGATGGACTTCGGAATACCTGCCGTGCCGCATAACGGACCGCTACGCGCCGCGCCGCCAGCTAGTCAAGGTCAGGGTAGCCGAAGTAGAAGGCGACATCCTGCGCGGCGTCATCGTGCAGTAGCGCGGTCACCTGACAATTTCGTACGCGAACGTCGCCTCCTGCGGGTCGCGAGCGGTGTCGGCCGAGAAAGTGAGCCGTCCGTTCACCACTTCCGCCGGGACTTCGCCGCGGCGCGCGCCGTTCGCTGAAAGCGCGTACACCTTGATGTCCTTGTCCGCTTTGCCCCCCAGGCGGAGCGATATCTCGGCGCGGCCGCGCTGCATAAGGTGCGGCAGCTTGCCCCACTTCAGCAGCACCTTGCGCGCGACGTCCGCGTATGTGATGCCCTCGTCCTGCACGTCTGTCACGTGCGACAGCAGCAGCCGGCGCGAGGACTCGACTGGATTGCCGTCGAGCGAGCTGATCCAGACAGCGGAAGGCGCCATCGATATGTCCGCGACAAGCGGACCCGCGGCGGCCTTGCCGCCTTCGCACGAAAAGCCGCAAGTGCGCGGGCTGACCACTCCGAAGACCCCGCGTTCGCGGTCAAGGATGACATGTCCGTCGCCGGGCTTCATGTTGCCCAGCTTGGCCTTGAGCCCCGCTTCGTCGACCGAGGAAAGGCCCGGGTGCGCGAACGAGGCGAACAGGCCGGCAGGCGGCTCGCCGACGACCGTGCCTAGGCGTGAATACCAGCCGTACCACAGTTGCTTGAAAGAATCCATTCCGCCGCGCGAAATCGACTTGTCGTCCTGCCCGTCCGGCACGGACAGCGCCGTGACGCGCCCGAGCGGCTCGATGTCGCGCCTGAGGAAGAGGCAAAGCGCGGCGCGCTCCGTTGCGCGCGTGAGCGGATCGCGCGCGGTGTCGAAGTACGAGAGAGGCATGGAATCGAGAAGCCCCTTGCTGTCGTGCGACCATGCGAAGCGCCAGATGCCGTCGTAGTCCTGCAGCGCGGCCTGCGCGCCCAGCATTATGCCGCCCACTCCGCGCCAGCGCCCTGGTCCGGAGAAGTTGAACTCGGTTATGGTGAACGGCCTGTCGAGGAGCCTGTGGTTGACCACGCCCTGGAAGCCGGAGGAGGCGTAGCGCGCCGGGTTCGCGTTGGGGCAGCTGCTCGGCAGCCGCCACTTGTTCTCGAGGAAGTGCGGGTGGTCTACGTAGAAATGGTCGTCCACGTAGTCGTAGGCCGTGCGCACGCGCTGGTACTCGACCGGGTTGTACCACGAGCTCATGTTCGAGTAAAGCGCCCTGCAGCCGATCTCCTCGCGGAGGAACTTCATGAACCTGGCGTCGAAGGCGCGCTCGAGGTCCGCGAGGAACGCCGCGAAGGCGCGGCACTGCTTGGTCTTCTCGTATGCGTCGCCCGGAATTGCATCCTCGGCAACGTCTCCGTATGCCGCGGGCTCGGACTTCTTCTTCTCGGCGAGCCACGCCTTCCACTTCGCCATGGCGACGGGGCTGGACTTGTAGACGGAGAACCCGTGGTTGCCCGGGTTGCCCTCGTTGATCAGCGCGATCCAGGCAAGCGCAGGCTCGTCGGCCCAGCGGCGTCCGGTGCGCGGATTGACGTGGCAGAGGAACTGGCGGGTGAACTCGCACAGGTTCGAGTACGCGCCTTCGTGGAAGAGGCACAGGTCCTTGTAGTCTGTGCAGTTGCCCTTCCGGTCCTCCCCGATCGCGCGCCACGTCGGCCTGCGCGAGACAAAGAGGTCGGTGGTCAGGTAGATGCCCTTCTCGATGCACGCGGCCGCGAGGTCGTCGAGCTGGGCCATCCTCTTTTCGTTTATGGCGGTGCCGTCCGGCGAGCCCTCGGTGAGCTGCGCCTCGTAGTGGTGTATCCTGAGCGCGTTGTAGCCCATCCGCGAGAGGCGGGACGCAAGCTCGTCTGCCGCCGCCCTTTCGGGGAAGTTCGCCGTAAAGCAGAGGTTCACGCCGTAGAAGCGCTGCTGCTTGCCGGGAAGCTTCTCGTACTCGAAGTGGGCCCCCTTTGCGACCACGCGGCCGTGTTTGCCCGCGGGTGCGTCGATCCAGCCCTGTCTGGAGAAGTCCATCGCCGAGCCCGGCACGATGTCAGTAGTGTCCTTGACCGGCAGCCAGTCAGGGCCCGCGGTGATTGTGACTACGCCGGTATGGAACGTGAAATCTCCGCCGCCAAGCGTGAGCAGCATCGAAAAGCTGTGCCGCTCGCCGGCCTTGAGGCTCTTGTCGCCCACCTTGACCTGCGCCGAGAAGACGTTCGAGTTCCACTTGCGGTTGTCCTGCAGCCCGATCCAGCGCGGCTTGTCGAACGCCATCTTCCACACGCGCCCCGACCGCGGCGTGATCTCGAGCGTCCCCGCCGAGAATCCACCGATCCAGGAGTTGCCGTCGAACTTGTCGGGGAACACGCCCTTCTTGTCCCCCGCGGCGAATCCGCCGCCTGCGTGGGCGGAGCACGGGATCGCAACGTCTATGCGGAACGAGTTGCACTCGTAGTCGCGCTTCACCTCGAAGTTCCACACCGCCCTGACGCCATCGCCTTCGCGCGAGAACATGGCGCGGCCCGAGACGACCTCATCCTTGCCGTCCTTGATGCTGAAGCCGTAGGAGCCGTCCTTCGACGGGACGTATCCTCCGCTGGCCCCCAGCACGTGCCAGTCCTTGTCTGCGATCTTTGGCGTAACCACCACGCCGAGGTCTTGGACCGAAAGCGCCCCGGCGATTCCAGCCGAGACCGTCTCGCCGCGCAGTCCGCCGGCAAAGACCGCCGCAAGCACGGCGGCAATCGTAACTATACGCATGTCAGCACCTCCCCTGTTGCATGTCACCTGCCGCTGAAGATCCCCGCAAGAAGCGTCAGGCGGTCGACTGTCCTCACGAGGAACACAAAAGGCCTGTCGCAGACGAGCTCGGGCGCCTTGCCGGCCTCCTTCACCGCAGGCAGGTCGAACACCCCAACCTCCCCGCCGGTTTCGCTCGTCTCAAACACGTTGTGCTGCAGGGCCATCCCTATGCGGAGGTCCTTGCATATCGCGTCGAACCCCGTCCGCGGGACGCCAAGCGCGGCGAACACGGGGATGACGTCGACTGTGGACTCCACCCGGAACTTCGGCAGCGTCACACGCGCAACAGAGACAGACGCACCCTCGACGTCCGGCATCGGGTTTCCGTTTGCGTCCTCCGGGCGATATCCAGGCAGGAGCGCGCGGTCAAGGACATCGAGCTCGTCAGGAGTGAGCGCGCGCCCGACGTCATGCGGAGTCCTGCCTGCGGCCGGGACAAGTACGTACAGGGCCAGCTTCTCGCCGCGGTACATCAGGGCGAACGCCGTGTAGCCGGGACGCTTCACCATCCTCACAGTCCGGGTGTCCTTCATCATGGGCAGCAGCACCACATCTCCGCCAGGCGCGTGGAACGCGCCGCGCTGCGCCTGCGGGAAAGGACGGGCCCAGGCGCCGTTGAAGCCGGAAGCCGACACCAGGACTGTGTCGCACGAGAGGTCAACCTTGTCCAGAACCTTTGAGACGAGTCCGTCCGTCTTTACCGACGACCACGCGTTTATTGCCTCAACCCCGACGAGTGGGCCGAAGGCGACGTGGTAGGCGCGATTCGCCATGGAATGGAATTCCGGGTCAATCCGCGAATAGTTGCGCATCCAGACCGAGTTTGCGAACAGGACCTCAACGCGATTGGAATTCCCCCAGTTGGCGAGCCGCGAGTCCACCCGCATGAACGTGGGGCCGAACGACGTCGTCCTGAGCCCAAGCCTTTCGCTCAGCGCAATGCGGAGCTCGCGGTTGTCCATTCCGTCGCCGAGAAGTCCCGCCATGAAGACGGCCGAGTAGGGCGACACCACGGCGGAGACGCCGCTTGTCGGCATTGTGGCCCTTATGACAGACATGTTGACGCCGTCCGTCAATTCAGACGCAAGGCATACGGCGGAGACAAAGAGACAGAGCAGAAATGAGCCGATATATTTCATGCGCCTATGATACCATTTTCATGCGCGGAAAGCCAATGGAAACTGAGCTAGTCGAGCACACGGTCGTACAGGCCGCCGCCCTCCCCCGACTCCCCGGCGTCGCTCGCGTCAACGAGCCTGACCGGCCTCGCCTTGGGGCGCTCGCCGAACAGCACCGTGCCTAGGCGAACCCACGTGGCGCCCTCCTCTATCGCCACGGAGTAGTCGTTTGTCATGCCCATGGAAAGGCGCGGCAGGCGCACGCCGAACTTCCGCTCCATCTCGTCGCGAAGCTCCCGCAGGCGGGCGAAGTGGGGGCGCGTCTCCTCGGGCTTGGGCGTGAAAGGCGCCATCGTCATGAAGCCCTCGAGCGTCACGCGGCTCAGCGAAAGCGCGCGCTCGACCGCTGCATCGACGTCCTGGGGGCGCATTCCGCTCTTGGACTGCTCTCCCGAGACGTTGACCTCCAGCAGCACCCTTGGGCGCGCCCCGATTTCGTCGGCTATAGTCTCGATGCGGTCCAGCAGCGCCACGGAGTCCACGGAGTGGAAGCACTCGAACAGCCCGAGCGCGTGCCGCACCTTGTTGCGCTGGAGATGGCCGATGAGGTGCCACTCCGGCCCGGACACGGACTCGGGCTTCTTCCACGCCGCCTCCTGCACCTTGTTCTCGCCGACTATCGAAAGCCCGTTCTCCCACGCCTCCCGCACGACCTCGGGCCCGTGGGTCTTGGTGACGGCTATTATCTCGACCTCAGACGGGTCTCTCCGCGCCTTCGCGCAGGCGTTCTCTATGTTGCCCCGCACCTCGGCGAGGATTTCACTCAGTTCGCGCATCAGAAGAAACTCCTTTCAGAACCGCCGTACACGGACTCGAGCTGCTCAATCAGCAGCGGCAGCAGCTGTTTCTTGCGCGAGAGTATCCCGCGGCAGAGCCACGTGCGGTCGTAAAGCTTCGGAAACGGGATGGACGCTATGAGGCGCTGGTCGCCTGCAACCAGCAGCACGGAGTTGAGCGCCGTGATGTCGGTGATCATGAGCGCGCTGAACGCGAGCGAGCGCTCCTTGCACAGGCGCTCGAGCCCCCTGACGATCTCCTCGTGGCGCGCGACGAGCGCATCCGCAGTGCCGCTCTCCACCTGCGCGACGGCGAACTTGCGCCCGGAGAACTCGTAGTTCTTCGCGTCGACGGAAAGCATCTCCTCCACGGTCCAGTCGCCCTTGTGGCTGGAGTTCGCGAAGAGCTCCTTCGCATATTCGTCGATCTCCAGGTTGAGCAGGTCGGCGAGGTTGTTCGCCGTGTTCCGGTCGACGTCGGTGGTGGTCGCGGACTTGAGGCCGAGCGTGTCGGCGAGGATGCCCGAGAGCAGGATGCCGGCTATTGGCGGGGTGAGGGCCACGCGCTGCTCCGAGTACAGGGACGCGACGATCGTGGCGGTCGATCCGACGACGCGGTTGATGAACGTGACGGGCTGGCGCGTCGGCGGGTTGCCGAGCTTGTGGTGGTCGATTATCTCAAGGATGCGGAACTGGTCTATCCCCTCCACGGCGAGAGTGAGCTCGTTGTGGTCCACCATGATGATGTCGGTGTTGGGCTCCTTCACGAGGTCGCGCTCCGCGAACACGCCCACGACGCGGTTGTCGCGGTCGACCACCGGGAGGCAGCGCGACGGCGAAGCCGCGAGCGCGGCGCGTATGTCGCGCACAGCGTCGTCCTTGTTCACCGGCTTGGCCTCGAGGTCCGTCATGTAGCGGACGGGCGTCGAGTAGAGGACCAGGAACGCAGTGGACGACGTGTCGTACGCCGAGACTATCACGGAGACGCCGTGCTCCTTGGCCAGCTTGCGCATGGGCTGCGGGAGCGTTGTGCCGTTTGTGAGCACGAGCACGCGCGCGCCCGACATGATCGCGCGCTCGATCACCTCGCTGCGGTCCCCGACGAGCACGATGGCGTTAGACGGGATTTCGCGGTCGAGGTTTCCGGCGAAGGACTCGGGGCTTGACGCCGCGACGAGGATCCGGCTCTTCACGACCTCGGACGCGTTGAACGTCACGATCGGCTGCGCGTTGAGCGTGTTGACGAGCAGGTCGACGCTCGTCGGGACCACGGCCTTGCGCTTCGGGTTAATCTTGCGCGTCATGTTGCGCGCGAAGGAAAGGTGGTTGAGCATCGAGAGGTAGCGGCCGTCTTTGTCCGTGACCGGCAGCACCGAGAGCCCCTTGGAGTCCATGAGGCCGAGCGCCTGCCAGAGCGAGGCCGTCTCGGGGAGAGTTACCGGCTCCCCTTCCAGGAAATGGCGCACCTTGGGCTGGAGGTCTGGGACGAAAGCGGGGAACGGGACGCCGAAGCGCTTGAGCACGTATTCCGTCTGCGGGGTAAGCCGGCCGGCCCTCGCCGGGACGCAGTCAAGCCCCTGCTGGCGCTTCAGGTTCGCGTAGGCTATGGCCGAAACCACGGAGTCCGTGTCTGGATTCCGGTGACCGATGACGAAAATTCTTCTCTTTGCCATGTGTGAATAATACCATAATCGCCTCTCCGCGAAAAGCCGTCTTTGCCCCCCCACGCCGCCCGAGAATATGGTATACTATTTGACTGATGAAATGCGAGATATGCCATAAGAACGACGCCGAGACCGTGCTCCACCGCGAGGAGAACGGGAAGACGCGCGAACTGTACGTGTGCAGGGAGTGCGCGGCGAAGGAGACGCGGACGCGGAGCCCCGCTCCGCGCGGAGCCCGCCCGCGCGGGAAGTCCGGGTCCAAGCCGGACATCTCGGTCACCATCTCCGGGCCGGGAAACCCGCCGCCATTCATAGAAGCCCTTCTCAACGCGACAGCCGACCTCGTGAACCACATCACCGAGGAGGAGGCCGACGACCTCGTCTGCGGAAAATGCGGGACAAAGTGGAGCGACGTAGCCGAATCCGGGCTGCTCGGCTGCCCGGAATGCTGGGGCGCATTCGTGAAGAAGCTCGGGCCGCGGCTCCAGGCCGAGCAGCGCAAGGTGGCGCACACCGGCAAGTCGCCATCGGGAGCCTCCCACGACAGGCGCTTCCTCGAGCACCAGCTGCAGGACGCCATCCGCAGGGAGGACTACAAGGCCGCGGCCAAGCTGCGCGACAAGCTCAACGCCCTCGACTCGCCTCAGGAGGACGGCCCCAGATGAGTCCGGCCCGCAGACGCTCCGGCTATCCAGAGGTGTACGAGGAGGACGTGCAGTTCGCCTCGTTCGCCAGGATATCGCGCAACATCTCGGGCTACCCGTTCCCCCACAAGAACACCGAGAGGGCCGCCGCCATTTCCTCCGCCGTGGCAGACGCGCTCGAGCGCGAGACCCGGGGCTACACCGCCAAGCCGGGAAGCGCCGACGCGATATGCCGCATGCTCTTCTCCCCTCCGCCACCCGAGGGCACGACGATCTACACGATCCCGTCGGAATCCGTGCTGGTGGCGGCGAACGGAACGGACCATGTTGCCGTCTGCGGAATGGCGGACAGCCCCGAGGCGGCGTATGACGCCGCGGAGAAGATAGAGGCCGCGCTCGGCAGGCACCTGGCATTCGCCTGGCGCCCCGACATCGGATACCTGACCGCATCGCCTGCGGACGTCGGCACGGGGCTCAGGGTCGGGACGGTGCTGCACCTCGAGGCGCTGCACCTCATCGGCGAGCTGGAGCCATGCATACGCGGGCTTGAGGCGATGCGGATGTTCGCCGAAAGCCTCAACCTGGGCGGCATACGCCAGACGGCCCATCTCTTCCGCGTGGTGAACGCCGTTACGCTCGGCGAAAAGGAGGAGACGCTCGTCAGCCGCTCCGCCTTCGCCGTGGAGTCGCTGGTGGAGCAGGAGCTCAACGCGCGCGTCAGGCTCGTCGACGAGTTTCCGCGCGTCTTCGCCGACTCCGTCTGCCGCGCGCTGGCGATACTGAAGTCGGCGCGGCTCCTCTCGCCGGCCGAGACGCTCGACCTCCTCTCCCCCATCCGCCTCGCCGCGTCGATGCGGTTCCTGTCCGGCATAACGGCCGCGGAGGTCAACCGGATGTTCACGTCGATCCCCGTCTTCGAGCCGGAGGAGCCGGATGTCGACAAGCGCGACCTCGCCGACGGGAAGCGCGCCGACCAGATCAACCGCCGCTTCGCGCGGGTAGTGCCCAACAACAGCTTCATCGAACTAATGCAATGAGAAACCAGTACACACCACACGCCTCCGAGGCGCTAGAGGGTGCAGCCGCCTGCGCGCAGCACTACAACCACTCGTCGATAGGTTCCGAGCACATCATCCTCTCGATACTCGCCATACCGGCGTGCGGCGCGCGCTCGCGCCTCATACGGCTCAAGGTCGACCCAGACGACATCAGGGCCGCGATCGAGCAGATGATCGGCGCCGGAGAGGCGCTGCGCTCGCGCGGCGAGCTCCAGTACACCGCCCGCGTCAGGAAGATACTCGAGATGGCGGCAATCGAGGCGCGCAGCGAGAACTCCGCCCTCATCGGCACCACGCACATCGTGCAGGCGATGCTGCGCGAAGGCGAGTCCGTGGGCGCGCAGGTGCTGTTCGGACGCGGCGTCACGCTCGAGAACTTCATCGCCGCGCGCGACTCGGCGAACGAACCCGCCACTTCCGCCAAGCCGGACATCGGCCCGGAGGACCCATCGGCAGAGGAGACCGAGCCGGACGCAGAGGGCCAGGCCGACGAGCAGCCCAAGGCGCGCGACGGAAAGAACGGCAAGAAGCAGAAGACCCCCGCGCTCAACGCGTTCGGGCGCGACCTCACCCAGAGCGCGTCCAAGCGCCTCCTCGACCCGGTGATCGGACGCCGCCGCGAGCTTGAGCGCGTGGTGCAGGTGCTGTGCCGGCGCACGAAGAACAACGCGGTGCTGATCGGCGAG
>JAEEGL014749053.1_pt1 | contig 10202 bp, 2 predicted proteins | sample 9134231 | NCBI WGS metagenome assembly JAEEGL01 (sample SAMN16246548, study PRJNA631951) | gut metagenome | biome: gut microbiome; feature: rumen; material: fiber-attached | host: Bos | place: Iran: Karaj | collected 2018-10 | reverse complement strand
GTGCGAGACTGTACTCCCAGCACATGAGATGCGTTGAGATTTTTGCCCATTGTTCTGTGTTTGCCCTGTATTCGTCAAACTTTGGGGCATTGATGTCAGAGCAGGCGAGACCAGTGTCGCAGAGTCGTATGACGACATTGTCGCGAGGCATGATTTCCTTTGGCGGGAATACGGTCTTATGGTATGCGAGTGTGGTCACAAGAACGTCTGGATATTTCTCTCCGACCTTGTCAGCGACATAATTGACGAAATCGAGGAGGACGTCTGTAATGGATGTCTCGTTCATCATTTTCTGGCAACGTTCGCATTCGCAGAAACGGCTACCGTCGTTTTGTGAGAGGTCGAAATAGATAGGTTTGGGGGCTCCTTGCGCTTCGGCGGTCGCCCAACTGCCAGCGATCATCTTCATCATGGCGTTGGCGACATAGTCGCGCATTTCTGGATTGGTCATGCAGAGCTGGCCAGAATATTGTCCGCCGTTGCGCTCTCCATCTACCATCGCGAGAAATTCAGGATGCTCCTTTGCGACATTGCCGCCGATGTATCTTGCGAATGTGTGGACAAAGTATGGCGGGCCGAATGTGCGCGCACCACCGAGTTCTGGTGGAATGCTGATGTCGCCTGCGCGGTTCATGCGGTTGCGGACAGCGAAGCGTGCCGTACCACTGTTGATGTTGCCTGAACTGCGATACAAATCTCTGGAGAAGAAGAACGGCTTGCCTGTGCGTGTAATTTTCGCAAACTCCCAGTTCTTTGCGTTGGGGACGAACTCTTCCCATGGAGTCCACCAGTGGACGCCGATGAAATCCTCCAGGAATACATAAACTGCGTATAGTGCGCCGCGCTGTCCACCGCCAGTCAGGAAGATAGTGTTGCCTTCGGATTTGATGCTCCAGTTCTCTTCATCGCCGAGTTTGGAGTCTGTGCCGATGATGATTTTAGTGAGTTTTTTGCCGTCGATGGTGATATTGTCTTTGACGATTTTGGGGAGATAGTTTTCGAGTTCGGCACGGGCGGTGACGATTGTAGGCGTGGCGTCTGGCGGCACTTCAAGCGAGAGTCCAGCGGCTTCAGTGACTGTCTTGACAGGCTCTACTGGCGATATTCCGAAGAGGTGGATTGAGTCAAAGAAAACAGGCGTCTTTTCGTTCCATGAGCGGAGGAGGACGCGGCATTTTGTTGCATTTTCAGGGATTGTGTCAGAGATGATGAACTTGCTCCATTTGTTGAGGGAAGCGGGCGGTTTTGCAGTTAAGGAGACAGGCTTGCCGTCCTGAATGGTGAAGAATGCATAGATGACGGGGGCCGCACCCTTGTAGTATCCTGTGAGTTCAAACGGCGTGTTGGGCTTCACAGAAATTTCTATGCTGTGCGCTTCACTGTATGAACCGCCAGGCTTCTTTATGCATCTGGCAGAGGACTTGCCGTCGCGGGCCTCTTCGTTTGTCCGCTTGTATAATCCCTCCCAGAAAGCGGCGATGTCTTCAATGCCATAAGTTTTCTCGAACGAGCCATTGCGCAGCAGTTCGATTCCGCCCTCGATGTGATTATCTGCCTCTGGGAGGACGCCATCAAAGTGAATGTCGCTGAAGAAAGAGGGGGCAGTTCCGCTGAAAGTGCGGAGGATGACGTTGCATTGGGTGGCGTTTGAGGGCACCTTCTTTGTGAATTTGAACTCTTGCCAGTCATCCGATGGCTTGAGTCCTTCCATAATCGAGACTGGTTTGGCGCCTGTGATGCTGAATGAGACAAACATGTATGCGGCTGCACCCTTATGCTTTCCAGAGATAGTGTAATCAGTGTCTGGTTTGATCTCAAAGTGGAGACTGTTCGCCTCGCAGTATGGTGTTTTCTCTGTTTTAAGGCAGCTTACAATAAAGCCTTCGCCCTCCTGAATGCGTTTGTAGCCGCCTATCCAGCCATCAGCCCTTTCCTCTGAGTTGCTCTTTTGAGTAAAGTCACCATTATAAAGCAGTTCAACTCCAAACGACAGAGCAGATAAAAGCAGAAAAAGAGACAAAAACTTACGCATTAATTAGTTCTCCTATAAATAATAGTAGATAAATGATTGTTATTTGGAGAGAATTTTGAACATGGAGATGACGTTGCCTTGGTGTTTGACTGGCACTTGAAGGAATGGTCTTGACGATTTGAAGAAGCCAGCAGGCAACGTGAATTTCAGGACAATGCCGCCATCAGACGGTATTTTCTCCAGTTTGACATTATCAGGCATCCATTCAATTGAGATGTCGTTCATGATAGGTTTCCATGTTTCAGGCGAAGAAAGAGGGCGGGCTTTTTTCTCTTCAATGTCGGCGACAGGCAAGACAGAGATGGAAGGATTGTCGTTCTTCTCTGTATTTGCCTTGTGTCTTCTTGTATTTTTGCCTGTCTTATCAGATTTCAATATTATTTTGGCCTCTACGACCATTGGCTCCTCGTGATTAATATTGTTTTTTGCCAAGATTATTGAATCCTTTTCTAGAGCGAGGACCCATCCTGTGACAGTTCCGCTGATTCCCAGTTCCGCAGGACCATAGTTGGGAACTCCCTCAACGGGAAGTTGAATGATTTCCTTGATCTTTTTTGCCTTAAGTGTGCCTTTGGGAGAAACAATGACTTTGAACACTGTAGGAGACTCTTTTTGGACTTCGACATTGAAGACCTGTTGATTTTGGGGTGGTTTGATTGTGATTTTGTCTGGAGCAAGTGTGGATTCGATTGTGAATGTACGAGTCCATGGGACGTCGCCTATGAAAGTTCCCAGTTGAATCACTTTGTTGGGAGAGAATTTGAGGAGTTCTTTGATTTCACCCTTGACAGGCAGCCTGGCGGGTGTTTCCTGTCCATCGATTTCCACATAGAAGAATCTGTCGAATGGTCCTGATTTCAGCTTTTTGGCGTTGATAGTGAAATCCACAGGAAACAAAGCATTTGGTTCCACGGTGACATTTTCGATTTGGGATTTGAGCGTGAGACAAGGGCATCCAGGAATAATCGCTTTGATTATCACAGGTGCTTTAGTGATGTTTTTCAGGGAAACTTTGAGTTCTCTTGTCTCCATGTCGTAGAGTTCGAGCTTGAGGCACTCTTCGCCGCCGACGCTAATCAGCGGGAAATCAGGCGTCTCCTGAGATAATATTCTGTGAATGTTGTGGTTGGGAGGCGCATCAGCCGCCTTTGGTTCGTCGGCTGATACTGCCTGACACAAAATAACAGTGGCCAGAACCAGTGATGCCCTGAATGAAATCATCAAAGATGAAATGGACATGGATTATTCTGCCTCCTTGTAAATCCAGACGCCAGTGAACTCGTTGGGCGTGCTCTCTTCAATTTCCTCAACGGATCTTGTGTTTTGGAACTGGATTTCAACAAACTTGTTGTTTTTGAATTCGAACATCCGCAAGCCATCTTTCTGACCAGGGAACGCCATGAGCGACCATACTGGATTGCACTCAACCTCAAGCGGCGACTTAAGCTTTGTGGCCTGGAAAGTGAATGTCGTGTCATCTGTAACAAACAGCCAGTAGGCATGGCCTGCCTTAAGGGTGTTTGCCTTAATAAAGGTAGTGGAGTCTGGAGAGAGGGTGGACAGTAAGTTCGGTAGTTCTTGACCCTCTGGAATAGCCAAATCATACGGAATGCCAAAAAGATTCCAGCCCTTTACAAGTTTGCAATTGACTCCGTCAACAGTTCCAACTGTGTAGGATTGCTTTCCTTTCAATGGAAGCACGTCAATAGACTCGCTTTCAGAAATCTGTGATGTGTTGTTGGGTTTGCTTATCGTAGTGAAACGCCATTGGCTCGTGCAATCAAGTGAGAGCGAGAGGCTTGACGTTTTCCATGACTTGAAGAAGAGATTTTCTGTAGCAAGATCCTGATACAGAATCGCTTTGGTTTCAGCTGTGCATGACAGCGACATTTTGGTTGATGTAGAGCTGCTGAGAGTCACAGCTGGACTGTCAGCTTGGCTGTACTGGTATGGCATGATTCTTATGCTGTAGTTTCCTCCGTTGAAATTGAAGAAACCGTATGCAATGGCGATGTTGTCAGGCAGTGAGCAGCATGGAGTCGTGGTCGGGACAATGATTCCTTCGGCTGGCACATCCTGCTTCGTGACAAGTCCTGTTGTGTCATATCTGAGGAGAGTGACGGTTGTAGAGAAAGTGCCTGTTGTGGAGTCAATGACAATAGGCCCAAGGCAAGATGAGATGAAGCCGTTTGTTTTGACTGGGGTGAACCCCTTGCCGTCTTCTGCCTCTGCTATTTGAACACAACTTGGCGCGATGCAGTTATCTGGCGATTCGGCGAAAAAGAAATAGAAGTCGCTTTGGACGCATTCAGTAATACTCTTTGTCGGGTCGAAGAGAGTGCCGCATGGAGAGATGTCTATTGTTTTTCCATTGCGGTCTTGATATTGTGAGCCGCATCCTGAAATCCATGCATCGATCTCTGTTGTGCTCCGCAGGCTGGTTGGGACAATGGAAAGGACGCCCGAAATCATTCCGTGGCAATTTTCTTCATCCTCATCTTTGAGTGGGATGAAGAATGGTATGTTGCCATAGGTGAGGAAATCATAGATGCATCCTGTGTAGGAGAATGGTTGTTTTTCGTCATATAGGTTGAGGTTAATGGTGGCCATGCCGTCTTGGGCTGTCACCTGCATCCAACCGACGCTGAATCCTTCGCTGTCGTCTGCGGGGCGGACTGCGACGTTGTAGATGCCATCGTATTCTGTCTGAGCAGTGGTGATGGGATAGAGAGTGCCTTCGTATATGCCTGTTTCTGTGGTGAATATCACGATTCCTGTTCCATCTGGGAGCACTGAAACGGACAATAGGTGTGTGTCATCCGTGTAGTCCAGAGTCAGAGTTTTGGAGGACGGGTCATAGGCCGTCCAGTCATTGACAGTCAGTTTGATTGCAGGTTCATCAAGAGTGGCTATGGTGGCGGTGAGAGAACTCTTGGTTCTCTGGATGAGAATTGATGCATCGACGATATCGGAGTCGATATTGTACAATGCCGCTGTGAAGGCATTGATGTCAATGGCGGAATTATCCATTGCCTTGACGGTGATACTCAAAGTCAAAGAATCGCTGGTCTCTCCTTCCGCGTCCTTTAGAGTGATGGTGGATTTCTTGGCGGATGTGACTGCTGTCGGTTTGCCTGAGATGGTGATGCAAGGCGAATCGGTGGCGGTGTTGTCCTTAAGTGAGAGTCCTTTTGGAAGATTCACGGCGGACTTGTCGATAGTCATATTGTTTGCGGGGCATACCGGAATGGTGATGGAAGAATAGAGACCTTTGTAGAGAGTGAAGGTAGTGGAAGGCAAAGTTGGCTTGAACAATGGCTTCGATGCGATTTCCACGACAGTCTCGGAGACGGCACCGACGATGCAGAATTCGTTGTCCTTATGTCGGATTTGAACGATGAAGTCCTTTGTGCCTTCCCACGATGGAGTGCCTTCTGGAACAGTTAACTGCACAGGGATGGAGCCGTTGAGGATTGTCGGATCATCCCAAACAAAGTCTGTCCAGTCGCATGCGGCGAAATAATTTTCGGGGGCAGGGGAATCGCCAGTGGGGGCAATCTTGTATTGGAAGACGATTGGGATTTCCGAATTTTGCAGAAGCGTGAGTGTCATGGGCACATTCACTGTTGCGTCTTCTCTTGACACTGCAAGCACTGTGTTGTCCAAAGATACCAATGATGTAATGAGAATTCTAATGTATTCGAGTTCACATGTAATGATTTCGTCTTGGCCTTCGACTTCCACGCAGAGCCATGCATCTTCGCCAATCGTTTCTGGCGTGAAGATGAGGTTGATTCCGTCCTTAAGGCTTCCAGATGCTATGGCAAGCAGCTGATTGCCGTCTGAACTGTAGATTTTGATTATCGCGTAGGCGTCAGCTGATGCATTGTCGGATTGCAAATTGAAATCCCACGACGTTTTGTCATCTATTGTGAATTTGCTCCAATATTGCGTTGCATGTCCTCCGATTGGGAAAGAAACGGTTGGGGGATCGATTGTAGCAGTGGTTCCGTCTAGGAATTCAGTTGATGTGTCGATTCTGGCTGATGATTCCCTATAGTCATTTGCCATTAGCGTCTCAAACTCTGCAAGGAGTGCCAAGATGTCATCAAGAGTGGCTTCTTCATTGAAGCGTCCGATAGGTTCGAGGGTATATGCCGAACGTGTTCCTGGCACGACGCGGCAGAAGACCATGGTTGGATATCCTATGGAGCCGTTTGGCCAACCGGCTCTGGGCGTTGCTTGCGGGAGGCTGAGTAGTTCCTGCCATTCGCGGTTGGATTGCAGTTTTGCTTCCTCATCGATGTTTGTGTGCTTTTTCATGTATCCAAGATCATCGGTGAAGAGCGATGGTCCTGTGCCGTCGCGTTTGCGGTTGTCGAACTCTAGGAGATAGTATTTGCTGATGGCATCCTTGAAGGCCTTTTTATTGAAGATGGTTTCTTCCATTCCCGCGCACCATGGGCACCAGGCGATGCCTGTGAAGTATGCGAGGACGGGTTTGCCGTCATTTGCGGCGGCTTCGAGCACTGCGTCTGTGTCAACAGTCCACTTGCCGACAACTGCGCCAGAGGAGACTGGGTTTGTGATGGCACCGTCGGCGGGTGAAGCCTCTGTCTCATGGACTTTCAGGTTGAAAGACGCCTCTGATTTTGTGGCACCGCCTTTGGCGGAAATTTGGAGATAGTACAGGACCTGTGATGCGGATGCTGTCGGCAAGTCAAAATAGAATCCTCTGTTGAAGTTTGTGAGGTTGGTGGAGTTGAATGTCGCGACGGCGGGATCGACTGGTTTGCTGCTTGAAGTTCCGTACAGCGTGGCGGTCATGGTGTAGTTTGTCCCTGATGACACCGTGCATGAATCTGCATAGAAATAGTATCTGCGGCCTGGAACGCCTGTGAACTTGAACCATGTGGAGGGCGTTGCGCCTGTGATGGTTTTGACGCCTGACGCCACCACCAATCCTGTTCCATGCGAGGGATTTGACTCATTCGGGATGACGCCAAAGTCATGGGCATTCTCATAACCTTGCGGTCCAACGGCGGGCGGCGTGTATGTGGTCCAGCCATCGTTCGGGAAGCATGCTTTGACTTGGCTTACAAAAGTGCTGGCACTCCATGATGCGTTAGAGCCGTTGGAGATGCCGAGATTGGCCCATTGGCCTCCTGATGTGTAGGAACCTCCGCAATAGGTGTTCTTGTTGGTCTGCGTGAGCAGAGTCACCTCCGATGCGTCTAATGCGGATGAGACGCTATTCTTGAAAGAGGCTCCATCATTCACCTTGAAAAGAAACACATACGGCGTTGAGGTGAGCGAGACGGTTGACTTGTAATTTTTTTGGACTCTCAGCAGAAGGTTGTTTGTGTTCTCTCGCACTTCACAGACGACAATCTTATTCGTTTTTGCAAAAGTGCGGAAGGAAGAACTACTCTTCAAGATATTGGTCTCGAAAACATCACATTCTGCGCAGGTCGGCATCATGCCGACGACGATAAGCAGTGGCCTGTTGTTTGCATACGCATATTTTTTCGCATCGCCTATGCTATCATAGTCAAACAGTTTACCGACCCATTTACTTTCATCGTTTGGGTCATCTGGATCTTCTGGATTATCTGGATTCTCTGGGTCATCGGGATCCTCAGGGTCGGGATCTTGACTTGCGGATGGTTCATATGATTTCCATCCATCATTGGGGAAGCAGGCCTTGACTTGACTGACAAATGTGCTGGCGCTCCATTTTGCATTTGAGCCGTTGGAGATGCCAGGCACCCATGAGCCGCCAGATGTATATGAGCCTCCGCAATAGAAATTATCTTTGGTCTGTGTGAGCAGTGTAACTTCAGTTGGGTCTAAAGCGGATGAGACGCTGTTCTTGAATGTCGCCCCCTTGTTCACTTTGAATAGAAATACATAGGGGGTTGATGAAAGCGTGACGGTGGACTTGTAATTTTTCTGTACTCTCAGCAGGAGGTTGTTCGTGTTCTCACGGACCTCGCAGACGACTAGTTTGTTTGTCTCCGCGAATTTTCTGAATGCGCTGCCTTTTGTAAGGATATTATCCTCGAAAACGTCACATTCTGCGCAGGTTGGCATCATACCGACCACAACCAACAAAGGCCGTTTGTTTTCAAGAGCGCATTGCTTTGCCTTTCCGATTTCCGAATATGTGAACAGTTTGCCCACCCATTCGCTTTCATCATATGTTGGGTCTTGCTCTGGCTCGGGGTCTGGATCTGGGGTGGGATCTGGATCTGGGTCAGGGGTTGGATCTGGATCTGGGTCTGGATCGGGATCAGGAGCGGGGGTTGTGTATGAGGATGGTTCGTATGTGCTCCAGCCGTCATTTGGGAAGCAGGCTTTGACCTGACTAACGAATGTGGATGCGTTCCATTTTGCGTTTGAGCCGTTGGAGATGCCTGGCACCCATGAGCCGCCAGATGTATATGAGCCTCCGCATAAGAAATTTTTAGTGGTCTGTTTGAGCAATGTCACTTCAGAAGTGTCAAGCGCGGAGGATACACTGTTCTTAAATGTCGCACCTTCTTTTACTTTGAATAGAAATACATAAGGAGTTGATGTGAAATCAACAGATGACTTATATGTCTTTTGGACTTTCAGCAAGAGGTTGTTCGTGTTCTCGCGGACCTCGCAGACAACAAATTTGTTCGTCTTCGCGAACGTTCTGAAATTGCTACCGCTTGCAAGGATGTTATCCTCGAAAACATCGCATTCTGCGCAGGTCGGCATCATTCCCACGACGACAAGGAGAGGTCTGTCGTTGGCAAGAGCATATTGTTTTGCATCGCCTATGCTCGTGTAGTTAAATACTTTGCCAACCCACTCGCTTTCATTGTAAACATTAATTTCCGCGAATGTAAGGAGTGATAGTTGCGACAAAAGAGCAATTAAGAGGATTGCAAACGGGAAACGTGGCTTGTAAAGTGCGCTTTTCAGAGTCATGTCGATACCTTGGTATTGTATGTATTTTTATTATTACTAATGTAAGGTGTATCACCCATGAGGGCGTACAATTTATAATTTAACTTAAAGAGTCTATTTAGCAAACGGGAAATTACTTAAAAATATCAAATTTCATTGAAAAATTGAAATAGGGAACTATCTTAACCATTGTTTCAAATTGACATTATGACTATATAGTAATCACAATTCAAATAATTGTGTTTTGAATACATACATTACTATATAGTTGTTTTGCCATCAAAAAAATCACAACTAAATTTATATTGTATTAGGATTGAGGTTAGACGATGGACAGAAATCATTTTTACGTTGCGGCATGTGGGACTGGCGATGATGCGGGGATTTACACAATTGACATCAAGGATGGACGGCACCGCAGACTTTCGTTTTTGCAGTACAAAGGAGCCAGTTATCTGTGCTACTCGCCAAACGGCAAGTTCATTTATCTGGCGAATGAAGATGCGGATGGTGGTGTTGCGTCATTTGCGATAGAGGGTGACTCGTTGCGGCTTGTAAGCCAGATTATATCAAAAGGAAACAGGTGCTGTCATGTCACAGTCTCTAGTGATGGAAAATTCTTGTATGCAGCGAATTACAGCAAAGGGCAACTGCAGGAGTATTCTGTGAATCCAGAGACTGGTGAAATTGGTGGAATGACCAAACTGGTTCAGCATGAGGGGCATGGGATAAATCCTGCACGACAGGAGAAAGCGCATGTTCATTCATGCTATTTTACGCCAGATGACAAGTATTTGATTTCCATAGATTTGGGACTTGATGCAATAGACGCCTATCCATGGAAGCCAGTTAAAGGAATTGACGAAAGCGGCGCGAAGCGCAGCGTGATTGCGCCAGCTGGTTCAGGCCCTCGGCATCTCGTGTGGGCTCCAGGCAGAGCAGACACGGCGTATCTTCTGAATGAACTTCTAAGCACCATAACGGTTCTGCACTACGAGGACGGCGTTTTCACGCAGAGGCAGACTGTTGATATGTTGCCTCCGAGTCTGCGGATGTACAGCAAAGCCTCCGCGATACGCCTTTCTCCAGACGGACGCTTCCTCTACGGCTCCAACCGTGGCTATGACACTATTGCTGGATACAGCATAGGCGCGGACGGTCTGCTCTCGCAAATCGGACTATGGTTCTGCGGCGGCAAGGGACCACGCGATTTCAATTTCATCCCAGGCGG
>JAEEGL014182262.1_pt1 | contig 10202 bp, 6 predicted proteins | sample 9134231 | NCBI WGS metagenome assembly JAEEGL01 (sample SAMN16246548, study PRJNA631951) | gut metagenome | biome: gut microbiome; feature: rumen; material: fiber-attached | host: Bos | place: Iran: Karaj | collected 2018-10 | reverse complement strand
GCCTACCGGCAGATGGCGCCGGACGGGGAGAAGGTCCTGCGGATCATCACCGAGGAATACGGGGGCGTTCTCCCGTTCGACGACAAGGCTTCCCCGGAACAGATCAAAAAGGTCTTCGCCCTTTCCAAGGCTTCGTTCAAGAGGGCCGTCGGAGGACTCTATAAAGAAAGAAAGATCCTGCTTGGGGACGGCAGGATCCGGGTCCTGCCGGAGTAGCCTCCCCGCACAGGAGGAGAGTGGAACATGGGCTTTACCCACCTGCACGTCCACACGGAATATTCCCTTCTGGACGGTTCCAATAAAATAAAAGAATACGTCGCCCGGGTGAAGGAGCTCGGGATGGATGCGGCCGCGATCACCGATCACGGCGTGATGTACGGCTGCATTGATTTCTACAAGGAGGCGAAGGCCGCCGGCATCCGGCCGATCATCGGCTGCGAGGTCTACGTCGCGCCGGGCAGCCGTTTCGAAAAAGAGGGCGGCAACCACGACGAACGGTATCACCACCTCATCCTCCTCGCGGAAAACAATACCGGGTACGAAAACCTGATGAAGATCGTGTCCGCCGGCTTCGTGGACGGCTTTTATTACCGCCCGCGCGTCGACCGGGAGATCCTGCGCCGTTATCACGAGGGGATCATCTGCTCGTCGGCCTGTCTTGCGGGCGAAGTGCCGCGGCACCTGACGAGGAATGATTACGAAGGCGCGAAGGACGTCGCGCTTTTCTACCGGGACCTCTTCGGCGAAGGGAACTATTTCCTCGAACTGCAGGACCACGGGATCCCCGAGCAGGCCCACGTCAACCGGCTCCTGATCCGGATGTCGCGCGAAACCGGCATCCCGCTCATCTGCACGAACGACGTCCATTACACCTATAAGGAGGACGTCGAGGCGCACGATATCCTGCTCTGCATCCAGACCGGAAAGAAGGTGCAGGACGAGGACCGCATGCGCTACGAGGGCGGCCAGTACTACCTGAAATCGGAAGCGGAAATGCGCGCGCTCTTCGAGGAAGTGCCGGAAGCGCTTGAAAATACGGAAAAGATCGCGAAGCGGTGCAATGTCGAGATCGAGTTCCACAACCGGAAGCTCCCCCGTTTCGCGGTCCCCGAAGGGACGAAGGCGGACACCTATCTGCGGCGCCTCTGCGAAGAGGGCCTTCTCCGCCGGTACGGGGAGATCACGCCGGCCCTGCAGGAGAGGCTCGACTATGAGCTTTCCACGATCGAGGGAATGGGATTCGTCGACTATTTCCTCATCGTCTGGGATTTCATCAAATACGCGCGGGACCACGGCATCCCGGTCGGGCCGGGACGCGGCAGCGCCGCCGGGTCGATCGTATCCTACGCGCTCGGCATCACCCAGCTCGACCCGCTGAAATACAACCTGCTCTTTGAGCGCTTCCTCAACCCGGAGCGCGTGTCGATGCCGGATATCGACGTCGACTTCGACCCGGAGAGGCGCCACGAAGTCATCGAATACGTCGTCGATAAATACGGCCGGGACTGCGTCGTCCAGATCATCACGTTCGGGACGCTCAAGGCGCGCGGCGTGATCCGCGACGTCGGCCGGGTCCTCGACATGCCGTACGGCGAGGTCGACGTGATCGCGAAAATGATCCCGATGGAGCTCGGGATCACGATCGACAAGGCGCTTTCGATGAATCCGGAGCTCAAGGAAGCATACGAAGGAAACGACCGGATCCGGTACCTCATCGATATGGGCCGGCGTCTCGAAGGCCTTCCCCGGCACGCGTCGATGCATGCCGCGGGCGTCCTCATCTGCCAGAAGAGGGTCGATTCCTTCGTCCCGCTCGCGCTCGCGCAGGACGGCACCGTCACGACGCAGTATACGATGACGACCCTGGAGGAGCTCGGGCTCCTCAAAATGGACTTCCTCGGCCTCCGGAACCTGACTGTGATCCAGAACGCGGTGCGTCTCGTCAACGACAATAAAAAACCGGAAGAAGAACCGCTCGACATCGACGCGATCGACCTGTCGGATCCCGGCGCGCTCGCGATGATCGCGCGGGGCGACACCGAAGGCGTGTTCCAGCTCGAGAGCACCGGCATGACCAATTTCATGAAAGAGCTCCGTCCGGAGCGGTTCGAGGACATCATCGCAGGGATCGCGCTCTACCGGCCGGGCCCGATGGATTTCATTCCCAAATACATCGCCGGCAAAAAGAACGCCGCCGGCGTGACGTACGACTGCCCGGAACTCAAACCCATTCTCCGGGAGACCTACGGCTGCATCGTCTACCAGGAACAGGTCATGCGGATCGTGCAGGAGCTCGGCGGCTATACGCTCGGCCGGGCGGACCTTGTCCGGCGCGCCATGTCGAAGAAGAAGGAATCCGTCATGGTGCAGGAGCGCCGCAATTTCGTCTACGGCAACCGCGAGGAAGGCGTTCCCGGGTGCCTCAGACGGGGCAGCTCCGAACCGGTCGCGAACCGGATCTTCGACGAAATGATGGATTTCGCGAAGTACGCGTTCAACAAGTCGCATGCCGCGGTCTACGCCTACGTCGCGATGCAGACCGCGTACCTCAAGTGCTACCACCGCCTCGAATACATGGCGGCGCTCATGACGAGCGTCATCGACGCGCCGGCCAAATGCGCGGAGTACATCCTGCACTGCCACGACCTTCGGATCGGGATCCTGCCGCCTTCGGTCAACACCGGATACGGCGAGTTCCGGACCGAGAACGGCGCCATCCGCTACGGCATGTACGCGGTGAAGAACGTGGGCCGCAGCGCGGTCGACGCGATCATCCGGGAGCGGACGTCCGGCGGACCGTTCCGCGACATCACGGATTTCCTGACGAGGATGAACGGGCCGGAGCTCAACAAGCGCGCGGTCGAGAACCTGATCAAGGCGGGCGCGCTCGACGGGATGGACGGGAACCGGCGCCAGTACCTCATGGCGTACCCGCTCCTCATGGACGACGTTTCGAAGCAGAAAAAGGAAATGATCGCCGGACAGATGAGCCTTCTCGACATGCTCGCGCCGGAGGAAAAGGCCGGCGTCCGCGCGCAGCTTCCGGACCTTCCGGAAATGCCGAAGGAGGAGCTTCTTTCCTACGAAAAAGAAGTGCTCGGCGTCTATCTTTCGGGGCACCCGCTCGAGGAGTCGGAGGCGCTCTGGCGCAGGACGATCACCCACACCGCGTCCGAATTCTTCGCGGTGGAGGAAGAGGAAAATGAAACCGCGCCCGGAGGGCCCGGCGGGAGGATGCCGCTGCCGAACGGCCTCACGTGCACCGTGGGCGGCATCCTGGCATCGAAGACGATCAAATATACGAAAAACGGGAAGGTGATGGCCTTCATCACGATCGAGGACCTGAGCGGGAGCGTCGAGGCGCTCGTCTTCCCGAACACCTACGAGAAGTGCTCGGACCTCCTTCTCGAGGACGCAAAGGTATTCGTCTCCGGCCGCGTGTCGGCGGAGGACGAGCGGGATTCCAAGGTGATCGCGGACAGGGTATGGGCTTTCGAGGAGACGTCGAAGGACGTCTGGATCGCGTTCGCGGACCGGGAGGAATACGAGGAAGCGGCGCACGACATCGACCAGCTGTGCGCGCAGCACCCCGGAAGGGACGCGGTGAAGATCTTCCTCCGCAAAGTGAAGCAGGCCAAGACGCTGAAGATCGGGATGCGCGCGGACGATACGGTGCGGGACATCCTTGAGACGAGGTTCGGGAAAGAAAACGTAAAGATCCGGTAGCGCCGGGGCGGGAAGTCCGGCGGCGCCGGGGACCGGGAAACCCGGAAACACGGAAGAAATACGAAGACAAAGGAAATACGGGGAGAAAGACTATGGCTGAAATTATTGCGGCGGCAGCGGACAGGATCAGGACGATCGGGGTCATGACGAGCGGCGGCGACGCGCCGGGCATGAACGCGGCGATCCGCGCCATCGTGCGCAGGGGCATCGCGAAAGGCTGCAAGGTCAAGGGGATCCTCAAGGGGTACGAAGGCCTTATCGGCGGCGAGATCATCGACCTCCACGCGAAAGACGTATCGGGCATCATCGCCAAGGGCGGGACGATCCTCTATACGGCGCGGTGCGCCGACATGATGACGCCGGAGGGCGTCGAGGACGCCGCCGCGATGTGCCGCCGGCGGAAGATCGACGGCCTCATCGTGATCGGCGGCGACGGCTCCTTCCGGGGCGCGATGGCGCTCGCGGAAAAGGGGATCGCCGTGGTCGGCGTCCCGGGCACGATCGACCTCGACATCGCCTGCACGGAGTATTCGATCGGGTTCGACACGGCCGTCAATACGGCGATGGAGGCGATCGACAAGGTGCGGGACACCTCCGCCTCCCATGAGCGCGTCAGCATCATCGAGGTCATGGGACGGCACGCGGGCTATATCGGCCTGTGGTGCGGGATCGCGAACGGCGCGGAGGACATCCTCCTGCCCGAAAACTACGACAACGACGAACAGAAGGTCATCGACAACATCATCGACAACCGGCGGCGCGGGAAGACCCACCACATCATCATCAACGCCGAGGGCGTCGGGGATTCGATCGGCATGGCCGAGCGGATCCAGGCGGCCACCGGGATCGGGACGCGCGCGACGATCCTCGGACACATGCAGCGGGGCGGGAGCCCCACGGCGAGGGACCGCGTCTACGCCTCCACGATGGGCTGCATGGCGGTCGACGTCCTTCTTTCCGGGAAGCGCAGCAGCGTAGTCGGCTATAAGCACGGCGAGTTCCGGAGCTTCGACATGAAGGAAGCGTTCGGCATGACCGCGCACCTTCCCGCCTACCAGTACGAGATCGCGCAGTCGCTCTCGCACAACTATTACAAGACCGAGGCGGAGAGCCTCCTCGACAAGCACGACTGATGATCACAAGCGCCGGAAACGAAAAAATGAAAACGCTGCGGAAGCTCCTCCGGGACCGGCAGGAGCGGACCGCGCGCGGACTCTTCGTGGTCGAAGGCCGGAAGATGGTTTCTGAGGCGCCGGAAGGATCCCTCCGGGAGGTCTATCTGTCCGGCAGCTTCGCGAAAACCCTCCCGGAACCGATCCCGTCACAGGGCGGCGCCGGGGAGAAGGCGGCCTTCTTCCGGGACGGCGTGCCGGCCGAGGTGGTCGAGGACGGCCTTTTCGCCCGGATCTGCGACACGAAGACCCCGCCGGGGATCCTCGCCGTCGCGAAGATGCCGGCGTGGGACCTTGAGGCGGTCCTTTCCCGGCCGGCCGCCCCGCTCGTCCTTGTTGCCGAGAACCTGCAGGATCCCGGCAACGCGGGCACGATCCTCCGGACGGCGGAGGCCGCAGGCGCGGACGCGGTCATTTTCACGGGAAACAGCGTGGACATATACAACCCGAAATGCGTCCGCTCCACGATGGGATCCGTGTTCCGGATGCCGCATTTCCATTTCCCGGATACGGCAAAGGCCCTGGAACTTCTGAGGAAACACAGCGTCACGACCTATGCCGCCGCGCTCGATTCGGACGGCGGTTACGCGGCGCAGGACTACCGCGGCGGGTGCGCGTTCCTTGTCGGCAACGAGGCGAACGGCCTTCTGCCGGAAACGGTCCGCGTATCGGACAGAAGGATTCTCATCCCGATGAGCGGGAAGATCGAATCTCTCAACGCGGCGGTGTCCGCGGCAGTGCTTCTTTACGAGGCGAGGCGGCAGAGGGGGTGACATAGCTGCCGCGTTTTCATTTCAAAGGAAGATACCGTTCCGGCTGGAAGTTTTGACCTTTTCTGCTTGGAATACATACGGATCGGAAAACTCCCGGCATTTTCCGGGAGGTTTCTTCGTGACGGACCCTGCCGTATCAGGGACGATGATCCCGCAAACCGCCATTGTGTCCGGGAAGATAAAAAAGATAAAAAAGATATCCGCCTGTGCAATAATCAGGCAGCCATACGTGTTATATAGTATAGACAGAAGCCCCGGGCTCCGCGGGTCCGCCGGGCAATACATGATATGGCAGCAGTGGAACTGGATGAAGAACTGATTCGGAAGACCGCGCTGGGCGATCGCAGCGCGTTCCGGGAACTCTATGAAAAGACGGCGGGCGCCGTCTACGGGTTTGCGCTGTCTATCGTAAAAAACAGGGAAGACGCGGAGGACGTGATGCACGATGTGTTTCTTTCGATCCTCGAAAAGGCGGCTTCCTATGAACCCAGGGGAAAACCCATGGCATGGATCCTGACGATGGTAAGGAATGAAAGCCTGAATACTCTCAGGCACCGGCGCACGGTACCGGCTGATCCGGCCGCAGGATATGAGGATCGTCACGCAGACGGAATCCGCAGCGAAAAAGCCCCGTCCCCGGAGGAGAGCGCGGAACAGCGGCTTTTGCTGTCTCAGGCGCTCAGGGTACTCGATGACGAGGAGCGGCAGGTGATCATACTGCACGCCATGGTCGGATGGAAACACAGGGAAACAGCCGCGCTGCTGGGTATCCCGCTTTCGACCGTACTGTCGAAATACCGGCGGGCCCTTATGAAAATGCAAGGCGCGATGGAAGAAAGAAGGACCTGATATGTCCGCACGGACAGAAGAACAGCTGAAAAATGAAATACTGCGGGAGACACCGGATATCCTCGGAGACCTTTTCGCGTCGTTTGACCGTCCGGAAGGACAGGAGGATCTGTCTTGCCGGACAGCGATGGAAGGCAGCGGCCCTGTCGCATCGCGGGTCCCGGAGGAAAAGGCGGTGAAGGAAAAAGACGTTCCGGAGGGCAATGGCCGCGGAGGGTCTTTGCGGCGGCGAATCGCGTTCGCAGCGCTCCTGACAGCAGCCGCGGCGTTTTTGGTCATTTCCGCCGCAGCGCTGCAGAGAGCAGCATCCCGCAAAGCGGCGCAGCAGGAGGCTCCCGGAGATAAGGCGGCCGCGGAATTTCCGGAGGCCGGTTCGGAAAAGGAAGATGCACGGAACGGGTTCGAAGAACCCGCAGTGCGCAAGGAGGAAGCCCAAAATCCTTCCGTGACGGAAAACGTTGTGGGAGGGGCGGCGGTCGCCACGGTGGAGATCGGTCCTTCGGTAAGGATCACCGTGGATGAGACGCAGCACGTCCTTGCCTGCCTTGCGGTCGACGAGGACGGCGAGGAGATCCTCTCCGGGCTTGAGCTGTCCGGCGTCGACGTGCACGCGGCATCGCGGAGCATTCTGGAATCCATGCGCACGAAAGGGTATCTCGGAGGGGGCAGCGCCCCGGTGACCGTTACGGTGAGCGCGGAGGATCAGGCCGTGGGGCTGGCACTGGATAAAGACCTCTCATCCGAACTGAACGAATTCCTGGCGGATCCTTCCACCGTTGAGAGCGGCGCCGGTGCAGGTTCGGACGGGGATGCCGGGGACGGGGAAACGATCGACGGAGCATCTTCCGCGCCGTATGAGGATTTGCCCGGAAACGGCTCCGAGGAAGGGGCCGCCGCGGAAAATGCCTGTATGACCGGTGAAAACCATGGAGACGGCTCTTCAGACGCTGCCGGGGCGACACCGGGGGAAGTGTCTTCGCGGCAAATTGCTGGCGCGTCAGCGGATCCGGCTGTTTCCCAGGGAGAAGGGGAGAACCTGCCCGCAGGCGGAACGCCCGCGCCATAGGACAGCCTGGTTCTACAGTTAATAATGCAGTATTATGGTATTGGCGATATTCAGGAGGTGTTCCGATGTCTTTCAAACGGAAAAGAATGATCGGTCGGATCCGCCGCGCGGCGGCGCTCTTTCTTGCGCTCGCCCTGATCCTGGCCGGACCGGGCGCGGTCTTTGCTTCCGACGCAGAGCAGGGAGAGGACGTGCCGGAACCGGTACTCTCTGAGGAGTCCACGAAAAATGAAGACGCGGCGGAAGAGGCTCTTCTTGAGACCGCGTCGGCCGCGGAAGGCAGCTGCGGCACGGAGGGGCATGAAGCGGACGTCAAATGGCGGATCAGCGCGGACGGGACGAAGCTGAGCATTTACGGCACGGGCCCCATGCGGGACTACACGGAGGGTACCGTCCCGTGGAAGGATTCTTTATCCGCCATTACGGAGCTCTATATCGAATTCGGGGTCTTGCGTCTCGGAAACTGCGCCATGCAGGGTGCGGCGGCGCTCCGTTCCGTAACCGTCGCGGGGGATTTTTACGGCGGCTCGGTAGGCGACGACGGCAGGCCCGTGGACGGCTCGCTCCGGACCATCGGCGATAACGCGTTCGCGGGCTGCAGTTCCCTTTCGGAGGTAAAACTGCCGGATTCCCTTGTCGGGATCGGCGCGGGGGCATTCCGCGGCTCCGGCATTACTTCCGTCGTGATCCCGCGGTATATCTCCGCAATCAAGGAAAACACGTTTTCGGGCTGCTCCGCCCTCGCGGCGGTACAGATACCCTTCCGCGTGACCGCCGTCGGGCAAAACGCCTTCGACGGCTGCGCCGCTCTGACGGACGTACGCTATACCGGGGCCGAAGAGGAGTGGAACGCCATAGCCGTCTCCGAAACAGGAAATGCCGCCCTTACGGCGGCATCGCTCCATTCCGCGGGCGAAGGACCCGCGGAGGTCATGCAGGCGTTTTCGAACGCGGATCTCTTTGAGGTCATATTTGATGCCGGGGGTCTGCAGTCGGTCATAAGCAGCGCGGACAGCATGCACTGGTTCTCCCTTCGTCCGCAGATCGTCTTTTGCGCGCCCGGCGACTACGAGCTGTCTTCCACGGTCACGGTGCCGGGAGGGATCGTCCTCGCCGCGTCGAAAGACGCCGTGTTCCGTTACACGGGCGCCGGCGGCGAAGGCACGCGTTTCATTGATCTTAACGGGTGTCTTTACGGCGGGACGTACGACGGCGGATGGCGGCTTCCCGCGGACGGAGGGGCGGGCGACGCGGCTTCGTACGTACAGAACGTCGTTTACGCCAGCGCGTACGTCGACAGATACGAATGCAGCGGCTTCATGCAGAACGTGACGGTCACCGGTTCGGGCGGGAACGGGGTCTTCGTGGCCGCGGACCTGATGGCCTCCGACTGCGTGATGACGAAAAACGCGGGCAGCGGCATTGCGGTAAAAAGCAGCGACGCGGAAAACGTGGATATTACCGGATGCCGCATTGACGGCAACGCCGGAAGCCAGGTCAGGGTCTCCGGATCCGGGGCATTTCTCGGACTCGGGGACGGGAACGTCATCCTGAACGGCGGGAAGGAAGGCCTGCTCGCGGAAAGCGGCGGAACGATCAAGTTTGCCGGAAGGGGCAACCAGGTCTCGTCGAACGCGGCTTCGGGCATTTCCATTTCCGGGAACGGATGCGTCAATATCGCCGGCACGGCCAACATGGTCACGTATAACGGAAAATGCGGGATCTATTCCAACGGCGGCCGGTTCTTTATCACCGGCGCCGAAAACCGGATCGAGAACAACGGCACGGACGGGATCACCGCCAAGGGCGGCACGACCGTCAAGATCTCCGGAAGTAAGACGCTGATCGCGAAGAACGGGAAATCGGGCCTCTATGCCGCCGGCGGTTCCAGTGTCCGGATCCCCGGAAACAACGTGAAGATCCAGAGCAACGGGACCTTCGGCATTAACGCGTACGGCGCGTCCGTGACGGTCTCCGGGACCGGGTGTCTGCTCAGCGCCAACAAGGCAGAGGGAATCTGCGCGAAGTCGAAGGGGAAGGTCACCGTTTCCGGCGCGTCGGCGCAGATCACGGGCAACAAAAAGAACGGCATCTATCTGGCGGGGTCTTCGACGGTCAGCGTCACCGGGAAGAGCGCGAAGCTGAATTCGAATACCGGCAGCGGCGTATCCGCGAACGCCTCGTCGTTCACGATGAACGGCGCGGGCTCGCAGATCAGATCGAACGGGAAATACGGCGTGTATGCCGCGGACAGGGCGAAAATAACGCTCCGGAACACTTCCGTTTCGGGCAATAAGAGCGGGAATTATTATCAGAAGGGCGGCGCCCAGATCAGCAGGGCGTAACGATTTTACATGACATTAACGGGAAAAATATGCCGGATTGCGGGATGACGTAATCCGGCATATTTTGTGGCATATAAGACAAAACATGTTGGTTAAAACGCTGTAAATCCTTGTATTTACAATGGTTTCCGCCGTTTTGTTTTCTTGTGTGACGGCGGGGACGTTTCTCGTTGTCACATGGGATTCCAAAATACACTTTCCCGCCGCCCGGAATCCTTTTTGTGCTCTGAGTTGCGGTATACGGGATTTCGCCGCGCGCATTCCCGTCGTT
>JAEEGL014175086.1_pt1 | contig 10202 bp, 2 predicted proteins | sample 9134231 | NCBI WGS metagenome assembly JAEEGL01 (sample SAMN16246548, study PRJNA631951) | gut metagenome | biome: gut microbiome; feature: rumen; material: fiber-attached | host: Bos | place: Iran: Karaj | collected 2018-10 | reverse complement strand
ATGAAACTGCCTTAAAATTTGCAGATGATATTTTAACTTCATATTTTAAAAAAACAAGAAAAGGTAAATATTTTAGTCCAAAAACAAAAAAATATACTAGATATAATTTTAATATGCAAATAAGAGAACATATAAATTCTAATCAAATTAAAATGGAAAGAATGACATTATCTTTAGATAAATTAAAAAATAAATTTGATTTATGAAATGGTTATTTTTCTTATTGTTTTGATAATATAATAAAAGAAATGATATATTTTTATTTTTCTAAAATTAATTATATATACAATAGACAATAATATATAATATTTAACTTATTTTGATAATATCTTTAAATTCATCTTTATTATATTATTTAAAAGTCTTATATTTATTTAATTTTTCTTTTCAAATAAAATAAATACTTTAAAATTTCATTGTCTTTTTACATTATTTTTTTAAAATTTTATTATTTTTCATAATATATTTTTTGAAATTTAGAGCACATAATCGGAATAAAGATATTCTTATTATATTCAATTAAAGATTTTTATTCTTTATTATTTCAAATAAAATGAAAAACAAATAAAATTCAAAAACATTAGAATATTTATTTTATAAATTATTTCAAATTTGAAATTTAAAAATTTAATTAAAAGATTTTCCATTATTATTTAACATATTTACAATTTCCATTTCTCAAAAATTATATATATAAAATATTTATATATAATAACTTATCTATATGTTATAATTTCATTTAAAAAAATAATATAAAAAAACAAACAAGTAATATTTGAAATTTATATATAAATGGATTCAAATATTATTAATATTAAAAAAAACAATATAGAAATATATAAATTTATTGGAAATATTTCTCTTAATAAAATCTCATCACTTTTAATCTTAATTATAAAATTATTGCCATTAATAGTAATAACTCATGACTGGAAAATTTCTTCAAAATTTGGAATTTCATATTATTTTAGAAAATTTACTTTATCAGAATTTATATTTAATTTTAATAATGTTGAATGTTTTAATATTATTTTATTTTTGATATTTTTACTTATACTTATATATTGTATTATATTAGTGAAAGTAAATTTTTTTAATAAATCTATTTATTTATATCGTTCATATTTAGAAAAATCTACTTTTATTTTATATACATTTAATCCATATTTTTATTCAATTTTTACTGAAATTATTTTTAATAAAAATATTAAAAAGGATATTCCAAAAGCAATATATATAATCCAAATAATTATTATTTGTATTTGTTTCATTTTATTAATAATTCTTGATATTTTTATTTCTAGCGTATTAATAGAAGAACCAAGTTATATAGGAAGTAATTCTTTTTTAACTAATGAACTAGGTAAATTGGATTTTTCTTCTTTATGTTATTCTGTACTGCAAATTATTGTTCAACTTGAATTTAATTTAAAAGAAGATGAAATGATAAAAATAAAAATATTTACAAGAATTATGGTATGTTTTTTTTATATTTGTTATTTTTTGGATCATTCATTGTTTTATTATAGATTTAGATATGATGTTATATTTAGGTTTTATTTCACAATTTGTTTTTCTTCAACTGTAGTTGAATTTTTTTCTTTAAAACATTATTATGATAATAAAAGCTTTATTCTTCAAGAAGATAAAGCAATTTTAGTAATAAAAATCATTGTCGAAATTATTTTTTCAATTATTTTAATTTTAATTTATTATAAAATAGAATTTAATTTATTAGCTAAACACTTTGTTGAATTTAATTCAAAAAGATTTGAATCATATAATAATAGTATTTTAAAAGTTTTTAATTTGATTTATTTTATGGATAGACCAAATGAATTAAAAATAATATTGAATAAATTTAATAAATCATTAAAGACAAAAGTACATAATCCAAAATGTTCTGATAATGGAATTAAATGTTTTTATTGTAAAATATATGATTATGAAAAATTTGAAAGAGAAATAGAATATATTATTGAATTTATGAAACATAAAAATGATTTAATGGATGATAATATTAATCTTCAAGAAAAAAACCCAATATTATTCCAATATTTTATTAATGAATTTGAAAATATTAGTTTAATGAATATGCCATATACAAAAAAATTTTATAATATTGCATCAATAATAATAACTTTTTGTTTTGCTTTTGAAAGAAAATATTTTAAATGTTTATATATGATTGAGACAGTTTTTTTTAATGTTTCATTAAAAAGAAATATTTATTCAAATCTTCAATTATTTGTACTTAAAACTAGAATAAGACAAATTTATAATAATGAAAAAGAAAAACAGTTAAAAACACTTCATTTAAATGATGAAAAAGAAAATGAGGTGAGATTAATATTTCAATTTATAAAAAATTATAATTCATCAAATAAACTATTAAAAATTGAAAATCGTATTAAAAACTTATTATTTTCTTTTCAAAAAATTATGACAATTTTTAATGAAGAAGATATTTCTTTTTCTTATTATTCATTACTAATAAAAAATTTTTATGTATTTTATATAAATTATATAGAAAGATTAAAGGAACTATTTAATAAAATTAATTGTACAATATATTATCCAATAAAAAAAATATATACACCATTTGAATTTTTATTAAGTGAAACCCCAAAAAATTTAATTAAACCAATGAATACATTTTTTGCAAATCAAATATCAATAAAAGATTCTGAAAAAGAATCATTTATAATTACAATGTTTGTAAATTATGTAAATGAACATTTATTTTTTAAACCAAAATATATTTCTGATGATTTAGTTAAAAAATTAAAATATTCAAAAGACCAATTTCTTTCTTTAAATTTTGTTGATATTTTTCCAAAAATTTATTCAAAAAGTTATAGTTATTTATTTGAACTCTATTTATCAAATGGTGTCGATTATGTAAATTTAAAAGATTTTTGTCTTCAAGATAAATATAAATATATATCATTATATGAAATGAAAGGAGATGCAATATCATCTCAAAAAGGTATTCAATTATATATTCAATTAGAAAAAATAAGCATTGATAAATTATTAAAAAGAAATAAATCTATTATCCAAACGAAAACAAATAATGATAATAATGATAAAAATTTGGCTGGTACTTGTTTTTTCTTTACAAATAAATCAGGAAAAATAACTAATATAAGTCATGGATTTGAAGATTATTTATTTTTAAATTCTCAAATACTTAGTAGATATAAAATTAGTATAATGGATATTTTTAAAATAAAAAAATTAAAAAAAAAAGGAGCATTTGAAATTGAATTAGTACATATTTTAAATAATATCAATGATAAATTTATGAAAGAAAATGGACAAATTACAGAAGATGAATTCTCAAAAATTATAGTTAAATTAAGAAATTTTCAAGATACAATTAATAAAATAAAATTTGATTTTGTTGTAAATGGTATATATGAATTAAGAAAATTTATAGTTGGTAAAAATAAAGAAAAAAAATTTTATATTTTCTCAATTGTTATCAAGTTAAAAGAATGTAAAACAGCATTTCAAGAAAGTAGTATAATTTATTTAGAAAAATTAATAGCACAAAATATAAAAAAATCAGTAGTGTCTCATGATCATAAAGAAATTAATTTAGAATCATCAACTTTAACAAATTTAGAAGAAGTTACATCATCACCACAAACATTTGATAAAGAATCTAGATTTTGGTTTTTATTAAAAAAAGTAAAAAATGTAAATAAATTATGTATTATTTTGCTTAAAAAATATTTTCATATTTCACTTTCAGAAGTTAAAATAAAAGAAAAATCAAATGAAATTGAAGATGAAAAAACAATTAAAGATAAAGAAGATAAAGAAATATTAAATTATAATGAAATGTCAAAAAAAAATTTAAAAGCAAGTTTCATGATAAAATTAGATTCATTTACATTTATTGATCAATATCTTCCATCAATAATATCAATATTTTTTTACTTAGGATTAATAATAATGTTTAATTTAAAATTAAAGCAAATTATTAATTTTGAAAAATATGTTTTTGCATTTGGAGAAGGAAATATGTTAATTCAAATAGTAAATCATATATCAATAAAAGTATTATTAATGCAATATAGTGCAAATGGTCTCCTTGATGAAATATTAAAAGGACAATATAATAATAGTTGGGAATATAATAATATTCAATTAACAAAAAGATATCAAGAATATACAATTTATCATTCAAGATTTTTTCAATTTATTTCTACTGATAATAAGGCAAGAAAAAATATTTTTCCTTATTTTAATACAAGAGTTAATTATTCAATTCCTTTAATTAATGGAAAAAAAACAATTATTGAATATGGAGTTTTTGATTATTTAATTCATGTAACTTTATATCCAATAAAAGAAAAAGGAAAAATTGCAATATTATATAATGAAAGTGAATATTATTTTAATGAAGAAATGGTAAAAAATTCAAATTGTAATAATACTGAATATTTTGTTAAAGCGTTTGCTTATGTTGAATTTTTAGAAAATTTTTCTTTATATTTTACTTATATTGCAAGTGAAACTCAAAATATTTTTTTTAATAAAATAATTTCAGATGAAATTGCATTTCAAAAAAAGTTATCACTAATAATTTTATTTATTACAATTGCTTTTTCAATTTTTGCTATACTTCAATTTTTTTTATTTTTAAGTAAAACTTCAGTTCTTTTCTCAAATTATTATTTAGGTTTTATTAGACTTCGTTTTTTTAATAATTATATTAATATAAAAATTAATTGTATTTTAGATTTCATTGATAATTTTTCAAAAGAAAAAGATATACATTCTAAAATGGATGAAATTGAAATTATTCAAAACAATATTGAAGAATTTATTTTAAAAAATATAATTACTGATCAATATGATAAATATAGATCTATAAAAGTACAACCAATTCAAGTTAAAAATATATCATATCAAGAAAAAGAATTTAAAGAAATAGAAAAAGAAATAATTGAAAATAAAAATGAAATGAATGAATTATCTAAACATTTTTCTAAATCAAAAATAGTAGATTCTCCAAAGTTATTTAATATAATAAAAAAACAGACATCTTATCATATACCAAATGTTCAAAAAAAAACTGCTTTTAATATGAATGTAAATTTTCATAGAGTAAAAAGAAATTCTTTACAATTTAAAAGTAATGATTTACTTCCAAGTGTCTTATCTCCAAATAGAGAAAATAGAGAAAGTACTAATAATAAAAGTACTACTTCTAATAATAATCCAACTAATTCAAATGTTATTAATATATCAAATGTCACTAATAAATCAAATGTTAATTTAATTGGAACTTCAGCAAGATCTAGTATATCTGGTAAATCAACTTTGAAATTATTAAATGAAAGTAAAAATAATGTAAGTAATAATAAAAGTATTTCAAAAAATCAATTAATTCAATCTGAAAAAGTGAAAGATTTACAAAAAAAATATTTATCTACTGGAAAAAAATTATTAGAAAAACCAATATTATATTTTAATTTTCTTCTTTTTTTATTTATTATGATAATTTGTTTTATAAGTGTTACATTAATGCAAATTATATTATCTATAAAAATTATAAATACAACAAAATCAATAACTGATACAGAATATGATATATTTTTATTTTTAAAATATAATACACAAATTGTATTTTTCTATGGATTAATGGTATTAAAAAATAATCCAATAAACTTTGAATATGTTGCAAATAAATATACATCTGATTGTACTAATGTTAAAACAAAAATGACTAATACTAATATTCATAATATATTTGAAGAATTACAAATTTGTTATATTCCAATTAAGAGTAAATTAGAACAAATTCCTTCAGGAAATATTAATAAACATTTAGTAAATGTAAAAAGAATACATTCAAATTTTTATTCAAAAAAATTTTGTGAAACTTTTGCTAGTTTTTTAGTAGAAAATAAAGATAATAAATTTATTAATGAACTTAGTTATTTAGATAATGATACATATGAATCATTATATTATGATTGTACTAATTTAGGAAATGGGATTAATTCTGAAGGATATAATACTGCAATTGATACAATTTCAAATACTTTAATTAGTTATTATGAAGATTTTATTATAGAAAATAGAACTGCAAAATCTAATTTAGAAAGATTAAATGACTCTTTTTTTATCACTTGTATTTTAGAAACTATGAAAATTACTAAAAAATTATCAATTATATATTTTGTCCTTTTTCAAAAGGATTTTGAAAATTATAAACATTATATTAATAAATTAGAATCTTTACTTTTTATAATTCAAATAATTGTAATGTTAATTATTACAATTTCATATATTATTCATTTAAAAAAATTTGAAAAAGAAACTGAAAAAGTAAATTTTTTTAATAAATGTTTAATTAATTCAATTTTATATAAATAAGTATATTTTATTTTCTTTATATTGGATAGATATATATTTTTTAATTAATAAGAGCAAATATTTAATTTTATTTTTTTAATGAATATTATTAAAAGGATTTTTTTCATATTAAAATTTTGCACATAATTTTCACATATATTCTTAATATATTAAATAAAAACTTATTTCATTTGTTTAAATATAAATTTTTTAAAAGAATTATAATACAATAATTATATAAAATTATATGAGTAATGTTTTTTTAAAATGTGATGATCATCTAAATAGATTTAATCAAATTATTCAAGCAACAAGATATTGTTCAGAATGTAATAAGGCATGTTGTGATACGTGTGTTATTGATTTTCATATAGAACATATTATTCATGCAAAAACAAGAATTGATGAATATCTAGTAAATGTAAAATCAACTTTAGATAATTTAAAATTTTTGATAAATAATTCAATAACATCTAAAATAAATATACAAGATATATATAAAACAATAAATGTATATGAAAAAAAATTTGAATCTTATTTTACTATTAGAAAAACTTATTTAGAAAATTTAAAAAATAAAATTGACAAAATAATAAAAAACGAAGATAAATTATGCAAAAATATAATGGATAAAATTTCCAATTTTTATAAAGATGAATATTCTAAAAGTATGGATGCACCTTTAAAAAAAAATCAAAAATTATTAATTGATATTCAAAATTTTTTAAATGAATGGGATAATTTTTCTAAATCTGAAAAAATGAATATATTTAAAAATAATAAAATAGAAGAATTTCAAAATGAATATTCTAAAATTAATGAAATAATACAAAAAAGTAATGAAAATTTTGAAGAAAAAACAAAATTAATTGAAATGAGAATAAATGAAATTTTAAAATATTTAAATATAAATGACAAATTAAATGAATTTGATAAAATAATTAACGACATTGAAAAATCAAACACTGAATCAATTGAAAAATTAAATAGTACAAATGAAATATCTCAATCAAATATAGAAAAAGATTACAAATTATTAATATATATCAAAATACATTCAAATATATTAATAGTATTTAATCCAAATTTAGAAATGAGATATTTAAAAATAACAAAAAATAATTTTGAAAATCCTTCAGAATCATTTATAAATTTCCCAGATAATTCAAAATATGTAAATTTAGGTAATTCAATAGTCTTAACAGGAGGATTTATAAATAGAAACTTAATAAACTCCTGCTATTTAATAGTAATAAATAAAAATGAAAATAATGAAGAATATGACATTAAAATTAAATCATTTGGAAAAATGAAAAATGCACGTGAGAGACATAATATAATATATTTACCAGATAAAAAAATCGTTTTAGTATGTTCAGGTTTTTATAATAAAGGAAGTGAATATACAGAAATAGATAAAATTGAATGGAAAAATATAGGAGAAATGAATGAAGAAAGAGGAAATGCAACAATTGCATATATTAATAAAAGATATATATTTGTAATTGGAGGATTTAAAGTTGTAGATAATAAAAAATCAAAAAATAATGGTTTTTATCATGGAAATTATGAATATTTAGATTTTCTTAATTTAAATAATGGTTGGATACAAAGAGAATTTAATAATATAAGTATTCAAATTAGTGTAATGGGTGTTATTCATATTAATAATAATCAATTAATTGTATGTGGTGGATTTGATGGAAAACAAAAGAATATTGTTTATAAAATTGATTGTAGTGATGTGAATTATATTAATGTTGAAAAAATGAATATTACTTTACCAGAAAATTGTATTTTTATACATAATAATTTTATTCAAATTGAAAATGATTTTTATAATTTAGAATTAAATGGTTATTGTGTTAAATTTTCTCCTGAAAATATGGAATTTAGTATTAATAAAGATAAATTATTAAATAGAAAAAGTGTTTCTTATAAATAAAAAACATTATATATTATTTTTTCATTTTTCTTAAAATATTTTTGATACAAATATTCTTAATTTTTTTTTTATACTTTGTTTAGATTTTGATTTTGAATTTGATTTTGATGAGTTATTACTATTTATTTTTATTATATTTTTATTAGAATTTGTTGTTGTTGTTTGGTAAGAATAAATTTTTGAATGATGTGTTGCAAAGGAATTTAAATTTTTATTATTTATTGTATTTATATTAATACAATTTTTACTATTTTTAATATAATTTTTATAATATTCACCTAATTTCATTGATTTAATTTTATTTTTTTTTTTATTGTTTAAAGATAATTCATTTTTCCTATTTGTATTATTATTTTCTCCTCCAATTTTTCTAACAGTTTTATTAATATAATTTTCTTGTGTTTTTATAATTGTATCAATATAATTATCATTTAATAAATCTTTAGTTTTTAATTCTAATTTTTTTCTATCACTTCTATTGAGCATATGAAATAATTTAGTTGAATTATTTGGACTTTGAGAATTTAATTTTGTAAATGATTTTTTATGATAAGAAGGAATGACAATCATATTAAAATTATAAACTGTATTTTTTATTGTTATATTATTTGGTTTTTTCTTTGAATGAATTTTATTATTTTTTCTATTAAATGATGATGAAAATGGAATTCTTGTTGTATTATTATTTGACAAATTACATATATTACTTAAATTTGAAATTTGAGAAATTGTGGATGAATTTATAATCGGTTTTATTATACTTTTTTTTTTCTGTTGAGGTGAAAAAAGTTTTTTTCTATGATTTGATGAAAATATTTTATTCTTTTTTTCTTTAATTCTATTCTTTTTTTTCAATATTGTATTTGGTTCAGTTTTTGAAATTTTTTCTGAAAAATCATATGTTGTTTTTGGTATTGAACTTTTTCTTTTTTGAAAATTTAATGTTTTAATTCCTTCTATTACTCTCATATTACCTTTATTTTTTGAATGTAAATTTTCTATAATATGAATTATTTTTTTATCATTTTTTTCTTCTTCTTTTTCCTTTTTTTTTCTTTCATTTTCCTTTATTAAATTTTTTTCTTTTTTATTTTTTTCTATTTTCTCTTTTTCATTTTCAATTATTTTCTCTTTTTCATTTTCAATTATTTTCTCTTTTTCATTTTCATTATGTTTCTCTTTTTCATTTTCATTATTTTTCTCTTTTTCAATTACAATTATTTTCTCTTTTTCTTTTTCTTTTTCATTTTGATTTTCATTATTATTATTTTTTAATGTATCACTAATATTTTTATCATTTATATCAATTTGAATATAATCAATTTCATTCTCAAATTTTTCATTATTAATTTCTTTAATAGTATAATTTTTTTCAAAAATATTTTTCCCAAAAATAAAAAAAGGATGTTTCTTAATATCTAAAATACTAATTCTCTCATTAGGATTAATAACTAAAATTTTCTTAATTAAATCAATAGAATCACTAGAAAGATAATTAGGAAAATCAATTTTACATTCTAAAATTTTTTTAAACAAAACATCATTATCATTATCTTCAAAAGGTAAATAACCACATAACATAGCATATAAAATAATTCCAGTACTCCAAATATCAATTTTAAATCCATTATAATTTTTACCACTTATCATTTCAGGCGAAGCATAACAAGGACTTCCACAAGGAGTATTTAACAATTTATCATTAGAATAATAATTACTTAAACCAAAATCAATTATTTTTAAAATATGTTCTTTAGTAATTAATAAATTTTCAGGCTTTAAATCTCTATGAGCAATTCCTTTAGAATGAATATATTCTATTCCTTCTATTATTTGATAATAAAAAAAAGCAGTTTCATTTTCTAATAATCTTTGTTTTTCT
>JAEEGL014168643.1_pt1 | contig 10202 bp, 10 predicted proteins | sample 9134231 | NCBI WGS metagenome assembly JAEEGL01 (sample SAMN16246548, study PRJNA631951) | gut metagenome | biome: gut microbiome; feature: rumen; material: fiber-attached | host: Bos | place: Iran: Karaj | collected 2018-10 | reverse complement strand
TTTCAAATGGAGCGGGTGATGGGAATCGAACCCACGTTATCAGCTTGGAAGGCTGAAGCTCTACCATTAAACTACACCCGCATCAGTAGGCATTTTTAATTATATCAGTTTTTTATTAAAATGCAAGTAAAAATGCCTATTTTTAAATTATTTATGTGAATCTATGTACTTTTTAACTTCTTCAGAATCATCTAAATGATGTTTTTCATGACCAATTATTTGATAATCTTCATGACCTTTGCCTAGAATAAGTACTACATCGTCTTTTTCTAACATATCTAGGGCTTTTACTATAGCAGTAGGTCTATCTAGTTCTACTTCATAGTTTGTTGTTGTAACCCCTGCTAAAATGTCTTTCATGATAGCTTCTGGATCTTCAGTTCTTGGATTATCTGAAGTAAATACTACATAATCAGATTTAGTAGCAGCTATATTACCCATAATAGGGCGTTTTTTAGGATCTCTGTCTCCTCCACAACCTACAATAGTAATTACTTTACCTTTTTTGTTTTCAGTAAAGGCATCAATTATCTTTTCTACAGCATCTGGTGTATGAGCATAGTCTACTACTGCTTCTCCTTCTTTTACTTTAATGATTTCACATCTTCCTTTAGGAGGATAGATATCTGGAGTTACTCTAAGAATGTCTTCTACTGTATATCCTAATTGATTAATTAAAGATAAAGTAGTCATGTAATTATATACATTGAATCTAGATCTTAGATTTGTTTCTACTTCATAGTCTTTTCCGTCATGAGTAAATAGAATCTTAGTACCTTTATCTGTATCTTCATATTTATCTATTTTATAGTCTTTACCATTAAAACCATATGTTAAGGTATTTGAATAGGCATCTACCCATTTAGAACAAGTATCGTCATCAGCATTAACTAGCATTGCCCCATCTAGTTGTTTTAGAATTAACATCTTAGCTTCTAGGTAAGCTTCCATTGTCTTATGATAATCTAAGTGATCTTGAGTTAGATTAGTAAATGCTGCAACTTTAAATGTTATACCTTGTACTCTTTTTTGATCTAATGAGTGTGATGAAACTTCCATCATTACATTTTTACAGTTATGTGCTTTAGCTGTTAAGAATAGTTCATATAAATCTAAGATATTAGGTGTTGTATTAGGTAGTTCGATAAAGTCTTCATCTGGAAGATAGAAACCTATAGTACCTATATATGCTGTTTTAGAACCTAATTCATTTAAGATTTGATATGTTAGATATGCTGTAGTTGTTTTACCATTAGTACCAGTAACACCAATGATATTCATATCTTCTAGTTCTTTTTCATAGTGTTCTGATATGTAATCAGTTAACCATTTATTTGTATCTTCAACTACTTCTTGTTCAATAGGACAATCTACTTTATGTTCTACGATAGCTTTTACTGCTCCTAGTTCGTAAGCTTTTGCAACGTAGTCATGTCCATCTACTGTTGCTCCAGGTAGAGCTACGAATGTATCTCCTTTTTCAATCTTTCTTGAATCTATTTTTATGTTAATCATAAATTTTCACCTCATAAGATAATTTTACTCTATTTTTTTATAGTCAACAATTCCTTAATTTCCACATTTTATAATTTTTTATATATTTAAGTCCACAATCGCAGTAAATGTTTGTGTCTTTATTATAAAAAACTCAGATTATTCTGAGTTCTTTTTTATTATAATGTATATTCTACACCATTAACGTATAACTTGTATCCATTTAGATTTAATGTTACATTCCCTGTTGTATCTATTTTTAAGCATTCGTAGTTACCACTTAAATTGTAACTACCACTAGTTTTTATAGTTGTATACTTTGTTACATTTTTTGAGTTGTTTGTATTGTTAGTTGTGTTTTCTTTAGACTCGGTTTTTTTGTTTGTTGATTTTTTTGTTTTACAGTTATTAAACAACAAATAAAAAAGAACACAATGTGTTCCTTTTTATTTACATTTAATTGTTTTTATTAATGACCAATCACCAAAGTAATTAGTTTTGTTTATTGTTATATAACCACGTGCTCTTATTTGATAGTATTTACCTTTTACTAATCCACTTATTTTATAAGTGTAGTAAGTGGCTTTCTTAGATGCTTTTAAGTTCAATGTTTTCCATTGTGATGTTCCTTTAATACGATATTGTATTTGATAAGTCATTACATTTGGTTGACTATTGATTTTAGCAGTGATTGTTTTTGCTTTAGTAGTTGGTTTTCTCATAACAGCTTTTTTAGGTTTAATTACGAAATTAAATGTCTTAGATCCAGTATAGATAGCACTCTTTGGATTAGCTGTAATAATTACATTTGCTTTTCCAGGATTTTTGTTGTTTGTATACTTGATTGTGTAGTCAGTATTAAGTCTTAGTTTTTTACCGTTGTACCAAATGCTAACTGTCGGTTTATGTAATTTAGCATTGTAAGTTCTTGTAGATAAACCAGTTATTTTAAATAATGAAGCGCTTATTTTATTTACTTTAATAGTTGCATATACTTTTCTTCCTAAAACATCTTTAGCAACAATTGAAGCTGTTCCTTGTCCTTTGGCTGTTACTTTACCTGTTGAATCAACAGTAGCAACTTTTGTATTAGATGACCACCAAGTTACAGTTTTTGATACTGAAGGATCTGCTGTAATTACCGTTGGTACTAATTTAACTGAATCATATATTTTTAAAGTTGCATTTGTTTTATTTAAACTTATACCATTTACTCCAACAGTTACGGTACTTGTTACACCATTTTGTGATGTTGCTTTAATAGTAGCATAGCCAGAAGCTTTTGCTGTTATTAAACCATTTTGATCTACTGTTGCTATGTTGTTGTTTGAAGATGACCAAGTAATTGTCTTATCTTCAGTTGTATCTGTTGGTTCTACTGATGCATTTACTTGATATGTCCCACCAACATTCATGTTTACTGATGTAGTATCTAATACTACTTTTGTAATTGGTATTATAACTTTTACAACATAATAAGCAGTATGTCCATTACTAGCTACTGCATAGATTATGGCATTACCTGGTTTTTTCCCTGTTACTAGTCCATTTGAATCAACTGAAGCATATGGATCGCCATAGTCTTTCCAAGTTATTGTTGGATCAGTACTATTATGGTTGGCTGGTTCTAATGCTGCATTTAGTTGCAATGTTCCCCCAACCGGTACAGTTAATCCTTTAGGATTAGTTATAGTTATGTTATCAATTCTTATAACATTGATATCAATGTTATAAGAGAAGTAAACACCATTTGCTTGATGTACTTGAACTGTATATTGACCATTTGTAAATCCCGAAAGTCCTGATTTTCTTAGTGTGAATGAGTATGTGTTACCTTTTGTTACATATTGATTAAGATTTGTACTTTCAGCGATTGTAGTACTTCCTTTAACAAGTTTAACTGCATTTATTGTTCCGTTACCTGTAGCTTTAACATTTACATCTACAGTAAAGTAATCATTATATGTGTAGTTAACTTTAGCATTAGTAATATTTAAGAATAAGTTATCTGTGAATGAACTTATAGATGTTTTGACATTAGCGTCTGTGTATAAGGAATACATGTCTCGCCATGAACTACCATTCCATAGATATGATGTTCCTTGTTTGAAGTCTTCAATACTACTTATACTATCTACTACTGGTATTTGTTGGCTACCATATACTACTGCTATTGAATATTGATTTGTAGATGAAGGAATTACAATTGTTCTATTAGGATCTACTGTTACCCATCCTGTATAGTCTGTAGAACCAGATCCTATTAAAGTCATGTTATTTACATTGATGTTTTTACTTCCAGCATTTCCTGGATAGTAATAAACTTTATAACTTGTAGGACCTGCCACTTCAAATGTTACTCTACCTAATAATTCGTCTGAAGTAGTCTTTTTATTAAAGACACTCATAGCAGCACTGCCATCTTCATTAAATGTTGAGAACATTTGATTAGATATGTATTTATTGTCTTCAGTTGACCAATCAACATCTCTAATACCGAATATCTTGGTACAGATTCTAGTATCTTCGTAAGAAATGTAGAATTTACCATTATTTCCCCATGAAGTTCCATAAGAGTTTTGAATTATCCAAGCTCCATTAGCACTTGGTTTTCCATAAGAACTAGTAAAGTTACTAGAGGAATAGTTATCGTCCCAACCTACAATTGTTACTGAGTGGTTAGTATTTGATCCACCTAAAACAGTATATATATAAGAGTTATTTGTGATTGCTGTTTGATCAAAATAGATACTAGCACCGGTAGGTCCATAATTAGTTATTAATGATTTAATTAAGTCTTTTTCATTTGTTGTACAAGCTCCTGCTTGACTACGATATTCTAATTGAATGTTTTTTACAGTTGCAACATTTGGAAGACCTATGACAGTACTAGAATGTACGTCAGGTAAATATTCTGTATTAGTTACTGTTGGAACTGTACTTTCATATACTGGACCATAATGATTCATGTAATAGATTGATGAAATCCAATAGTTTCCACCATCTTCTCTAACGTTACGATTATAACCTAATTTATTAATTGATAAATCAGTAAATGATTGTGATTCCATATAATTTAAGTGACCAGGAGAATAAGTATAAGTATATCCTGTTTTTCTTAATAAGTATGATTCTAGAACTGATGTAGATGCCATTGCCCAACATATTCCAGTTCTATCTTGATCTTTAACTGCTGTTGATTTTGATAAATAGTAAGTTGGATATGATGTTGCTCTATCAGTAGCTTTAGCACCGCTCTTAGAGTAGTTTTTACTCCAATTAGGATCATTTATACCATTTGACTTACATAAAGGTGGCATTTCAACCTTAGCTTTTTCTTCTTCGCTAAGTTTTAACCATTCTTTATATTCGTCAGTCTTTTCGCATGGTGTAAATTCTTTAGCTTTTACAAATGTAAAAGTAAAAAGTAATAAAAACATTATGAAAATTCTTAGTAGTTTTTTATCCATTCCAGGTTCCTTCTTTCAAGATTATTATAAAAAATAAAATGTCTTTTTTCAATTGAAAAAAATTAAAAAAACAGATATATTTATCTGTTTCTTCTTTTTAATATCATTCTTCTTTCTTCTCTTTTAGTTGGAGTATTATCGGCTTCATAGTGATATTGTTCTATTAAATGATTTTTATATTCATTAAGTGATATCATAAAAATCTCCTTGTCGATTATTATAGCATAAGAAAAACGGATTGTTATCCGTTTTATTGATAAACTCTTCCTAATTCAACGATTCTTACACCCATAGAATTAGAATTTCCTGTATCACCAGCAATAGATATTATATTCCAGCGGTGATTAGATATAATACTCCAAGTATATGTATTAGATATTTTTGCTGCATCTTGAGGAGATTTTACTTCTTTTAGATCAGCTTTATTAGGTTTTGTAAATCTACCAACTGATTGGTATACTTTGCCATCTTCAGCTATTGATTTACAATAATTGAATACTCTAGTAGCATATGCTAAGTCTTCAGCACTTGTTGTTGGTTTTTTTAGATACTCTCCATAGTATTTAGCATTTACTTTACCTTGGAATACCATTTCTATTTCAACCATTTTATTATATTCTTCCCCACCGAAATTTGGTTTCATTTGTTCTAAATCGAAGTAATGAAATACTTTTTTTTCTGGTTCTTTTGGTGTTTCTTGTTGTTCTGCTTGTTTTGTTTCTTGGTTGGTTTCTGTTTCGTTGTTCTTAGAACAACCAATTAAACAAATTGATAATATAATTAATAATGCATATAATACTTTCTTTTTCATTGTAATCACTCCATTACAATTATAGCAAATAAAAAACTCAGATTAAACTGAATTTTATCTTTTTCTTCCTTGATTAGGTACTTTTTTTAATGTGTATGCTGAATGATGAACATTAACTGTTGGTGTTAATGGTTCTGCCCAATGTACTTCTACACATTCCATATCTGGTTCTTTTTTTACAATAAAGCCTTTTTCTATATGAGATAGGAAATCTTCAATATATAGAGTTTCTTTACCATATCCTTCTTCTACTGATCTTAGTTCTACTTTATATCCTTCATCTAGTTTGTATCTTTCTTCTACTATTTCACATTCTACCCATTTTTCTCTAGTAGTACTTGATGTATATACTATAGCACCATAACCAGGAATAACTACTCCTTCTAGTGGATACATAAGCATAAAATAATGAGCATTTCTATCTATTTGATCTATTAATTCTTTTCTTGAATTTAAGTATTCTTCTCTATCCATTTAATAACACTCCCTGTTAATTGTTTATACTATCATAATTGAAAATTATTGCAATAAAAAACTCGGTAATCCGAGTTCTTTTTTTATATTGTATATTCTACCCCATTAACATATAATTTGTATCCATTTAGGTTTATGTTACTATTTGTTTTATCTGCATTTGTAAGAGATTTGATATATGTATCACCAGTTAAGGTAATAGAACTTGTTGCATCTAATGTTAAGGATACTTCTCCTTCGTTATTGTTGTTTATTGTACCTTTGAATGAAGAGTTGTTTTTTAGATTCATTGTTAGTTTAGATATAGAATCTACAACAATATTTCCTGATGCTTTTTGGTTTGTTAAGTTTAATGTAACTGTTCCACCATTACTTCCTGATTTACCCCAAGAGTCTTTTTGGATTCTTAGGAAGTTACCAGTAGAATCATTATTAATTATTTTATTGTTTTCTAAGTTAATAGTTGCAGTTGTATTAGTTACATAGAAACTATCTCCTTTGTTAGTTGTAATCGTTGAATCTTTAGATGTGAATACTGCTTCACCGTTAGCTGCATCACCACTCATAGATTGATATAAGAAGATGTTTTTATAAGTAGTTGATTGACCATTTAAAGTATTATTAGTGTCAGTTAATTCAACATTCTCTAGTGTAACGCTATTCTTTCCTTCAATTACTACTCCTTCTGACGCAGTCGCAATTAGTTTTGCATTTTTAACAGTTATATCGGCTGTAGAATAAATAGCTGGAGAGCCTTTTCCTGTAGTTTTATAAGTTCCTTTATTAACTGTTACTATTCCACCTCCTCTATCTGATCTAATTGCTGCACTTGATGTTCCTTTTGTTGTTATAGTTAGATTTGTAGCGTTCATAATTCCGCCACCGGTAGTCATAATTCCTCCAGAATTATCTTTACTAGTAGTTATTTTAGAATCTAAAATATTGATAGTTGTATTATCTGATGAAGAATTATTAGTTGTTGCAGATCCTCCATAGCTAAATACTCCATTAGCTCCAGTTGCATCTGTAGTTATTGTAGCATTTTTAATAGTTAGATTAGCTCCACCCTTAGCTATAATAGCTGAGTTTGTTCCATAGAAAGATGTATTATCGCCACCATCTGAATCACCCGTTTTATTTACTGTTACATTTGAAATAGTAGATGTTATATCCCCTGTTACAGAAATAGCGTTTTCATCTTTTGTTGAAGATTCATATTCACCACTTGTAATATTTTCATTTTTAGTTATTTTTTTAGCTGCTGAATATGATGCTTTGGAACTATTATTCATCTCTGGTCTTCCATTGTTATTGTTATTTACGTTATCACTATTTGTATCACTAATAATAAAGAACCATAATACTCCTAATGTGATTATTAACACTACAATAATAACCATGTATATTAATGATTTGTTATCTTTCATAGTTGTTCCTTTCTATTTAACTGTTTTCTTGATTTTGTGAATCGTTAGTTGGTTTTTCTGGTGGTTCTCCACTTTCACCACTTGGTTTTTCTGGTGGTTCTCCATTTTCTCCATTTTGACCTCCTGGCATTTCTGGTGGTTGACCTCCATTCATTTGAGTGTTTTGGTTATTACAACTTGAAGAGTTTGTTTTTGTATAGATTAAGAATGCTCCTGATGCTATTACTCCTCCTAGTAATAAACCAATAATAAATAATAATATTTTATCTTTCATTTTGTTTCTCCTCTCTTTGGTGTTTTGTGGATTTTTCTTTCCACTAAAAGCATAATACTTTATTAATATTAAATGTATATTAAAAATCATTAGTTTACAAAAAAAAGTAGAATTTTACTTCTACTTTATTATATTATTAAATCTACTATTAACCCCACTATTACACCAACAAAGTATATGATACCTAAAATAAATAAATTTTCTTTTAAGTGTTTATTTGTTCTAAATAGTAATAAGATACCAATACCACTACCGGTTAATAAACCTGATAGTAATGTACCTACACTAATTAGTTTTGATAAATATAATTGAGTTATTACTACGCTACCTGCACAGTTAGGTATTAAACCTACTAAACTAGCTAAGAAATAAGTTAAGACATTGTGATGTAATAAGATACTTCCTAATCTATCTTCACCTAATTTAAAGATTACTAGGTTAATTAATAAGTTAGCAATAAGGATAAATAAACCTATTTTTATAGTATGTTTTATGCTAGCAAGAAGAATACCATCATGTTCGCAATCACAGTGTTCATCTTCACATAGATCATGAATATGTTCATGTTCTTCTTTTTTCTTTCTATATATTAAATCTATTATGAAACCAAATATAATACCTACTAATACTTTAAATCCTATTATTTTTAATACTAACAAAATATTTACTTGTTCACTAATCATGACTGGTAGCATCTCATCACTAGTAGATAAGAATACAGCAATTAAAGTACCCATAGTTATTACTCTACTGGAGAATAAACTAGCAGCCATAGAACTAAAACCACATTGTGGTAAGCCGCCTAGGATACCACCTAGTATAGGTCCACCTTTTTTTGCTTTAGTTAATATCTTTTCATTCTTTTTAGTTAGTTTATGTTCTAAAAACTCTAATAAAAGGAATGTTAATAATAAATAAGGTAATATTTTTAATGTGTCTAATAAGCCATCTAATAAACTATCTAACATGATTTCACCTACCTACTTTTGATATTATTTTTCACTCCGAAAATAATTCCATATAAGATTATAACTTTTTTCTTTAAAAAAAGGAAGTATTACTTCCTTTCTTCTATATCATAAGTATATTTACCAATTGTTATATCGTATATTTTCTTTTCACCAGTTGGTGATTCTATTGTTATATCTGTTTTACCTGTTTTATAGAATTTTGAATGTATACAATAGAACTCTTCTCCTGATACATCCATTTTTTGGATAGATATTTCTCCAAGTGAACTATCACCGATTGTTGCTTTATAAGTTTCATCGTAAACTCTTTCTTCGTTACTACACAAAACATCTGTTTCGTATACTGGTTTGTTAAAAATTGGTATAACACTAACTGCTACAGCAGCTATAACACCAATAATAGTTCCAGCAATTCTGTTAAATTTATTACCAAATATAAATAATGGATAAATAATTAAAGAACATACTGCAAATAGATAACTTAGTAAATGATGTGGAAATGAGTAAATTAAACCATTTAAATATCCAGAAGCTTCATATGCTAGTAAAGCCATCATAGGCAGTAGGATTATTAATCCCCACCATTTGTCTTTTTTCATATAATGACCAATATAACCCATTGGTAAACATAGGATAGTCCAAATAAACCAATATTTATAATAACCAAATATTCCCCATCCTTGTCTTACAAATGGTACTTCTACTAAATAAATTAATGGTTGGCTTATTAAGAAGAAGACAAAGCATTTTAATGCTGAATCTAAGTTATTCTTAGCATTCATTATGATAAAGATTCCACAAAGAATCCAAAAACTAAAATAAATAGCTGGATCTCTAAATGAAGTATCAAATAGTTTTGGTACACAGTTTATTAAACCAACTGCTACACCTATTACTATTGCACTAATAATGACTTTTAACCAAGTCAAGTTTAATTCACCAAATATTTTTTTCATATAATCACCATATTTATTATAACATGCTTTTTAAATATTTTTTTTAATCTTTATTAGTTCTCCGGAACAATAATTCCCTATTTTCCTTATTTCTATCTCTTTTAAAAAATCTAATTAAAATTTTGTGTTGCATTATCTTTTTAATTGTATTATTATTCTAGTAAGGGTGTAGGAAATATGAATAGAAGAAATATGCAAAACCTAGTAAATTGTACTAAGATTACTGGGGAAGTATTTCCTAATATTTCTATTATTTTTGTTTTTTAGAAGTTAATTCATTTTTTGAATTAACTTCTTTTTTTAAGTCTACACCTAGGAGGGAGAG
>JAEEGL013603156.1_pt1 | contig 10202 bp, 5 predicted proteins | sample 9134231 | NCBI WGS metagenome assembly JAEEGL01 (sample SAMN16246548, study PRJNA631951) | gut metagenome | biome: gut microbiome; feature: rumen; material: fiber-attached | host: Bos | place: Iran: Karaj | collected 2018-10 | reverse complement strand
ATAATAACTTTTCTGTATCCTTTTTTATAGCTTCAAGGTCTTTATTATCTCCTGCAATTTCGAGGCTTTCTGCAAGCTTTGCAAGTCTTATGGCACCAATAAATCTGGCTGAGGACTTAAGAGCATGAACCTTTACAGTGTAATCACTAATGTTTTTATCATTATAAAATCTGTTAATCAATTGATTATTCTCTGCATACGAATTTGTAAACGATTTGACAGCATCCATATAAATATCAATCGACCCACAGTTTTTCAGACCTTCATACCTGTCTATGTTTTTGGCTTTATATAACCAGTCAGGAAAAATTGTCGTATTTTCATTATCTTCATTCGTGGTATTACTTTTTTCTGTACTTACCTTATCCTGTGGCAGGTAGCTTATCATCATAGCTTCCAATTTATCGGACATAATTGGTTTAGTCAGATAATCAGTAAAGCCTGCTTTTATATACTGCTCTCTTACTCCGGAAATTGCATTAGCCGTAAGACATATTACAGGAACATCCTTATTGGGATTATCTTTTTCTTTTTGCAGAATTTGTAATGTTTCTATACCATCCATCTGTGGCATTCTATAATCCAGAAAAATAAGATCATACTTCTTTTTTCTTGTCATTTCCAAACATTGCTTTCCGCTTTCAGCCTCATCAATGTTTACCAGAGTTTTCTTCAGAAGTCCTTTGAATACCGATATGTTTAAGGGAGTATCATCAACTACAAGCACTTCTGCATCAGGTGCTACAAATTTTTCTTTATAGGCTTCTTTATTAAAAAGTGCCCTTTTATAGGATTCCATATAATCACCTACAGGATCCCACTTAACTACATTTTGACTGATGATAAAATAAAACTCACTTCCTTTACCATATTCACTTTTGACTTTAAGCTCACTCCCCATCAGATTTAAGAGTTTTTTAGTAATGTTAAGTCCAAGACCGGTGCCTTGAATAGCTCTGTTTTTCTCTTCATCAACACGCTGAAAAGCGTCGAAAAGCTTATTTATTTCATCCTCTTTTATGCCTATACCGGTGTCTTTAACCGATACAAGAAATTCTGCAGTGTTTTCAGATGTTTTAGTAGAAAAAACCGATAGGGTTACAGTTCCCTTTTCAGTATACTTTATGGCATTTGATAAAAGATTTGTAATTATCTGCTTTATTCTAATTTCATCACCATTAATGACACTAGGCATATTTTTATCCATCTCCGGAATAAAAGTAAGACCTTTTGATTCCACTTTAGGCATTGCCATATGAATAATGTCATTTAATACAGATGAGAAATCATAATCTACATTAATGATATCCATTTTTCCGGCTTCAATTTTCGAGAAATCAAGAATATCATTTATAATGCTTATAAGTGTATTACCGGCTGATTTTATATCATGAGCATACTCCTGCAATTTTGGATCATCAAATTCTCTTAAAATCATTTCATCCAATCCAAGCATTGCATTTAAAGGTGTTCTTATTTCATGTGACATATTTGATAAGAATTCACTTTTTGCTCTGTTTGCTGCTTCTGCATCCTGAGCTGTCTCCTCTAATTCTTTAGTCATTGCTTTTAAAAAATGTGAAAGTCTCTCAGAAAGGGGGATTATTTCATCGTAGCTATGTGTCTGTCTGGTGGTAAGAACAGGAATAGCTTCTTCACCTTTAAGTCCCTCCCTCATACCGACTGCAACAAGTGCAGAATTAAGGACCCCGCCTTTACCACCATGCATAAATATTTCACCCATGCCTATAATTACATTGGGCTTCTCCTCACGTCCTTCGCTATAATAATTTATTTCCATCATGTAATCATCCTGAAGGAAATTAAATCTGTTTCCACAGATAATAAGCGTAAGCCTTTCCGCACCAAAAGCTTCCATTCTGTTTGCTGCTTTTCTTGTGTCATTAAGAATCTCTTTTGCTTCAGCATAAGATAGCCTTATCTTCTCATCTTCAAGTACATCACCCTTTAAATAAACTTCACCTTTAGCTCCCAGTCCTGAAAGTGTTCGTCCGATAAGTAAACCGTTACGCTCCAGTACTATAGGAAATTCTCCCAGGTTTTGTATGAAATAATCATTTGTTTCAACTCCCAGATATTTTTTAAATACATCTACAGGCCTCATACCATCAATTGAGCTTATAACTGTGGTTCCTTTATCAGTAATTGCCTGGGCACTTATATCCATATATCTTCCAAGGGGTTCCCAGCCAAAAAGATATTCTTCATATACATATAATTCTTCACCTGAGAAAATCATTCCGGAGATTCCAAGATTAAAATCTTCCCCACTAATAACAAATGAATCTTCGTTACCCATAGTGATAAAGTTTTTAACCTCACCAGCTATATTTCCGGCAGCAATAGCACCAAAGACAGGTATATTTTCAAGTCCCTCGGTTAAAACTTCAAGGAATTTTGCAGCACTGGACTTTAAATAAGAAAAATATATCTCTATGGCTTTAACATTTTTCAATGTCTTCAAATGCTCATTGAGTTCCTTTGCATAGTTTAAACAGTCTTCTACAAAGAATTTATTTGTATCTATTTCCTTATAAAAAGGCTCTGCCTTGGACATATTTAAGGCCGTAAAGCTGATTACTATGGCACTGTCCATTTGCAGAAGTAAAGCCTGCTGCGCAACAGAAAAGCCAATAACCTTCATTTTTGGAAAACTATTATTTATTAGTTTTAATATTTCAGGGACATCATTCTCCGGGATATTTCCAACAAATACCTCGATTACACCATCCTTGTAATCCTGGTTTTCGAAATAATCAACTAATTCCGGTAGTGATTGCCTAAGTTCTGCTAAATCGCATACTGTAGCAGTTTTTTGGATCATGCTTTTTGCCTTTCACACAATTTGCTGCAACAATTAAATTTGACAAAATTATTATATAATAATGCTTTCAACGATATAATTAACAAAGCCTAAATAAATATAAAAAAATATAATAAAAATAAGGACCGACATCGTGATATGTCAGTCCTATCAATAAATATAATATTGAATGCCAATCTCTTATTCGGGCTTTAGTCCTGAACCACCCTTCCATTCATATGTAGAATCAGCATCTTTTACTAATTGAAATACCATTGCCATATTGGAATCACTAATTGAAATTATATGTCTGTCATCGTAATCCTGACTGAAATAGATCATCTTCTGCTGCCCTTCATCTGTAGCGACATAAATTGTTCCATCATCCCATGAGAGATCATAATATGTTCCAATGAAATGAGCATAACCTTTTCCATCAGGGCAAAGCATCATATCAAATTCAACACCTGCCTTTGCTAATGCATCTGCATTGTAGGTTGTTCCACTCTCCTGAAAAGCCATAATCTCATAATAGCCTGCATCATTATGCTTTCCTGAAGATAAATCCGGAAGGTAGGAGGAGTCAAATTCTACCTTATTACTATCTTTTGAATCATTAGTATCTACTTTTGAAGAATCCTTATCCCCTTTTAAAGAACCGGTTATAGACCCTGTAAGAGAATTTGTAGCGTCATCAACAGCGTTGTCAAAAGAATCTTTAGCATCTTCCATTGCATTATTTAAAGCATCCGTTCCTTCTTCATATGCATCACTTAATCCTTCTGTAGCATCTTTTGCGGCTTCATTAAGGCTGTCTGTTGCTTCACCAAAGGCCTGGTCGATCATTTCGTCAGCAATATCATCTACTGTTTTATCATAATCACCTTTGTCGTAAGCAAGTTTCTCTTCCTCTGTCATTGGTTCGAAGGTCATTTCGTCTGCATCCATTGCAAGTACTACTGTACCATTATCAAAGGTATAAGGAGTATCAGTATCTTCGATATGTACGAATTTATCATCCCAGGTAAAATCAGTTTTTTCACCCATCATATTAACATGACCGGTTCCATCTTCATTTACAACCATATAAATTCCTACACCATATTCATTTATTTGCTGAAGTTCACCTGTAATATCTTCGCCATTACTTATGAATTTTATTAATTTATAATAGCCCACAAATGAATTTGATGATTGAGAAGTGCTTTTGGCAGCTGTATTTTCTACTGTGCCTGCATCATTATTATCATTATTGTTTACAGATGTTCCGGCCTTCATTTTGCCTTCTGTGATATTTAAAGGCTCAGAAACTTCATTATTATCCTTTTTGGAACCGCATGCAGACATAGATAATGCCATTGTAAGTGCTAATGAGATGATAAAAATCCTTTTCTTCATATGTATTTCCCCCTGAAATATAACAAAACATCTATATAACCACTATAATTATAAGCGATATAACGTAATTAATTTATTAAAAACTTATAAATTTATTTATCGAATCTTTTGTTACAGGGGATAAAAAAGACCTTAGAAATTTCTAAGGTCTTGAAAACACATTATTTAAATTCTTGCAACTCCGCATTCTCTTGCTGCTTTTGCAACTGCTTCAGCGACTGTAGGACCGACTCTCTTATCAAATGCAAGCGGCAGAATGTATTTGTCATTTAATTCTTCAGGTGAAACAAGGTTCGCAAGAGCATATGATGCAGCCTGTTTCATTTCCTCTGTTATATCCTTAGCCCGAACATCCAGAGCACCTCTGAAAAGTCCCGGGAAGCAAAGTACATTATTAATCTGGTTCGGATGATCACTTCTTCCTGTACCAACTACAGCTGCACCTGCTTCAAGTGCTTCGTCAGGTTCGATTTCCGGAACAGGGTTTGCCATCGGGAATACAATGGCTCCGGCATTCATTGATTTTATCATTTCTTTACTGACAATATGCGGTGCACTGACTCCGATAAATACATCGGCTCCCTTCATGGCATCAGCAAGATTTCCTGAAAACTTTTCGGGATTTGTCTTTTGAGCCATCTCTTCCTGCGCTGAATTCATTTCCACGCCTTCACAGAGAACCCCAAATCTATCAACCATCTTAAGGTTTTTAACACCCAGATTAAGCAGATGTTTTCCGATAGCAATTCCTGCAGAACCGGCTCCGTTTATAACAACCTTCGCTTCGGATATTTCTTTATTAACAACACGCAATGCATTGATAAGTGCAGCACCGACTACAACAGCAGTACCATGCTGGTCATCATGGAAAACAGGAATATCACAGATCTCCTTAAGCTTTTTCTCGATTTCAAAGCATCTTGGTGCAGCAATATCCTCAAGGTTTATTCCACCAAAGGATCCTGAAATCAAATAAATGGTACGTACAATCTCATCAACGTCTTTACTTCTTATACAAATAGGAAACGCATCTACGTCAGCAAACTCCTTAAAAAGTGCACATTTACCTTCCATGACAGGCATTCCTGCTTCCGGACCTATATCACCAAGACCAAGTACTGCTGTTCCATCTGTTATAACTGCGACAAGATTATGTCTTCTCGTAAGCTGATAAGATTTATCATAATCCTTCTGTATCTCCAGACATGGCTGAGCAACTCCGGGTGTATATGCAAGTGAAAGATCTTCCTTATTTTCAACCTTAACCCTTGATACAACCTCAATTTTCCCCTGCCATTCTCCATGCAAACGTAAAGACTCTTCAGCGTAGTTCATAGATTTCATCTCCTCTTTTTGTAGATAATTCATTAGTAACCATGAAAAATATTTGTTATACTTAACAAGTGCGTATTTATTGAACTTAATATTTTACACACATCTATCATAATAATAAGGAGAATACTTAAATGCAAGGAAAATTACCGAAAAGAAATGAAGTAGAAAAGGCTATGACATGGCGCCTTGAAGATATTTATGAAAACGAAGAATTGTGGGAAGCCGATGTAAAGGAAGCTCTTTCTCTTGCCGATAAGCTTTGCGAATATAACGGAAAGCTGTGTGATAATGCCAATAACCTTTTTGAGGCACTTAAAATCTATGAAAAGGCTGATCTTTTAACAAGTAAATTCTATGGCTATGCGCATATGAGACATGATGAGGATACTGCCAATTCCAAGTATAACGGAATGAATCAGAGAGCAACTTCTGCCTATCTGCAGATAAACGAGAAGGCATCTTTTGTAGAGCCTGAAGTTTTGACACTTTCAGATGAGACTCTTACTTCCTTTTACAATGAAGTTCCTGAGCTTAAACAATATGAACTTAGAATCAGGGAAATGAGAAGGCTTAAGGATCACATTCTCTCAAAAGAGCTTGAACAGCTTGTGGCATCTGCCGGTGAAATGGGAAGAACTCCTTATAATGGTTTTAATATGTTATCCGACGCTGATCTTAAATTCCCCAGTGTAACGGATTCAGAGGGAAAAGAGGTAATTCTTTCAAACGGAAGATTTGTTCCCGTTCAGATGTCTAAGGACAGGGAGCTTAGAAAAAAAGCTTTTGAAGCTTTCTATGGCAGATATGAGGAGTTTAAGAATACCTGGGCTGCTTTATATGACGGTGAAGTAAAAGCTCGTATTTTTAATTCAAAGGCAAGAAAATACAATTCCAACTTTGAGGCTGCAGTTGATGCAAATGATGTGGATCCGGCAGTATGTGACAGACTTATTGATTCCATCCATAAAGGTTTTGATAAGATGCATAGATATGTTGCACTCAGAAAAAAGCTTCTGAGCGTTGATGAGCTGCATATGTACGATGTTTATGTTTCCATGATAAGTGATTTTGATATGGAAGTCAGTTACGATGAGGCAAAGGAAATTTCACTTAAGGCTCTGGCACCTCTTGGCGAAGAATACCTCGGAATCGTTAATGAAGCCTACAATAATCGTTGGATAGATGTAATTGAGAATGAAGGCAAAAGAAGTGGTGCTTACAGTAGCGGAGCTTATGGTGTTCATCCTTATATGCTTCTTAATTACAATAATACTCTTGAGGATGTTTTCACTCTTGTTCATGAAATGGGCCATTCAATTCATACCTGGTATTCCGAGCATGAACAAAGCATCTGGAATGCAGATTACAAGATTTTCGTAGCAGAGGTTGCTTCTACAACCAATGAGGTACTCCTCTACCACTATCTCAAAGACAAGGCAAAGAGCAAGGAAGAAAAGGCATATATCATTAATCATTTCCTTGAAAGCTTTAAGTCTACAATGTACAGGCAGACTATGTTTGAAGAATTTGAGAGAAAAACAAATGAGATGGCTGAAAAAGGCGAACCACTTACTGCTGAGAGCTTATCTGAAGTATACTACAATCTTAATAAAGAATATTTTGGATCTGAGATGGTTTCCGATCCTCAGATTGCATACGAATGGTGCAGAATTCCTCATTTCTATTACAACTTCTATGTTTATCAGTATGCAACAAGCTTTGCGGCTTCTGTTTCAATTGCAAAGAGAATTCTTGAGGAAGGTGAGCCTGCAGTCAATGAGTACAAAAAATTCTTAAAGAGCGGATGTACTAAGGATCCTGTAAGTCTTCTTAAAATTGCAGGTGTGGATCTCACAACAGCTGCTCCCATAGAAGAGGCACTTAACGTATTTGAAGAAGCTCTATCCGAAATGGAAGAACGGTTTAAGTAATATGTTTATTTAAAATAATTAAGCCCACATCCTTTTTTATTTGGATGTGGGCTATTTTTTAGCTCGTACTCAGACGTTTATTATGGCAATAAAATGATCTTTACATAACTGCAGGATTAGGATTATAGGTTTCTTTTATAGCGGTGTAAAGTTCAGCATCTGAACATCTCTTATAAGGACCAACATAGAAAATCCAAAGGATGCCACAGGTAAAGACACTAAGTAATGCCCATCCAAGGAATGAAAGGTCAAATGCAAATGCATTCATCTTCTGTCCATCCATCATTTTCCTTGAAAGTGTGATTGCTTCATCATGTGTCATATCAGGATTCTCTGCAAGCAGATAAGGTACAAGTCTGTATGAATAACCCTTTATAATTCCCGGAATAACACAAAGCATGCTCCAGAAAAACAGATAAAGATGCGTAATAAACATTACTTTTACGATGTTTTTCCAGTTACTCTTAAATCCATAACCAACATTACCAATCGCAGCTTTCTCTTCTACACGATTAACAATAAAGAATCTCTGGCATCCGACTGTAAGAGGATTAAAAACGCATATCTTAAGTGCAAGCCCTATAATAATAAATACGAGTGATGCAGCCAGAATAACCATAAGAATCGGAATTACTACATCCCAATTAATATTATTAAAATCGATTCTACCATTCTCACTTCTTCCTGCGCTGCTTCCTACATTACTTCCTACAGAACCACTGCTTCCTCCTGTTGCAACTCCAAGTAATAAGCAAACTACAACACACGCCCAACGGTTTTTGGTAAAATTAGCCATACCATTTTGTTTTAGCATTGAATTTGTCCACATATGATTTCTCCCTTCCAAAAAACAATTTTCATTTATAGTTAGAATTATACGATAAAATTTATGTAATTGTATATAATATTATTGCAATTTATTGTGTCATAATAATACAATTGCGAAAATTATCACTTCTATATCTCAGAAAAAGGATTTGTGTTACAATTTATAGTGATTGGAGGAGTTGTAATGGGGGCAGATTCAGAATATAACAGAAAATTGCATTTAGCACGTTTAGAAAAGCTTCACGAATTAGAGGGCATACTTCCTGTATATTGTATGCCTTTTTTAGATGATAAAGAGCTTACATCTCAAATAAATACGGTAATATCATATGCCTATGATATTATTACTTTTTTTCAGTTTTTAAAGGAGAAAAATCCACTTCTAAAAAATGTTTCAGATATAAAAGAAATCGATTTAACTTTTCTTGATAACCTATCCTTTGAAGACATAAATGAATTCCAAAGATTTTTATCATTTAATAACGGGGAAAATAAACACGTAAATAAAGAAAAAGGAATTGCCAGAAGGATGTCTGCTGTCAGAGGATTCTATGAATTTATGTGTCAGCATCATTACCTAAAGAACAACCCTACTCTTGGCGCTGCAAAGCGAAAAAAGACGCCCAAAAAAGATATTATCAGGATGAATTCCGAAGAAGTAAATACCCTTATGGATACTGTAATAAATACTGAACTGAAGGTATCTGACAGGCAAAGAGCCTTGCTTGAAAAAACTAATCTCCGAGACACAGCTATATTCACTCTTCTGTTAAATACAGGAATCCGAGTTTCTGAATGTGTTGGACTGGATATTGATGATATCAATTTTGACGAGAACTCTTTTTCCGTTGTACGAAAAGGAGGAAACACTCAGATTTTGTATTTTAACCGTACAACCGCAGAAACCTTAAAGGAATATATCGAATTCGAAAGGCCATCTCTTTGTGAAAACGAAAAAGAAAAAGCCTTATTTTTATCCTTGAGAAAAAATCGCATCACCGTAAGAAGCGTACAGCTTTTAGTCAAAAAGTTTACACAAATGGCAGTTCCCGGCAAGAAGCTGACACCTCATAAAATGCGCAGCACCTATGGTACAGCTCTCTACCGCGAAACCGGGGATATAAGGCTTGTTGCAGATGTTCTTGGACATAAGGATATAAATACAACTGCAAAACACTATGCAGCAATCGAGGATGAACACAGGCGAAGAGCTGCAACTATCGATCCTTATTCAGACAAATGAAAAATACTTCTTGTCCGCATAACCAAAAATAAAGTCAAAAATCATCATTTTAAAAGGCCACTCTTCAAACGAAGCGTGGCCTTTAGAATTATTATATTAAATTTACAGAAGTTCCTGGAAGCCGGGAACAAAGAGGTGTCTCGGAATACCATCAACCATGATAGGACCAACATCACCCTGAATCAGAGGTCTTACATAGGTTATGAATTCATCAGTTACATATGTACCTTCTTTGTTTATCCATTCTCTTGGTACTAGTCTCTCATCATTAGCAATCTTATGAACATCCTTAACCTCAGTACCTGCCTGATAAGGATCATCAGAAAGACGCTCAATAACTACCATTTTACCGCTATCGCCTTCATCAGCAGCCTTCATGGCAGCACCACCAACTTCATATGCTTCAAGAATATCAACACGTGAAGCGCAGTGGCTTGCAGCTCTCTGAAGAGTCGAAAGCTCGATAGCTCTTGTCTTGCAGCCAATCTCTGTAGAAAGAACTGTGCAAAGATATCTTGCTGTTCCGGTGAGCTGCTTATGACCGAATGCATCAATATATTCTACGCCATTATCATACTCACTGATATATTTTCCGTCTTTATCATGAATACCTTCAGAAATAGCAATAACAACGTTTGCTTTT
>JAEEGL013597287.1_pt1 | contig 10202 bp, 12 predicted proteins | sample 9134231 | NCBI WGS metagenome assembly JAEEGL01 (sample SAMN16246548, study PRJNA631951) | gut metagenome | biome: gut microbiome; feature: rumen; material: fiber-attached | host: Bos | place: Iran: Karaj | collected 2018-10 | reverse complement strand
TCTTGATCCTGTTTGGAATACTGAAGCTGATCACTCTGCTCATGCCGGAGAGCGCATTCAGGCTCGGCTTTACAAACGGTTTGATGAGCGAGAGCATGATCATTTGGTTTGTCATCACGTTTTCGGCAGGGATCAGGAACAAGGAAATCTGATCACTTGAGCTATCAGGAAATCCCGAAGGGATTTCTTCCTTCTCCCCCTGGGAGTCGGGCAGGGGGAGATCCGGGAGGCAAAGCCGGGATCTCCGTGGTTTCAATACCTTCCCGCCCCCCGGAGAGGCGGTGGGAATCGACAGAGGTTTAGCTTCGGAAGTCCAAACTGAATATGCACAAAAAAATGAACATTTTGCAAACGACTTTATTAGATTTCCGGATCGCCTTGTGGTATTATACCTTTATCAAATTTAACGGAGATGTAGCATGGAGTATGTTCGAAGAATTAATTTAAAAACGGATTGTGCCAACCGAAAGGCTTTGGTGGAGTATTGTTTGATGAATGAGCAAAATCAATTTGTAGCGATAGGATGGAGTTATGTCTATTCAGATACGAACAAGCTGTATAAGGATTACAATGCATTTTACAAGGCTGTTGAAAAGGACATTAAAAAGCGTAAAGGACGCATAAATCATGCACTCAACAGTTTCTGGTATGTACAGAAAGATGATCTTTTTTGGACAAGAGATTTAGATGGGTTCTATTGGATTTGTCGCGCAAAAGATGTTGCTATACCAAAATGTGATACAGATATGGATATCGGTGCTGTAGTTCCGGTAGAAGCGTATAGGTTTGGCCTTGAAGTTCCGGGTAGAATAAAAGCTTCTTTCAACAGGGCAAATGGTGGAGTAATCGAAGATATCAGGGATGATTTGATTATCAACTATTCTAAATACATCTATAATGAACTATCTTCAAAGGAGTACTACAAAGATGTGAAAAAAACAGAGGGCAACATAATAGATAATCTCCCTGACTTTGATCTTGAAGAGCTTATAATTTCTTATTTGCAGGTCAAAGAGAATTATTACGTTTTGTCGAATTCTATCGCAAATAAGTCAACAACGGTAGGCATTGAATGTGAACTGATTTCGCGCGATAAAAATAATCCTGTAAAGGCAGTAGTGCAGGTCAAAGCAAAAGAAGATTATATCACTTATGAGGATTATAAAGGATATATTGACAATGGATATGTGGTTTACTTTTACGATGGTGGACGAGAAAAGGATCGGGAAGATAAAACGCCATATAAATATATAAGCAGGAAAGCAGTGGAAGAGTTTTACGCTGAGTACAGGAACATACTTCCAGATTCACTGACAAAATGGGAAAAACTGTTTGTATAAGAGGAAGAATAATATGTACGCTACCGGAAACAAAAAAATGCTAAACATGCTTATTCTGGAAATCTTACGGATGTACAGCGATGAGCAGCATTCGTTGACCCAACAGGAGATCATTAAGCTGTTGGATAAGAATTATGGGATGGTGTGCGATAGGAGATCAGTAAAAAACAATATCCTGTCTCTGAAGGAAATGGGGTATGATATTTCGATGGAAAGTGGATATCGGCTTCTTACCAGAGAATTCGATGATTCTGAACTCCGCATATTGATTGATAGCGTTCTGTTTTCGAAATCCATCTCTACGAGACAGGCCAAGGATTTGATCAAGAAGATCCGGGCGCTTGCCAGTAACTACTTCAATGTCAAGGTGTCGCATGTGAGCAACCTTCCGGAGCTTCACCGGACAAATAACAAACAGGCAATGTACGCTTTGGATGCGATCAATGATGCCATAGCGGAAAGGAAGAAGATCTGCTTTATCTACAATAATGTAGGTACAGATTTTAAGCTCGTTCCTCGTAGAAAAGAGCCGTATGTCGTAAACCCGTATCAGATCGTTGCCAACAACGGCAGGTTTTATCTGATCTCAAACTATGACAAATACGATAACGTGGCGCATTTTCGGATTGATAAGATGACCGAAGTTCGGATGCTGGAGGAAAAAGTAAAGCCCATGAAGCAGGTAAAAGGCTTAGAAAACGGACTCAACCTGCCAAAACACATGGCAGAGCATATCTATATGTTCAGTGGTGAGAGCGTTCCGATCAAACTGAAAACAACAGCGGACATGATGTCAGAGCTCGTTGACTGGTTCGGAAATGATTTTACTATTATGAAGCATCACGGAGATGAGATAGTTGCAAGGGTGACCTGCAATTACAATGCCATGCGGTACTGGGCATTACAGTACGGCCCTTATGTGGAGATTTTGTCTCCGGAATCACTCAGAAATGAGCTCAGAGGTGATGCGGAGAAGATGCTGGAAAAATATAGGGATTATCAAATAGAATAGAGAGAAGTCTATGTATGGAGCGATTTTGGGTGATATGATTGGGGCGCCTTATGAATTTGACGCCAGCCCGAAACGAAAAGATTTTAATTTGTTTTCTTCAGACCTTGTCGAGTATACCGATGATTCAGTAATGACCATAGCGATTGCCGATGCGATTATGATGGCCAGGGCAGATGCAGATGAGAAAACGATGAAGAGTTGGTTTATTGATTGTATGCAGATGCTTGGCCGGAGGTATCCAGAGGCGGGTTATGGATTTATGTTTTATCATTGGCTCGATTCAATCCAGCCTCAACCTTATGGAAGTTATGGAAACGGTTCTGCCATGAGGGTCTCCTCGATTGGCTGGGCTTTTGACTCGATAGAGCGAACCAGAGAAGTGGCCCGGTGGTCTGCGGAAGTAACTCATAATCATCCGGAAGGAATAAAGGGGGCTGAGTCTACGGCTTCCATAATCTATATGGCTCGTACGGGATCCTCAAAAGTGGAAATCAAGGACTATATTATACGAGAGTTTGGTTATGATCTTTCCCAAACCTGTGATGAGATCCGCCCCTGGTATAAGTTTGACGTTACTTGTCAGGGAACTGTACCATTTTCGCTGACGGCCTTTCTGGAAGGGACTGATTTCGAGGATGTGATCCGGTCAGCGGTATCTCTTGGAGGAGATTGCGATACGTTGACTTGCATTGCCGGGGGGATGGCAGAGGCAATGTACGGTGTTCCCGAAGATTTTGTGAAGGAATGTGAAGCCAGATTGCCAGGGGATCTTCTTGAGATTACCAGACGCTTTTATCAGAAATTTGTATTTAATAAGAAGTAAGAGTAAGAGGAAAAAGAGTAGTGGAGTTAATCACAAAAAAGGAGAGTTTCAGTCCAACAAGGGGATTGAAGATACTTTTTTTACTTAGAAAGCCCACTTCATATATATATTACAATTCGTACATAAATTTGATTCATCTCATTACGGAACTGACATATAGAAGACTGTTGAACCGGATAGCACCTTAAGGATTGATTCCGTGTATTTTTCAAAAGTTTCACAACCGTAGAAGACAAAATCGAAGGGATTATCCAGCGATGAAATCAAATCGAAATCGCTCTTCACTGAAAAGGATAAAATATTCTTCTTGTCAAGAAAGAAAACGCCATATTTTATATCTTTGTTTATGCTTTCCAAAAGAGCCTTAACACGGTCGTAATTGCGTTCTTTAGCTTTAAGGAAGGCACGTGTAGTTATCAGGATGCTATTATCAGGAAATTCTACTTTCATCGTGAATGCTTCTATAGTTTTTCCGGTATGAACCGTCGTGTTGAGCGAACCATCTTCCTCGATACCAAAAAGACTTTCCCCGGCAACTTTTTCAAGTATTTCGTTAAACTTCTCCGCCTTATAAAATGTGTTTTCCATAAGTGCCTCCCTTTTTGTTCTAACTATGTAACTCTTATGATGAAATAAGCATATCAAATCAGATGTACCTTATTATGCACATAGCATGAATGGTCATATCCTCTATAGCATTAAGATAATCTCAAAATGGATAGTCTAAATAGAGGATAAATCCATTCATCAAGCTTAGTCGAAAGGACGGTCTTCCAAGAAAGAGTATATATCCAGATATGTGAGAGACCGTTTTATTCTAAGCAATTCAGCCAACTCCAGAAGGAGTTCTCTCTTTTGAACAAGGATAGTTTTAGCGGTTTGGTAATGCCTGAATATTTCGTTTGCTATGGTGAAGTTTCGTTTGTCATAGGTGGGACCACTGTATCCATCCAGCTGCTCGAACAAATCAAAGCCGGCTATTGCCTGCTCTCCGATCAATTTGTCTGCAAGATTAAAAGCTTTGTGAATATCTGTACAGGAACCCAGATCAGATCTTCCGAATATGACTTCCGTTGCAGCTTTCCCACCGAGAGCACAGATGATTTCATGCTCTATGGATTCAAGGCATAGATTATTTCCGTACTTTTCTTTCATTATAGTAATGCCGCCGATTTCTCCTTCATCATGGGCTTCTACGGATACAAGGTTTACGCTTCCGGGTTCAAGCGTTTCTGCAACAATCACGTGTCCGGCTTCGTGAATCAGAATAAGTTCGAAATCTCTTCCTTCCTCATTCGTACTTTCCGGTGTGTTATACATCAAACGCAGGATAGATTTGATGATATCCTTTTTTTCAATGTTGGGTCTTCCTTCGAATCCAGCGTTTATTCCGGCATCATTTATCGCAGTTTGGATATCGGAGACTGGTCTTCCTGTAAGAATTCTTGCTATTTCTTCAGGGCATATGTCTTCTGATAACCATTTCCCTTCCATGTAGTAATTGACAAGTTTCAGCGTGTCTTCATCTCTGGGAGGATGCATTTCGATGATTTTGTCAAACCTTCCCGTTCTGAGAAGAGAAGAGGGAAGACAGAAACGATCATTTACAGTAGCAAGAACAAATACCCCGTCACCTCTGCTTTCGTCTATACAGGCCTGGACGGTTACATATTCTTCAGCATCCCTGTGAAAATTATCTTCATTGGCAAATTTGTCCATGTCATCAAGGAAAACAATGGATTTCCCGCACTTCCGGGCTTTCTCGAATGTTTCACGGATGTGATCTGTGAAATCTCCATCCGGTTTGTCTTTTCGAATCGTAAATGATGTACAGCCGGATTCCGCGAGAAAACATTTGGCCATCAGTGTTTTTCCTATACCGGGTTCTCCAATCAATAGAATTCCATTTGGAAGAGTGACGCCAAGCTTCTCGTACTTTTCGGAATTCTTCAATACGTCACAGAAGCGGATCATCTCCGCTTTGATGCTATCATAGCCGATAATTTGATCAAACTCATTCATGTACTAATCCTCCTTGTAATACAAATTTGGTATCCCAAAATCAAAGAAGCTTGAGTGTTCTTGAGGGTGATTATAACAGAGGGTTATGTGCAAAATAATGTACGTCTACAGTTTTGTTATCAGGATGTAAAGGGCTTCATAGGACACTAATGAAGCATTGAAACGGAACTGCAAGGATATGAATAAGAGGTATGCGTAAATCTTCTTCTGTGGTAAGATAAAGACATCGAAATGCCTGGGAACGCTGAATGCAGCTATGAGCGAGGTTCTTCTGATGGGAAAGTATTTGTAAAGACAGCCATGAATGATTTTAAGACTCTTCTGCAGACAACAGAATACGATTTTATCCGGGAAAACGAGCGCCTCGGAGACCGGATTATGCTCCTTGGTCTCGGAGGCAGCTATGCTTATGGAACTATTCATAACGATACTGTGAGGAGAATGGTCGCCGGAAAACCGACGGCTGTTTTATTGCGAAAGGCTGTTGACAAATCGAACATACGTTCTATAATAATATCACAGACAAAAAGGGATGTCACTGAAAATCACGGAAGGAAGAACAATTTGGATCATCAGATCATTGCGGTCGATTTCGACGGAACCCTCTGTTACAGCAATTGGCCGGATACCGGAGAACCGAATATGCGCCTGATCAATTACCTGAACAGGATGCGCCGTCAGGGGCACAAAGTGATCCTCTGGACATGCCGTGCAGGAGAAGCCCTTGACCTTGCTGTCGCATGGTGCAAGTCCTACGCATTGGAGTTCGACGCGGTAAACGACAATCTTCCTGAGATAGTGGAAAAGTATGGAAACAACTCCCGTAAGATCACCTGTGACTATTACATTGATGACCGGGCGCTTCTGCCGGATGGGGTATTTTGAGGAAGTGCCTGAAAAATCGGGAGTTTCTCGTGCCATCTGGAGGTAGGATAATAATTGTGAAGTCACAAAATGTGACTTCACGAAAGGAAAGCAATATGGCAGAAACTAAAACAAAATCTGAAATAGCTCCGATAACCATTCAACCCAGAGATATCAAGGATTTGATCTATACATGGAAAGAAAAAGAAAAGTGAAAAGAAAAGCCGTCATATCCATAGCATTGGGAATGGTCATCATTTTTACCATGGCAGCATGCAAAGCAGGAGAGGAAACTGAAAAGGATACCGGAACCGGCATGTCCGCAGAAACGAAGAACGAAAACAGTCTGCTCGCTGAGACCGGGATCCCGTCCTTTGAATTTTCATCCCTGAATCTAAAGGATGGCGTGTGGGATTCTGTGATTACGAATACAGATCATGGGAAGAATGTTTCCCCGCAACTGTCCTGGGATCCGGTGGAAGGCGCGGGAACCTATGTCATCTATATGATTGATAGCTCGGCAGATAACTGGGTTCATTGGATTTCATCTGATGTTACGGAACCAAACCTTTCGGAGGGCTGGGCTACGGAATCGGAATACATCGGGCCCTATCCACCGGACAGAACTCACACCTATGAGATCTATGTGATAGCTCTTAAGGAACTGGCAACGGAGGTGAAGGGAACGCTGAACGCAGCGGATTCCCGTTTTAAGGAAAAACTGCTGGCACTGGATGAAGTGGCAGATGGTTCGACCGGCAATATGCTGGCATATGGACACTTATCTGGAACATACACGGCGGGGGACTAAATGAACATACAGATTTTCGGAACAAAGAAATGCAATGATACCAAAAAAGCAGAAAGATTCTTTAAGGAACGCGGTATCAGGTACCAGTTTGTCGACATGAAGGAAAAGGGCTTGAGCAAGGGAGAACTGTCGACTGTGGCATCGGCAAACGGCGGTGTAGACAGATTGATAGATCCGAATGCAAAGGATGAGGAAGCAGTAGCGCTTGTCCGATACATTTCCGATGATGAGAAACTGGGAAAGCTTCTTGAGAATCAGCACATCATAAAGACGCCGGTGGTTCGAAACGGGAAATTATCTACACTGGGGTATCAGCCGGAGATATGGAAGAAATGGCAATGAGAAATTTGAGAACAGTGCTTCATCATTCCAAAAGAGCAGATTGTTTCTGAAAATGCTCAAAACCATTGCAATTTCTCTTGTATTGTGCCAATATAAAAACGGAGGAAGTCTTGCAATGAATCTGTATAAAGAACTGGCTGCCCTGCGATGCTTTACCCATAGCGATATGGTACAGCTTACCGGATCGGAAAGCGCAGCCTTATGGAATATAAAGAGTTATTTAAAAAAAGGCTATATCGAACGTGTTCGACGTGATCTGTATGCTGTCATCAGTATGGAAACGGAACAGCCGATTCCAAACCGCTTTCAAGTCGCATCGCGTATAACTGATGATTCCTTTGTGACACACCATAGCGCGTTTGAGTTTTACGGATATGCCAATCAGGTGTTCTATGAGGTATATTTCTCTACGGATAAGAGAGTGCGACCCTTCGATTACGATGACCTGCATTACCAGCCCGTATTATGGCGCGGGAATGATAGTATCACGGAGACGAATAATGGGGTGCGTGTTACTTCACTTGAAAGAACAGTAATAGACAGTGTTGCTGATTTTTCAAAAATCGGTGGGTTGGAGGAGCTGCTGCGATGTCTGATACTTATTCCCTCCCTCGATGAAGCAGAGCTACTTAAAGTACTGGAAGCGTATGGTCGCGGACAGCTTTATCAGAAAGTCGGGTTTATTCTGGAGACATTTAAGGATGCGGTGTCTTTGTCGGAGACGTTTTTCTCAGAATGTATGAAACATTCATCTTCCAGTAAAACCTATCTGTTCGATAAACAGGATGACTTTGTATTTCACCGGAAATGGCTTTTGTATGCGCCGAATGATCTGAAGAAGCTTATTGATAAGGGGGTGAATGACTATGATGCAGTTTGACCGCATATCTCTCGGCAGGCAGGCTAACGAGCTCGGCTTCGTCAGGGATACATTTGAGAAAGTGTGCCGTCTTGCTGATGTTCTGTCATTCATGGAAAGTGATGCGCTGCTTTCGGATACGCTGGCATTGAAGGGCGGTACAGCCATCAATCTGATCATGTTCGATCTTCCTCGTTTGTCGGTAGATATTGACATGGACTACGCAAAAGATGTTTCGAGAGAAGCCATGCTGCAGGAACGGGAGCAGATAACTGATCATATCCGAAAATACATGGCCGCATCGGGATACAGCCTAAGCCCGAAATCAAAGCAGTATCATGCGTTGGATTCTTTTGTGTTTGAATAGATCAACGCAGGCGGGGTGAAGGACAATTTGAAAATCGAAATCAATTATATGCTGAGGGTCCATGTGTTTCCCGTTTCCTGCAGAATTATAGGCCTTCCTTGGAATGATGAAAAAATTACCACGTTAAGCGTTGATCCTATGGAGATTTTCTCCGCAAAAGCTGTCGCACTGATGGACAGATCGGCTGCCCGCGATCTGTATGATATGTTTAATCTGCAAAAAGCCGGACTGTTTGACGAATCGCAGAAGGCTGTTTTCAAAAAGTGCATCATGTTTTATTCCGCAGTAGCATTGGAGAATGTACCGGAGCATTTTGACTTCAGCGGGATCGGGAATATATCAGCGCAGAAGATAAAAACGGATCTGACGCCCGTTCTGCGGAGAGCGGAACACGTTGATCTCCTGACAGCAAAGGCAAAGGTAGAGGAATATCTGAAAGGGATCCTTCTGCCAGAGGATGATCTTTCATTTTGGTCTGCATTTGCAAAAGGAGACTATAAACCGGAGCTTTTGTTTGACGATCCGGAGATCCTGTCAAGGATAGCGGAACATCCGATGGCGCGGTGGAAATGCAGCAGGAAAACAGGAGATATTCCCCCGAGAACTGCCTTGACAAGTGAAACTGGGTGAGAGTAGTATAATGGCAAAGAGGAACTCGACCCGCTGTGTAAAACGGGGGGCCCAGAGTTCTTTCTTTTTGCCTGTTTGAGCTTTCTGATTTATAGAGGGGTGTGCATTGTATCGTTCAAAACCGTGATGCCATGTACACCCCTTTTTGTTGCTCCATGTTTTAATCGCCAGAGCCTATGCTATTTCATGCATCCGCATATTTCGCCACACCTGCGATGTGAGCTTCATGAAGCTTTTTTCGCAGTGATAAAGGAGCAAGGATGGTCGCCATGCCTTCATACTGGAGCGCCCAGAAGAAAGCGGCATTCTTGTTTGCCCGGATTGATATCTCCGCAGTTCCACTTCCGTCTTTCGATCGCTTTAGAATCTTGTAACCTCTTCCAAACCAGTCGATAAAGTTTCCGATCATGTGCTCTTTGATTTCCACCCGGAGGGAAACCGTTTCCCCCGGATACATGTAGATGTTTTCTTTCAGGTAACGCCTGAGATCAAAAGGTACGGGCTCATTCCAATAGTATTCGATGGGTTTTCTGGGTGAGTCAGTGATCTTGATATCTCTTATCCGGTCAATCCGCCTGGGCTCAATCTGAATCCCGTGTTTTTCACAGCCTCCGAGCATAAAATACCGGCACTTATCGCTGATGATGTAGAAAGGATCGATCAGGTATTCCTCCAGATTATCGAATCCCTTGACGATATTCTGCCTGCATGGATAGACGATCACCTGCCGGTTGTTTCGGATCGCAAGATCGATCTTATCCAGCACATCATAAAGATAGGGGTTTTCGTTTCGGTCGATATTGACCATGTATTCCACATTCATGAGATAGGATTGCCGTCTGGGACTCGTTATCGGGATCAGTTTCTGGAAAATGGATCTCACGATCGCCACAGGCAGCTGTTTTGCGAAGAGGAGGCTGTCACAGATTACTCGAAGCTCCTCATCAGTAAAAAGAAAATTGTAGAAGTATCCGTTTTCCCGGGATATTCTTCCTTCGTTTTGCAACTCTCGGATGTGTCGTGAAAGTGTACCTTTCGCGATTGGTTCGTTAAAATCTTTGAGTAGCCAGTCCCTGATCTGATACTGCCTGAGCGGTCTGGCTGTGCTTGAGCGGTAGAACAAAATATCAAG
>JAEEGL012976569.1_pt1 | contig 10202 bp, 13 predicted proteins | sample 9134231 | NCBI WGS metagenome assembly JAEEGL01 (sample SAMN16246548, study PRJNA631951) | gut metagenome | biome: gut microbiome; feature: rumen; material: fiber-attached | host: Bos | place: Iran: Karaj | collected 2018-10 | reverse complement strand
GTGAACAATTCCAAAACCGTGTATTTCACCGAGCGCTGGGCCTGGGATGAGATGGTCCGCCGGAACATGCGCAAGGATGTTTCCTGGGAAAGCAGCGCCCAGAAGTATATTGCCCTGTATGATGAACTGAAAGGATAAACCATTTCCGAAGATAACGAGGTGAGGACAATGCTCGAATTCTGTACCCTGGGCACCGGCGGCACGCTGCCGATCCCGGACCGGGCGCTGTCTTCCCTGTATATCCGCGTAAACGGCAGGGGGCTGTTGATTGACTGCGGCGAGGGAACGCAGGTCGGGATCCGCCGCCTCGGATGGGGATTCCGCTGCCTGGACGGCCTGCTGCTGACCCATTTTCACGGAGACCATTGTACCGGAGTCGCAGGCCTCCTGCTGAGCCTTGCCAAGGCCGGCCGGGACGAGCCCTTTCACATCTGGGGGCCGAAAGGCCTGAAACGGGTCGTGGAAGGCCTGTGCATCATCGTTCCGCCCCTGGGCTTCCCGGTCGTTCTCCATGAACTGCCCGCCGCCGGTGACACGCTCGAAATGATCGGCCTGAAAATCCGGGCGTTTCCCGTGGATCACGGCGGCATTCCGTGCTACGGTTTCCGGGTAAGCCTTCCGCGCAGCGCCGTGTTCGATCCGGAGAAAGCCAGGGCGCTGGAAGTGCCTGTGGCGGATTGGAAACGGCTCCAGGAAGGGGAAACGGTCCGGGCAGGCGGACGGACTGTGCGTCCGGGGGACGTGACAGGCGCCGGCCGCAAAGGAATCACGTTCGTGTTCTGCACGGATACAAGGCCCTGCGAGACGCTGGAAAAATACGCTTCCGACGCGGATCTCCTGATTCTCGAAGGTATGTACGGAACGGAGGAAAAGAGGCCGCAGGCGCTGAAAAACCATCATATGATGTTTTCAGAAGCGGCGGAAATCGCCCGGAAGGCCCGGCCGGGCGCATTGCTGCTGACGCATTTCAGCACCAGCGTGGAGGACCCGGAAGCTTATCTGGCGGACGTACGGAGCATATTTGCGAACACATGGACAGCGCATGACGGGGAAACCGTCACCATGCGCTATCCCCGCGGAGAGGAGAAGGCATGGACCAGTTTGTGCTGAAGGCACCCTACGCGCCTTCCGGGGACCAGCCGCAGGCGATCGAGGCGCTTGCGGCGGGGGTGAAAGCCGGTCTGAAGGAGCAGATCCTGCTGGGGGTTACAGGCAGCGGAAAAACATTTACGATGGCGTCCGTGATCGAGAAGGTGCAAAAGCCGACCCTGGTCATCGCGCACAACAAGACGCTTGCGGCCCAGCTGTGCAGCGAACTCCGCGCTTTTTTCCCGGACAGCCGGGTGGAATATTTCGTTTCCTACTACGATTATTACCAGCCGGAAGCATACATCGCGTCGTCGGATACATATATTGAGAAGGACGCATCCATCAACGACGAGATCGACCGCCTCCGCCATTCCGCGACCGCTGCGCTGCGGGAGAGGAAGGACGTGATCATCGTCGCGTCGGTCAGCTGCATTTATTCCATGGGCGATCCGAGCGAGTACGAAGGACAGATGATCTCCCTGCGTCCGGGTATGACATACAGCCGGCGGCAGCTTCTGCTCGACCTGGTGGATATCCAGTATGAACGGAACGATACGGAATTCACCCGCGGAACGTTCCGCGTGCGGGGGGACGTGATCGAAATTATTCCGGCCGGAGAGCATGAAAAAGCAATCCGGGTTGAACTCTTCGGCGACGAAATCGAACGAATTGCCCAGATCGACGCGGTCAGCGGGCATGTACTGGCGACCCTGGAGCACGCGGCGCTTTTCCCGGCGACGCATTACGCCACCGATCCGGCCCATATGGAGGAGCATATCGGTGAGATCGAACGGGACCTGGCGGAACGGATCGAGGCGTTTGAGCAGAAAGGGCAGCTGCTCGAGGCGCAGCGGATCGCGCAGCGCACCCGGTACGATATCGAAATGATGCGCGAAATCGGGTACTGCCAGGGGATCGAAAACTATTCCCGTTACTTTGACGGCAGGAAACCCGGAGACGCGCCGTATACGCTGCTGGATTATTTCCGCGGCGATTTCCTGGTGATGATCGACGAAAGCCATGTGACCATCCCCCAGATCCGGGCGATGTACAACGGAGACCGGGCCCGGAAGGAAACGCTGGTCAGCTACGGATTCCGGCTGCCGTCCGCGTTTGACAACCGGCCGCTGCTTTTTGAGGAATTTGAGCAGAGAATCGGCCAGACGATTTATGTATCGGCCACGCCGGGCCCCTATGAACGGGAACGCGCGCAGCAGACGGTGGAACAGATCATCCGGCCGACCGGGCTGCTGGATCCCCAGGTGATTCTGCGAAAGGCGACCGGGCAGGTGGACGACCTGGTGGCGGAAATCCGGAAAGTGACCGCAAAGAACGAGCGCGTGCTCGTCACGACGCTGACGAAGCGTATGGCGGAAAGCCTGACGGATTACCTGAAGGAACTGGATATCAAAGTGCGGTACCTGCACAGCGATATCCAGACCATCGAGCGGATGGAACTGCTGCGGGACCTGCGGCTCGGCACGTTTGACGTCCTGGTCGGCATCAACCTGCTGCGGGAAGGCCTGGATCTTCCGGAAGTCGCGCTGGTCGCCATTCTTGACGCGGACAAGGAAGGATTCCTGCGAAGTGAAACCTCGCTGGTGCAGACCATCGGCCGGGCGGCGAGAAATGTGGACGGAAAGGTCATCCTGTACGGGGACACCCTGACGGAAAGCATGGCCAGGGCCATGTCGGAAACGAACAGGCGGCGCGCCCTGCAGGAAGCTTACAACGAAGCGCACGGAATCACGCCGGAAAGCGTCCGGAACGCGATCCGGTCCGTCCTGGAAATCACGAAGAAGGTGGAAGACACGTCGCCGGATCCCCTGGACGAAGAGGAACGGGAAGCCCTGATGCGCCAGATCGAGGAAGAAATGATCAGTGCGGCCAAAGAGCTTGAATTCGAGCGGGCGGCGCAGCTTCGGGACCGGATGCTGGCCTTGCGCGGCGAAGCGCCGATGAAGGACGAATTCCAGCAAAGGCGGCATCGCCGGAGAGAAAGGACGAGAAAGAGTGAGCACTAAAAACCATACTGCCCGGAAAGCAGGCGTTCTGATGCTGCCGCTGATTACCGCGGCGCCGATTATCGCCGCTTTTGCCTATATGACGATCCGTTTCGGGCCGACTGTCCGGAAACTGGTGAGCATTCTGATCAAAATGGCGGTGAGGACATGAGAAACACAGAGCCCAGACCGGCAGTTCCGGCCAGGATCGCCGCGTGGGGAATCACCTTTCTGCTGACCGTCATGCTGACGGTTACGGCGCTGGGAGGACCGGCTGCCGTTCACAGGGTGCTGACCAGCGAGGAACTGCATATCCGGACCGCGACAGAGGATTCCGTGATTCAGGAGCAGATGGACAGGATCGCCGGATCGATACGGGATATCGCGGAAGAATACGGATTCTCCGCGGATGACGTGACCGGCATGATCTCCAGGGAAGAAATCGCAGACGTCAACAACCGGGCAGCGAGCTGGTGGACGAACATCGTATCGGAAGGCGTCATGGATGAGATTCCGGCCTGGACTGTCAGCGAGGAGATCAACAATATTATTCTCAGCGCCATGGATACGGCCGATATCCCGGAGGAGGAACAGGAGGAAACGGCCAAAGGGGCCGCAAACGAGATTGAAAAAGCCGTCAACCGGACTGTTATGCCGTTCCGGAAAGCGCTAATTACGCTGGCTTTCCGCTATGTCAGCAAGAAAACGGATCTGCCGGGCATTATCCGGTTCGTATCCCGGGTACCGCAGTGCGCGGCTGCAGCGAGCCTGCTCCTGGCGGGAGTGATTGCATTCCTGCTCGGAAAAAGGATCCGTTTCAGCCTGAAATATTACGGCGCCGCTTTTGCCGGCGCAGGACTGAGCGCGCTGACCGGAATCCTGATCATCCGCGGCTTTGATATCAGCGGAATGATCCGGGCCTCTTCGGAAAGGCTCGATCATCAGGTACAGTCCATGATGAGGGCCGTCGTGACGGAAACCTGGATCTGCGCGGCAGCGCTGTTTGTCCTGGGAATGGGCTGCCTGCTGTGGTATAATCATCTGGCGGCCCGGGCCGACCATCGCGGAGGCGCATATGAAACGAAAGAGAACCATTCACAGGATCCGGTCGCCCAGGATCCGTGAACCGCTCCGGCTGGCTGTCGCTGCGGACCTGCACAGCGCGCCGTTTGACGACGTGATCGCGGATTTCCGCTCCTGCGACGCGGTGCTGATTCCCGGGGACCTGGTGGACCGCCACCGGCGGAACAACGAAAACGCGATCCGGTTTCTTCAGGAAGTGCCTCCGATTGTGCCGGTCTTTTACGCCATCGGGAACCATGAACGGAAATACCGGTTTGCGGAAGAATACAGGCGCCGGATCCTGGAGAGCGGCGCGGTACTGCTGGACAACGACAGCCGCGAATTCCGCGGCATCCGGATCGGCGGACTCAGCAGCACGGCTTCCCGGATTCCGGACATGGACTTCCTGGACCGGTTTGAACGGGAAGAGGGGTTCCGGCTGCTGATGTGCCATCATCCGGAGATGTACCGGGATTATGTCCGCGGACGGGATATTGATTTCACGGTCTGCGGGCACGCGCACGGGGGGCAGATCCAGATCGCCGGCCGGGGACTGTACGCGCCGGGCCAGGGCCTGTTTCCCCGGCTGACAGACGGGCTTCACGACGGCGGGAAAATGATGATATCCCGGGGCATGACCAACGGCGCGAAGCCGAGAATCCCCCGGATATGCAACCCGTGCGAGCTGATTATCCTGGAGCTTCAGCCGGATGCGGGAGATTCATAACCGGAAGGGAAAAAAGGAGGACGGGAACGATGAACGCGGAAGACCTGAAACTGCTGACGGAATGGTTCGAAAAGAACCAGGACCATAAACTGAACTTTATCGAAAAGGAAGCGATCAAAATCGCGGTCAGGAAAGCGGACACGGTGGGGGACCTGATGCGCACCGCGCTGGATCTGCTGAAAAAGTGAAAGGATTGACAAGGGGAAGCAAATCGGATATAATCCGTCTACCCTCAGAAGATACGGAAACACCCATCCGCCCTGTAGACAAGGTACGTGGGTGTTTCTTATTATGAAAGGAGACCCGGAGAACCATGGCAGAGGAAAAAGGAACGATCCTGACAGAAAGCGGTCTGAAAAAGCTGGAGGAGCAGCTGGATTACCTCATCTCCGTCCGCAGGAATGAGATCAGCGAACAGATCGCGATTGCGCGCGGATTCGGCGATCTGAGCGAGAACGCCGAGTACGACGAAGCCAAGAAGGAACAGGGAAAAGTCGAGGCTGAGATTACGCGCCTGCAGGCGACGATCCGCAACGCGACGGTGGTCGCGGACGACGAGATCACGACGGAGCGCGTTTCCATCGGCACCATCGTGAAAGTCAAGGATCTGGACGAAGGGGAGACCTACGAATACGCGATTGTCGGCGCCAACGAAGCCGATCCGGCCGCGGACAGGATTTCCAACGAAAGCCCTGTCGGAGCCGGCCTGCTGGGCGCCAAGAAAAACCAGACGGTCACCATCACGATTCCCGCCGGGACAATCCGCTACAAGGTCGTTTCGATCAAGAAGCTGTAATACGAGAAAAGGTTGGAAAAGCACATGGCAGATTATCCAGTAACCCCGCTGACCCCGCCCCTGACCGAACAGGAAATCATCCGCCGCACCAAGCTGCAGAAGCTGATTGACGCCGGCGAGAATCCCTATGAGATCACCCGCTACGACGTGACGAACCGCAGCCGGGATATCGTGGCGTCCTTCGACAGCCTGGAGGGAAAGGAAGTTTCCATCGCCGGGCGGATGACGAGCCGCCGGATTATGGGCAAGGCATCCTTTGCCCATCTGCTGGACGGGGAAGGCGATATCCAGATCTATGTCCGCCGGGACGACGTGGGCGAGGAAGCCTATGCCGCGTTCAAACAGGACGATATCGGGGACATCATCGGCGTCAAGGGAACTGTGTTCCGGACCCAGACCGGTGAAATCTCCGTTCACGCCTCTGAGGTGAAGCTCCTGTGCAAAAGCCTGAAGGTTCTGCCGGAAAAGTTCCACGGGCTGGTGGATACCGACCTGCGGTACCGGCAGCGCTATGTGGACATGATCGTGAATCCGGAAGTGCGGGACACTTTCCGGAAGCGCAGCAAAATTATCTCCGCGGTCCGGGAATTCCTGGACGGCCGGGGATACATCGAAGTCGACACGCCGGTGCTCCATACGCTGGAGATCGGCGCCAGCGCCCGGCCCTTCCGGACGCATCACAACGCGCTGAACCTGGATATGTTCCTCAGGATCGAAACGGAGCTGTACCTGAAGCGGCTGATTGTCGGCGGATTTGAACGGGTTTACGAAGTCGGGCGCATCTTCCGGAATGAAGGAATGGACGCGACGCATAATCCCGAGTTTACTTCGGTGGAAACCTACCAGGCGTATGCGGACTACCGGGAAATCATGGAAATGGTGGAACAGCTGTACGAGTTCGTCGCGCAGAAAACGCTGGGCACCACCGACGTAGAATACCAGGGCCAGGTAATCCACCTCAAGGCGCCCTGGAAGCGGATCACCATGGCGGACGCGGTAAAGGAAGCCTGCGGCGAGGATTTCGCGGCATGGCAGAGCGACGAGGAAGCGCGCGCGATCTGCGACCGGCGCGGCGTACACGTGGAGAAGGACGCCCGGAAAGGCGACTGCCTGGCGGCGCTGTTCGACGAGTATGTGGAAGCCAACCTGATCCAGCCGACGTTCATTATCGACTATCCGGTGGAAATCTCGCCGCTCGCCAAAAGAAAGCCGGAGAACCCCGCCCTGACGGAGCGGTTTGAGTTCTTCATTACCGGCCATGAAATGGGAAATGCCTTCAGCGAGCTGAACGATCCGATCGACCAGCGGCGCCGCTTCGAGGAACAGGTCGCCCTGCGCGCGTCCCAGGGAATTCACGCGGAGGTCGACGAGGACTTCGTGAACGCCCTGGAATACGGAATGCCGCCGACCGGCGGACTCGGCTTCGGCCTGGACCGGCTGATCATGCTGCTGACCAATTCCACCACAATCCGCGACGTGCTGCTGTTCCCGACGATGAAACCTATCGACAATAAGAACGAAGCAGAATAAGGCATTTCAACGTTCTGAAGTACTCAAAAAATGAGAACTGAGAACATTTTGAGAACAAATCCACATAATTTTATGCATCATCTCTGAAAAAGGTGGGTGTTCTCGGTAGGGACCCCACCTTTTTTGATGCTAAAAAGAAGAACTCCCGGTGCGGGAGTTCCGAAATCATGTGCAGACTTGATAGCACAAGCCCTTGTGCCCATCGTAGGTGTTTTCGAACAAGATCAGACCGCCGTTGGACGGAAAGCCGCTTTCAGTGGTGAAGTAGAAGCTGTCACCATAGTCGTTGAACAGGTTCACGGTCTCGTCTACCCACAGGAAGCTGTCACGCATTGCTTTGCACAATGCCCTGCGTTTCCGGGGACTGGTAAGGATTTGCCGGATGGTTTTTCCGGCGTGGGATGCGTCGATACGTGCTTGTACAGCGGGTTCATGATACAGATACTTCACCGGCTGTCTGGTGACAAGTACGTGCTGAACCAGATGGACAGGAATCTTTGCAGATTGCTGAATACCACAGACGGATCCGTCTGCAAAGGTGTTCAGCCAGGTAAACCGGACGCTGAGATGATCACACCCGCCGCTGCGCAGTGTTCTCATCTCAATGAAGCTGCCGCAATCTTTATCGAAGACGGTTTTATCCGTTTCCGTCGCCAGCTTCAGCGCGTCCGGAGAGACCAGAAAACCGCCATGGTGACCGTGATCTCTCGAATATGTGGAAAATGAGAAGAAATCGCCGTCAAATGACAGCTTAAGTAATAGGCTGGTCATCGTCATCACCGATCCTTTCTGTTTTGGTCGGGAAAAGGTCAGGCTCAACACCGATAATGGTGTACTGACCTGGGACGGTAAAGGTTTCGCCCATTTGGGCGTGATATTGGACGAAAGCGTCCTGCATTTCCTTCTGGGAAGGAAATGTGATGTGGAGATTGACGGAAGCGTCAGGATCGACGTAGTGAGGGTCGTAGGAGATCATGTCAATATGGAGTGTCCACATTTCTTTCATCACGGGCGGTCACCGTCCTTTCTTTGTTCTGGCAGTAAACATAGCTGGTTTCGAAGGGTTCTTCGTATACCATTTCGTCGAGTAGGGAGCTGACGCGGGCTTTTGCCCAGCGGGCTCCGAATGGCATGGTGACGGCTTTGCTGGCTATATCACGCAAGGTCGCTAAGTCAACGGTGATATTGCATCCGGTGCTTTTTGACAGATGGTCAACGTAGTTCAGCAGTATCCGGATGTGATCATGAACGGACAGCGGCTTCAGGCAGGTGATACGGTCGATGCGTCCGCAGATTTCATCGCGGATTTGTGTAAATTGCCGGAGGTCAGAGTAGGTGATTTCCGTGGTATCATAGCTAATGGTGGTTTTCTTCGGTGTGCCACCGAAGCCCATGGATACGGGCACTTTGGATTTCGATTTCATCAGATTGTCGAAAGCGCCGAGCAGGACGCAACTTACGTGTTTACAGTCTACAGTCAGAGATTGCTCATCGTTGCGATCGGCACCGAAAAACAATCTGTCATGATCGAAGAGCCGAAGACATTCGGACTGCACACTTTCACTGACGTTCATATCGCCGGACATTTTTGTTTCCAGCATTTTGTCAAATTCATCGAAAACCAATATGCATTTATCACGAATTCGGGGATCCATTGCCCGGAAGTGAAGACTTAATTTATTGCTGCCTTTCCAGCCTTCGTTGCTCAAATTGCTGCTGTCGAAAATGTATATCTGCGGGAATTCCCTTGCGAGGACGCGCCAGATTTCCGTTTTACCGGAGCCGGTCGGACCGCAGAAGAGAGAAACGCTGGCGTTGCGTAGTACAAAGTGCCTGTAGCAAATCAGCGCAGCTGCTTTCACAGCTTCATTTTGACCGATGATGCCGTGGTCATGAATGAAGGCTTCCAATTCCTTCGGAGCCATATCGGGTTCGTCGTAAATGGGCACTGGCGGGGCAGGCGGCGCATATGCGGGCCTGCCCTGTGCAATGTTGGTCATGGCTTGACGGATGCTTTCATGCATGATTTTATCCCTTTCTCTTCAAGACGCTTGATGATAGAGTCAGCAGTTTTCTGGATGGTATTGAGGCAAGCATGAAATTCGGGAAGCGTAGTAAAATCTTTGGTATACGCGGCGAGATATGCAAAGGAATAGTCATCGCTGGGCAATCCCAACCAGTACATGATGGTGAAAGCAGTGGATTCTGCTGCGGTCTCTCGCATGTTGCGGTCATCGTCCTTGCACTCGCCGGTATCAGGATCTTACAGGATCGAATGTGCGATCTCGTGAATGAGTGTTTTTACCTTCTGTTTCTGATCCAGAGAGGCTTTCACGACGATACGCCTTTCTTTCAGAGAAAAGTATCCGTTGGAGGACTGTTTATAGTCCTCGAATGAGACAGGGACGGGACTGATTTCGGTCAGAGCGGCAATGAGACGATCATAATCGTCCACAGTGCCAGTGAGCTGATGGCAGACTTCGGGGAATTCTTCCCCGTCGAGGGAGTCGGTCTGCTCAATATCGAAGACGGATGTTGCTTTGAAATACGTTTGCGTGACAGTGGTTCCATCTGTCAGCTTTTTTTCAATGACACAAGGTGCGATGACGCGGATGGCTTTTTCGCCTTTTCTCACCTGACGATGAAAAGTGTTCTGCCAGGCGCGGTAACCAGCGACACGGGTTGCAGTCGGACACTTAAGCATAATCAAAATACAGTTTCCGAAAGAATAATTGTGGAAGCGAGACATGATTTTCAGATATTGTTTGTACGTTTCAGAGCTGATCAGTGATTTAATACCTTCTTCGAGTAGCTTTAACGTTTCCTGGGTAGTGTTGTTGCGGTTATCATTCATAGAAAAAAATACCTCCTTCCTCATTCCTCACTGTTACACCCGGGGACTGCCGACAGGCAGTCCTTCTGATGCGGGTGTGAGTACAGGAAGGAATAGAAGGGTAGGAGTAAAGGTTAGGATATGTTGTTTTTGATCAGATAT
>JAEEGL012208231.1_pt1 | contig 10202 bp, 5 predicted proteins | sample 9134231 | NCBI WGS metagenome assembly JAEEGL01 (sample SAMN16246548, study PRJNA631951) | gut metagenome | biome: gut microbiome; feature: rumen; material: fiber-attached | host: Bos | place: Iran: Karaj | collected 2018-10 | reverse complement strand
CTTTGGCGAGCAAGTTGCCGTCCTGCGACATCACCATGCGATTGCGCTTGTCGTAAACACATCGTTCTGTTCCATGGTCGGGAATGGTTTTTTCCACGATACGACCCTTGGAATCGTAGGTATAAAAATAGCAAAGTCCTGATTCACTAGGAGAAGAAGCCTTTGGCGACATCACACAGCGCAAACGGCCTAAATCATCGTAAATGTACGCGGTACGAAGTATCGCTCCGTTGGTGGCGACAGCTTCTATTCTAACTTGTCGTCCTAAGTTGTCATAGTACACACGGTTCATCTGACCATCCTCGTCAGTGTGTTCCTCCATACGAAGTGAGCCCGTTGGATAGCTGATGGGCACAAACGCACCGTTTGCATTGGCTTTCCAATGGGCAATACTGGTGGGGTTGCATTTATACTTGACGTGTGTTGGATGGTTCAACCATTGATAACCTTCATTAATATAACCAGCACTGCGGTTTAATGGAGAGTTGTCGTAAAGGTATTGCTTGTAAGGCCAACCGTCGCCATCTTTGCCTTCTAGCATATCTTCATTATAAAAATTGACAGCCGTCTCTAAAACTTCTGTTTGGTATTTTCCGTCGTCATCCTCTACCTCACAAGGCAAATACTGCTTATCAATACGACAACCGACACCATATTCTAAGATGTTGGACACAAGGTCTCGATGGTTGGGTGAACCTTTCACTAATATGGTCATCTCCAAGTTGCCAAACGCGTTAAGATACTCGATTTCAACTATCTTTTGTTTCTTTATAATCTGGTTTTCCTGCGAGGTTGCTTCTCTTAAGTATGTAGTTTTGATGAAGTTTCTGTTTGCGGAGGGATTTTCCTCAATGTGAACCAAATTACCGCTTTCTGGATTATACTCGTTTGAAGGGGGAAGATTATCCGTTCCAATATAAACATGTACCATACTCCCTGTTGTGGCACGGAAGCCTGGTTCCAATGCAACGCGCACACCCGCAACGATGTCGGCACGGCCTTCGTAGAGTTCCAAGGTGCTGACGTAGTCGTTCCCCGTTTGTGCTATCGCCATAGTTGATGCTACGAGAAGCAGCATACATGCTATGGTTGCTATTATATTCTGTCTATGTTTCATACGCTTAGTTTTTGATGATTATACGATGTCCACTTTTTTCTGAAGATGAGAGTCTAATAATATATACACCTGCTGTGCAGGAAGACAGATCGAGATAGCCCTCTTGACGATTATTATAACACTTCCGAGCCATCAACACACCCTTGGCATCAAATAGTTCCAACTCCCAAGCACTCGGCTGATTCGTACTCCAATGCAAAACATTCTTCACGGGATTGGGAAAAACGTCAATTAAAAGACTGTCTTCAAATATGCTGTTGTTTGTTTGATTACCAATATCACTCAGATTGTCGTTTTCGTTGATCGAGGAATCTTCGTCCGTTATATCTTCTTCGTTATCTGTCTTTAAGATATATTTGTGGGCAAACGTGCTGTTTTTACTATTAGCAGGGACAATTCCTGATGTGTTTTTTGTGGTGGTCGATTGGCAAATCCCATTAAGCATAACGGAATTATGGTCATAAATTAAGCTTCGGCCCATATCCGCATCAACACCTTCTATGTCAATATGCCAAGAGAAACGACCCTCCTTATCAAAGGCAACCAAAAAAGTGTTTCTGTCTACCGTTTCTTCCAACACTTCATCTTCAACCAAAAGTTTCCCATAATGATAACCGGTACAGACGACTGTCTCATCGTTTGTTTCAATATTCAGCAAACGACAATAGTCGTCACTTTCTATTTCGTTATACCAATTAGGATGCCCTTCTATATCCAACTGGATAAGCAAAGAAGAAAAAGAGCCTAGCGAAGAGAAAGTTTGTTCATCGAGGGTTAATGTTCCATTATAATTTAGGCCAACCACACAACCCTGTCCATAATCAATCAAATCAATGGCTTCAATGAATCCTGTACAATCAAAGACACTGCATTTTTTATAGTTCCATCCCGAATCATAATTTGCTACAACAACTCCATTGCCCTTAAAAGACAACGATGGTGTATTAGGCATGTCAAGTGTTCCTTTTCCCGCGTTTAGCATCAAAACGTAGTCACCATTGCCATCGTGGACAAAAGAATACAGTCTATGCGAACCAGTTCCAGAGGTAAGCCACGAAGAGACCAACTCGCCTTCATGTGATAATTCAATAAAGAAAGCATGTTCATCACTCTTGTTTATTACCGATTGGGAACCTATGGTAACAATTCCTTTCATAGAGCCACCCAACAACACCTTATCGTGTTCAACTTTGAGTAAATCCATTTGGAGTTTTCCTTCAAAAGGAAAGCTCAAATCCGACAATTGGTTGAACGAAACGTCATACGAACAAATGAAAAACTTATTCAATCCATCCAAAGTGGTTTGGCCACAAATGTATAGTGTGTCGTTAAGATTATAAAAGGCTGATGCTCTGTCATCACCTTCTTTTCCTACGGAAATAGCATTTCGAACTACTCCAAGAGTATCCAAATGAAGCAGAATAACATCATGTTCTCCTTGAGGGCACATTGTTATTCCACCAACCCTGATGGTGCCGGCAAAGCTTCCAAGCAACGCATAACCATCTGCAAAAGCTGTTGTGGCAGTTATATTGAAATCCTCGCCCTCATACTCTGGAAACATCAACTGCCATTGAGGTTCAAATTGTGCTTTGGCTGTCACCATTGAAAGCACAAACAAGACAAACAGTATTATTCTTTTCATCTCTATTCGGTTTGTTGGTCGTAGTAATGATATTCGTATTTCTGTAGTATGTTGTTTTCAACATCACGCGTAAGCTTGAGTCGTAATGCATCATCGTACTCGTATCGGCTTGTTTTTCCTGACGGGTCGGTAATGGATACAAGATTTTGGAACAAATCGTAAGTATAAGAAGTAACCATTGCATTAGGAAGAGCCGCCCTTAATGCTTGGAAGATTTCTATCAATTCTTCTGTATCCGTCTTTTCTTGAAGTAATTCTACTGAGCAAATCAAAGCGTTTCGTACCTCACTATCGGTTGCATTCTGGATTTTAGCTAAAAGTAGGCTGTTGTAAAATCCCCATACATAAGCTGTCATACCATCGCTTTCATCCCAAACTTCAACCAAATTACCACTCGTAGGGTCATATTGCATTTCGTTGGTTAATTCATAATGGCTGTCTTGGCCGGTTTGAGTAACCGTTGGTTGAAAATTTGTCAATGGATTAGTTGTTCGTAGCTTGAACAGTTTTTCCGGCTTGATGAATTGGTTGTTTGAACCAAACGTATTAAACTTACAATATGATCCTTGGACAACCTTGTCATCAACAGACATGTATTGTTCAACAATACTGTTATACATATTCCTATCAATCATGTTGCCATATACATCATTTGGATGCCATGAGACATAATCATTAGGATAACTATAAGCCTGCTTTATGACACAACCTTCAGAGTTTTCTGTCCTTTCCTCGCTCACATAATTATTCGTGTTATATTCATAAGTCGTGGTCGTTGCGTTGACCAAGTCCTCATCTTCTTCACTATAATATTTGTGGATAATGGCATCTAATTGTCTTACGCCTGTTTTATAGTAATTCACACCCCATAAAATGTCGTAATAATATGCAGGAAAACCATAGTCATAAGAAAAACCACCGTCGAAAAACTCGGGAATCACACAAATCGTTGCATACTTACAAAGAAACTTTGATTGAATATAAAAAACGGCATCGTTACTGGGTTTCAAGGAATACTTGTATTCTATCGATTCCACAAGTTTATTTGCTTCATTAAATAGTTCCTTGCTGATGAGATAACCATTATACCAAGAATAAATAGGTTGTGTAAAAACAGGTGTATTGTCGATGTGTTCTGCATTATAACAAGGAGTTGTATTAAATCCATTAAAATTGGGGGCTTGATAATTATAAGACCATCTACAATCTGTTTTTTTTATGAAGACCTCATCACCTGCCATTAATTCAGAATCAGCGGCAGTGAAATTTAGTTGATGTCGATAAACCGTTTTTCCCATGCTTGCGTTGCTTTTTAAACACGCTTCTGTAACTTTTTCGTATTGTACTAATGATTCGCATGTTGTACCCATATCGGTTACTGTAGAAAACTGACGTGCTGTCTTACGATTTTGTATTTCTTCTTCTTGTAGCGCACTGCTCACTCCTCCAATACATTTAACAAATAAGTTTCGGACACCAATAGCAGGGATGTTTGTGACTCTGCCCGAACTATAATTTCCATCATTGTATGAGTATTCCTTACGATAGTCTTCAACAAAATTCGAGGTACCATAATGAACCGTTTTAACTCGTACTCCAGGGCCGTTAATATTTTGGTTATCATAGAAAAAACTGTTCAATTCATAGTCAAACCTTACTTTTTCGCTAGTGGGCAAAGTCACTTCCTTTAGCGTAAATTCTTTTGAACCCGTTAAGTCAGGTGTCATGTCGCTGTTCCCCTCAAAAATATATGTAGGTTGTGTGTCTCCAGATCGTTTCCAAACTGAATATACCGAATTATATAGCGGGTTTTCTTTACCATTCGAGTAATAATAAACCTTAGGCTTTATGACAAAACGCTCAATGTTTAAACCAAAGCATTGTTCTCTTGGCTTCAAATAGCCCCAATAGTCTACTTGGCTGGTATTTCTTGAAAAACAATGCTCAGAAGATATGTTATTATACGAAAATTTGTAGTGAAATAATGGATTCTCGTGTAAATTGTTGAATGTAATGCTATCAAGTCGTAGCCTTTTATAATACGACAAGAACAAATTTGGGTAGCCAACCGTTGGATTCGGTACTGCATGCACATCTTTAAAATACGACAAATGCAAATCAACCGAATAATTCTCAATGTCTCCCTGGTCATCTTCCATAGCAGATACAATTATTTTTTCAATTCTTCGCCCTCCAAAATTATTGTTGTTATAATTTCTGTAATCTAAATCTTCCCGAAAACTTGATGATGACACAAAGTCTATCTTACCATTGTCCCATGTTATTCTTTTGATTCTTGGAATGAGTGAAAAACTATAACGGTTGATTCTATGAACAACCCAGTCGTTATTCGCTGTTAAAGTAGGATCAGAAAAACTTACAGGAACTTGTCCTCTCATATAAGATTCATCCGTTCCAAGATATGTCCTTACATCATCTGTATCGTATTCAAACAAGATTTGCTTATTATCTTGTCCAATTTCTATTTTGGTTAAATACCATTTTACCGGGTAATTCCTGTCCCATTCCGCATAACCATCCTTAAAAAGGTATCTATATTGAAAGTGAGAAGCCTCCATCGTATTGGCTTCAAATTCCGAAACTTTCATAATCAAAGGACAATTATACATATATTGAACGATTTCTCTTGATGATTCACTTTCTCCAAAATAATACTTGTCACCATTATCAACGGTTATAACAAAACCAAATTCTGTTTGTTGAATATCAAAATTTTGTTCTGGAATCAAATGAATATTATTGTCCATATCAAAAACAAAGTTGCCTGAATAGCCTGCAAAATTGAAAGAATATATGTCTGGTTCCGAATCATAACGATTTTCCGTCACCTTGAGAAGAGTAGCGAATCGGGAATTTTCCATAGGGACCTGTTCATTACTTAAATAATCTGCTTGTATCAAATCTATTATTTCATTATGAATAGTGATGGCCGTATTATCTTGGGCACAGTATCCTACTTCAGGAATGTCATCGTCAAAACCTTTGATGGTTTTCGTAATACACCCTCCCGCATTAAGATTCCATCCTAGTCCAACATTTGAGGCAATTGTTGCAACTCTAAACCCCGAAGTTTCATAGTGCAAAGAAACGGGCATAATATACCCTCCGGTTTTTATTGTATAGATTGGAATGTCAAAGCAAGCAGCCCCCGTTAACAGGTTTACTGGCGAATCCAAAGAATACGCCGCTGACGATTTAACAGGAACGGCACCTCTTTCGTTAACCTGTTTTATCTGTTCGTAATAACTGATTTCTTGTGCCTTTGTTCCACTAAATAATAGTATGCTAAAAAAGAAGCACACCAATAATCGAACGGCCTTTCTTAAAAACATCTTCGTTTTACACATAATGGATTGTTTTTCAGCGGTCCTTTTTCAATTCCAGCTCAAGTTGTGAAATACGCTCTTCTTGTTGAAGGATGTAAAGCGTCAGTTCCTCTATTTTCTGAAGGAGTTGGGCTTGCATATCGCTTATTTCAAAACCATTTTCCCTTACTCCTTGTTGGGAAGGGAGGTCGGGTAAATGATGATGCGTGTTTATATAATGCTTTAAATCTGAAAGTGACATCAATTCGTATTCTTGGCCAAACACAAAATCAGGCCAGTTTTCAACATTCATCACATAAATTTCTGTGGAAATAATTCCGCCGTCTACTGTCAAAGCAAATTCACCGGTGTTGTTTTCCGTATTAATCCCCACTTTTCCTTTCATCACAATACTACCATCAGTTTTCAGGCAAAGAGGGTCGCGCCAGCCGTTGATTTCCATGATGCGCGTATTGTTTTCGGTGTAGGCGGTACGGAAAAGCATGGCATTGTTGTTGAATTCGATGGCGAAGGAAGCACCTTGTTGGTAGCAGATGTATGAATTCCCGCTACGAGAAGCATTGGCATAAAAAGCGGGAAAGTCTGTTGTCATAAGTTTGAGTTTACGATCATTAGGGTTACCAAGGGTAATTTCCCCATCGGTAATGGATGCATTACGGCTTTCAAGGTGGAAAGGATTGCTGATAGACAATAAATGCATGCGGCCGTCATCATCTACGGCCAATTCATGCTTTTCGTCCAGCAACCTTACAAAGGCCCTGGTTTTACCCAAAGTTTGCAAAAAGATGCCGGCCTCTTCTTCATCGTCCGCCACAATGTGAACCTTGGTTTGTGGGGCAGTTGTGTTGCCGATGACCACACGACCAGTCCGATAATTACCATTGGCTTTTGAAACGAACAACGTGGGTATTGTGCTGTTGACACCTATTGCCACACCTGGAATTGAGCAGGACAAAGGATTGAGGTAATTGTGTCCCGTTCCGATGACAACACAGTTTGATCCAAGTGCTGTGACATAAGCACCTAGAGCCATACTATTGGTTTTTTCTGCATGAACATAATCCCCAAAAGAGAAAGCATTCGAATCAAGACTCCTACAGTTTGTGCCAAGAGCGAAAGAATTGGTCCCAAGAGCGATAGATTCACTGCCTGCCGCAAAAGAGTTCAACCCTCTTGCTTGGCAATTGGTTCCAATACTAGATGAAACCGAAGATTGGTTAGAAAAACCGCCACTTACATGTATGCCGTTTTCTTCATTGTTCACATACTGGGCTTGTGCACAGATGCTTGTTAGAAGCATAAGTGTTGGAAGTATCAGAAAATTTTTCTTCATAGTTGCATATTATTATGGGTTAAACTTTTATAAACTTTCCCGAGAAAAGGATTTTTTCTTTGTCGTAAATGCGATAAGTGTAAACACCCGAAGGCAAGGTTTTGACTCCCACAGTGAGCAGGTTGCCCGTTCCACGAATAATACGGTCGATAAATGTTTGACCTGTCATGTTTGAAATGCGTAAACGAACATTGCTGTTTGTTGGTATATTTGTTAGGTCAAAGTGGATTTCATTTGTTGTTGGATTAGGGTAAACGGACGATAGAATCTCTTGTTCAGGCTTTTCATTTATTGACCAAATAGGTTGGAAGTCTTCGCGGGAAAAACGACATAATTTTGAAGGTGTCACATCATAAAATAAACTATATGGTTCTGTTACACAAATACAACCATCATCTGAAGTTGGTAGTATAATAATAGGCCAATAATCTATATCATCCCAAAAACTGATACAACCTAAAAGCTCCAATTCGTTGTTTATTAGGTAAATCTGAGGATGGAAAGGTTCATACCAGTCAACTGTATTGCATCTTGCAAGGATGTAAATAGTACTGTCATTAGCATAAGCAATTCCTTCTCTGGACTGACAAGGATACATTATTGTGTCTTGTTTATTGATTTGAATCTGTTTTGAAATTTGCCCTTCTCGATTCATACGGCCAATTAAAATATGGGGATGGTTATGGTTCACTTGAATTGTATCCATTTGTTCGCAAACAATAAGCATTTCATTCTCGTTGTACCAATAGTCAGATTGGGCATAGTCTACCCTTCTTGCCATCGCCCATTGTGGGGTTGGGTCTTCTAAAAGATGATCACTAAGCAGGTTGAAGTCGTAGTCAAAATGAAGTATGGATTCAACTCCGAATTTTCCAGGGCACAATGCGATGGTATGGTTATAGTACGGGTCGTTGATAAGTTGTAAATCAGTTATCTGGTAGATGGTGTTTAATGGGTCGGGGTAGTCGGCGATAAGGTATCTACAATTCAGGCATTCACTGTCTTGTGTAAATCGAAACAAGACGCCTATATACTGTAAAGTTTCTGGAATAGAAGGGTTTTGGCGGCGAGCGATGGCAAAAAGAACAACGGTACCATCGTCATCTATAAGAGCACGAGTGTTTCCATAAAAACCCTGAAAACCATTGGCGGCTTGGAAGACTTGTTCGTTAACCACATCTAAATTGTCATTGATAATCATTAAGACAAGCTCTCCTGGATCATATATGCCTTCGTCACTCTTTCTTCCTAATACAAGAAAGTTGTCATTTGTTAAAGCTATAATACTAACAAATGTAAGATGCTTATTATCATGTTCCACGAAAGACTTCAATTCATATAGTCCGTTGTCGTAGACTTTGGCTAGTACCCCATTTGCCAACGATATCCCGTTTGTGGAGAAACCAACATAATAAGAGGTATTATCGTCATCAATGAATCCGTCCATAATGTGAATGGAATCAGGTAAAACAACCTCCCATTGCTGGGCATGTAAAGCAAATGAAAGTATTAAAAACAATATGGTATGAAGTGATTTTTTCATAAGTGGCTCAAACTTCCTTATTCGTCCAACAAGTCTTGAATTTCTCCCACTGCAGAAACAATAGCCATTATTCGTTGAGTATAAACTACCCTATTTTCATGAGATATAGCAGAAGGATTTACTAACTCGACCCCTTGTATAGTAATTTCTACAGGCACATAACCGTATAACGAAGGCTGAATACTTGGAAGAATAGTCACAATGTACGATTTCTCTCTTTGCCATAAATGGTTCATGCTATTATTGTCGATACATGTAGCGTTTACATCTTCTCTGTAAAATGCATATGATGGAGCACTTCTACCATCAAAGATTATTTCGCAATGGTTCAGGTACACAGGACGACATCCTGCATCTGATACCCGAAGCAAAGAACTGATATACTCTTGTAAATGTATTTCAAGTTGATCATCAGCACCAGAATAAGCATAAGAACCATCACATTTGCCGTTTCCTCGCTTATAATTCCAATCGTCTTCTTGTCTAAAAGGTCCAATATACATAATCGAATCATGAGGATTTACATTTACTATATTCTGAGCGCATCTTTCGCCTGCTTTGCCACGAAAATCAATTCTCACAAAACCATCAATTTGCTCACCTAATTCGACCGTCATAAAAAGGAATCCTTTATCGGTATAGTCAAGATTGGCATAATAAGTACGAGCCATGGATTTAACTTGTTCATACAAATAGCAGAGATCCGAAACCAAAACACGCCCATGTGTATTAACAGGCAAATAGAGGCTGAATAAGAATCCAGTTGTTTCAGAATATGCATCCTCTGGCTTGGCGTACGTGAGGTTAAACAAGGCTTCGATGTTCCAGATGGCTTCATCGAGGGTCACGGATTCGCCGTCTTTGATGGCAGGGCTGGCCTTGTAGTAGTCCACTTGCTGCTTGAAGTTCATGATGCGGGCAAGGGTGGCTTCGCCTTGTGCCGTTTCCGTTGTGGTTTGTTCTTTTTTGCAGGAAACCGTTGTAATCGCCATACTGGCAACTAACAAGGTGACGAGAAGCAGATAAAGTCTTTTCATGATATTAAAGTATTTTAAGGCGTTATATACCAAACTGTTTAGTTATTTCTGACATCGCCTTCGGCGCAACCATTGGCATTGCTCAGCATGATGCTGTAACCATTGTTTGTCGTGTTGGAAATGGGAATGATCACCATCTGTTGCACGGAGGTGTTGACGGTAGTGCCATAGATTTGCTGG
>JAEEGL016859606.1_pt1 | contig 10203 bp, 9 predicted proteins | sample 9134231 | NCBI WGS metagenome assembly JAEEGL01 (sample SAMN16246548, study PRJNA631951) | gut metagenome | biome: gut microbiome; feature: rumen; material: fiber-attached | host: Bos | place: Iran: Karaj | collected 2018-10 | reverse complement strand
ATTTATTTAGTTGATATATTATTTGCTGTTGCATCAATTATATATATATTAAAAGATAGATATTTAGGTTATATAATATATGGAATACTATTAGCAATAGTAATAGTATTTATAATGAACACTAGTATAGTTTATGATTGGAATAAATTAAAGAATAATGAGAAGGAAGATACAGTCAATGAGAACAAAAAAGAGTATTTATAATTTTTTGAGTGATGCAATTCCATACTTAATACTTGGTGTATTAAGTTTTTTACGTATAAAGTATATTATTAAATTTTATGGTGAGGATACAAATGGTTATGTTCAGTTAATCACACAAATTTTTGCATATTTAGCCCTTGCTGAAGCGGGTTTTGGTACTGCAGTAATATATAAGTTATATAAACCTTTAGCGGAAAAAGATTATAAAAAAATATCTAGCATTGTAAATGGTTCAAAAATAATATTTAAGAAAATAGCGTTAATAATGACAACTGGGAGTGTTGTGTGTTCTGTAATTATACCATTTTTTATAAACAAAGGAACATTATCGGTTACATTCATAGTATTCTTATTTTTATTAAATACCGGTCATTATTTGCTAGAATACTTTTTGGTATATCCATATACATCATTATTACAAGCTGATCAAAATCAATATATATTTAATTTTTATAGAAATGTAATTAAGATTTTATTTGGAATTCTAGAATTATATTTGATGAGTTTAAAATTAAATTTATTATTGATTGTAGGAATAAATGCCATATTTACTATTGTTTATATTCTATTAGTTATGAGAAAAATCAAGATTTTGTATCCTTGGTTAGACAAATGCGAAAAGCCAGATACAAGTGCATTTAAAATGACAAAGGATGTTATAGTTCATAAATTGAGCAATTTAATATTTACAAAAACTGACCCAATAATATTATCAAAATATAGCTTGGGATATGTTTCTATTTATTCTGCGTATAATTATATTCTTGAATTTTTAACTACGATTATAAGTAAATTATATAATGCGCTTAGAGCAAGTTATTGTAATATAGTAGCTTTGGGAAAATCGGAAGATAAAAAATATTTTAAAATGTTTCTGGCCTTTTCATTTTTTATAGCTAGTTTTTGTTCGGTAACTTTTTATATAACTGTCAATCCTTTTGTTGGCAAATTATGGCTTTCTGATGAATATACCTTAAAATTATCTGTTGTTTTTTTACTTGCTATGATAATGTTTGGTAGAATAATTATTAATCCAATTTATGTCGCAAGAGATTCAAAAGGATTATTTAAAGAAACTAAAATGTTTACTGTTATTCAAGCAATTGTCAATATTGTTTTATCACTTGCACTAGTAAAAAAATATCAAATATTTGGAGTGCTTTTAGCAACTGTAATTTCACAATATATAATTTTGATACCTTCTAATGTATATATTGTTTATAAAAATGTTTTTAATGAAAATATTAAGGACTTTATATTTAAGTTTGTTACTAGTTTGCTTAATTCATTTTTACTTGTATTCATAAATTATATGTTAGTTAGTAAAATGGCGTTTGAGACTAAAATATCTACAATACTATATCTATTGTTAATAGTATTTATTAATTTTATAGAATGTTTTATATTTTATATTTTGGGAGATAAGGATTTTAAAGGCTTGATTATTGAGATACTTGGAAAGATGAGGGGTAGGAAATGAAATTATTGTTTTTGGGTGATTTCTATTATGACTATGATTATATAACTGAAGACATAAAAAAAATCGCTAAATATATAAAAGATAATAAGTACATTACAATTTTAAATCTAGAAGGTACTATTAAAACAAGGAGCAAATTAAATAAAGGCGTAAATTTGGCTTTTAGTGATACATTTATTGATGTACTTAATTTACTAAATGTTAAAGCTGTTAATTTAGCAAATAATCATGTTATGGATTATGGTAAAGATGGGTTAAAATTATTAATCAAAAAATTAGATAATGCTAAAATTGGACATTTTGGTGCAGGATTGGATTTAGAAGAAGCATGTAAGCCATATATATTAAAAGAAAAAGGGAAAAAAATTGCTTTTGGTGGTTATGGATGGAATATGGAAGAATGTATTTGTGCTTCTAAAATCAGTGCAGGTACTGCAGGTTTGAATTTTAATAAAATTGCAAATATAATTTCAAATACAAATTGTGATATATTTGTACCTGTTTTCCATTATGGGTATGAATATGAGTCATTGCCACAGCCATTGCATTTGATTGAAACAAGAAAATTGTTAGAAAATGATAAAGTAAAAATTATAATAGGACATCATCCACATGTGGTTCAAGCTTATGAAAATAAAATATATTATAGTTTAGGTAACTTTTATTTTGGATCTAGAAGGGACGTTTTTTATAATGATAATAAATATTCTAAAGAAACTAGTTTTGGTATTGGTGTTGTTTATGATTTATTAGATGATAAAAAAGAGATAATTGAAATTCTTTATGATGGTAAAAAAAGTATTATTTCTGATAATACTAATAAATTATTGAACATTAGTAATATAAAAACAATAGATTATGAAAAATATTTTTATGAAAATAATAGATTTTTAAATAAGAAATATGTATATAAGAATGGTTTTTTTAATGAAAAAATAATTAATAAATTAAAATATTTTAGTAGAAATTCTAGAAAAAAATATTTAAAATATATTAAGTGGCCATTGATTAAAATAATAAAAAAAATATTTAAAATTAAAAATTAGAATCGAAGAAGTAGAGGTGAATATATGAAGGATTTAATTAGCGTTATAATTCCAACTTATAAAAGATCAGAGATGTTAGAGAGGGCAATTAATTCAGTGTTGAATCAATCATATGCTAATATAGAGATAATAGTTGTGGATGATAATAATCCTGATTCGGAATATAGAAAAAGTACTGCTAAATTTATGGAAAAATATAAAAATAATAAGAAGATTAGATATGTTAAGATGAAACAAAATGGTGGTGGTGCTCTTGCAAGAAATGAGGGTATAAGTCAAGCAAAGGGTAGCTACGTCGCATTTTTAGATGATGATGATTATTTTTTAGATGATAAGTTAAGGAAACAGATTGAATTCATGAAAAAAAATAATTTAGATGCTTCTTTTACTGCGTGTGAGACATATGATGAAACGCAAAATAAACTTGTAAAAGTTAAAAGATATAATAACTTTAATCAATATGATGATGTACTAAAGTTTCATTTGGTTGAAATGATTGTTGGGACACAAACGTTTATGTATAAGAAGGAAGTTTTGGATAAAATAGATGGCTTTTCAAAAGTGCCTGCAGGGCAAGAATTTTATTTAATGTATAAGACAATTAAAAATGGTTTTAAGGTTGGGTATTTAGATGAAATACTTACTAGATTATGTATACATAGTGGTGAAAGAATTACTACTGGTAAGGGCAAAATAAAAGCCGAGAAATTTTTATATAATGTAAAAAAGGAGCATTTTGATATTTTGACTTATACTCAGAGAAGAAAAGTAAAATATATTTATAAATATAATATATGGCAAAGATATAAGTCATCTAATTCATATAAGCAATATCTATGGCTATTTTATATTCTATTAAGTCATCCTATTATTATATTAAAGAAGGTATTTAAATATGGATAAGATTTCTATTATTATTCCAATTTATAATTGTGAAGAGTTTTTAAATGATTGCTTAGATTCGATAGTAAGACAATCTTTTAAAAATATAGAAGTTATATTAATCAATGATGGAACTAAAGATAATAGCGATGCAATATGTCGGGAATATAGAGATAAATATAAATGGACATTTATTGATAGAAAGGTTAATAAGGGTCTTGCTTACACTAGAAATGAGGGTATAAAAAATAGCACAGGTAAATATGTAATGTTTTTAGATAGTGATGATTTATTGTATGATAACGCAGTAGAACTTTTATATAAATCAATTACAAGAAATAAATCTGATATGGTAATTTCTAAAATTAATTCCTTTAATTCAAAAGGAGAATATGGATATTATTCCGATAAATTTTTGAAAAAAGAATCTACATTTAATGTGTATGATAACAAGAAAATAATTAATTGCATATCTGTGTGCGGCAAATTATATAAAAAAAGTTTGTTAAATGGTATTGAATTTATTCCTGGAACTTACCATGAAGATAATTATTTTACATTAAAGATTTTATTTAACGCTAATAGTATATCAGTATTACCTGAGTATACATATTATAGACGAATTAGAGAAGGTGAAAATAAATCAATAATGCAGAATTTGAATTATAAAACTTTTAATGATTTGATAAAGAATTTTGAAAGCTTTTTGAGTGATAATGAAGGAACAATCAAAGGTGATTTTGTTTATGATTTTATGATGAGAAAATCTATCAACTATATAGTAATGAATATTAATACTACTGAGGATTATAAAAATTGTAAAAAAACTTTGAATGATTTTTCCAATTTTATTTGTGGATATGGTATACAGAAGCCAAGATTATTTAAGTTAAAATTTTATATTTATTTTAAATTTGCTAAACTTTATAAATTAATGAGACAATAAGAAAAAATATGTTATAATGGTTTTGAATGTGTTGGTGATAAAATTTATGTTAGATAGAATTAAAAACAATTTATATTATTATTATTTATTATTTTTGGCAATTGCTATGCCACTGATACCTAAAGATTTTAGCACATTGTTTGGGGTTATTCCGGTTAGATTATTGCTGCTAGGTATACTAGTATTGATTTATTTATATGATTTAGTTATAAGAAGAGTTAAAATGGCCAAACCACCCAAAATATTTATATTCTTTTATGGATTAATGCTGATTTGGATGATATTTGGATTTTTTAATGCTATAGATAAAATGTTATTTATTTATACATATTTAAAATTTTTAATGTTTGGACTATGTGTATATGTTATATCAACATATACAATTTCATCTAAAAAAATAAATACTATATTTGAAACGTTATTTGCATCTTCAGTAATTGTTTCTATAATTGGTATAATAAATTATATTGTTAAAACCAATTTGAATTATAATGGGATTTATAAATATACTGGTGCAGAAGGTAGGATAATGTCTACTTTCTTTAATCCAATATATTTAGGTATATTTTTGCTTCTTATATTATTATTACTATTATATAAAATTGGTATGGAGACTAATAAAAAAATTATAATAAGATATTATATATACATAATAATTAATTCAGTTGCATTATTGCTTACATTTACAAGAACAGTTGCAGTTTTATTTTTAGCTAGTGTTTTCTTGTTTGTGATTATAGAATTGTTTTTTAACTCTAATATTAAATATAATATGGTAAAGTATATATCTATTTTTCTATTATTAGTTATAACAATATTTTTAATTCCGGGCGCTAAATATTTATATTCTTCTACTATTGTAAGTATTTTACCAGCAAACGCTTCTTATAAATTATTAAATTTCACTAATAAATATTTATATACTGGTTTCGATTTAAATCTTTATGGATTTAAGGAAGTACAGCAAACTGAAAAAATTGAAAGTAAACCACAAGTTGATAATCCTAACAATACTTCAAGTAAACCAGAAAATGAAAATAAGCCAACAAATAATAATTCTGACCCTAAAAAAGAACCAAAAACAGAGATTGTTATTGATAAAAAATTTGAAGATGCTTCTGTTAATTCGAGAGATATGTTTAAATTATCTGCAAAAAAGGTTATAAATGATAATAGTACATTTGGTGTAGGATTAGGTAATTATGAAAAATATGTATTAAATAATAAAGCAAAATATGTTACTAAAAAGTTTGGATATCCACACAATTCATTTTTACATTTAATGGCTGAAAGTGGAAGACCAACCGGGATTATATTATTTATTCTAATAATTGGTATGGTGATTTATTCATTTATAGAGGCAGTTTTAAGGAAAAGTAAGTTTATGGCAACATTATTTATAATGTGGATAAATATATTAGCTCTTTCTATATATGAAAGTTTATTCTATGATACACAATTATGCCCATTATTACTAATAATTACAATACTTATTATTATGCAGTATAATCAGGGTAAAACTAATAAAAATGTTATGTTTATTTCTAGTGTTGGAGGACATCTAACACAACTTTTGGAGCTTAAATCACTATTTAGTAAATATGATTATATATTGATTACTGAAAAAAATTCAGTTACTAAACCGTTAAAAGAAAAATATAATATGTGTTATTTACTATATGGATCTAGACAATATTTATTTAAATATATATTTATATCTATATTCAATATAGTAAAGTCATTTTTAATACTAGTTAGGGAAGATTCAAATATAATAATAACAACTGGAACCCACACAGCAGTTCCAATGTGTTATTTGGGCTGGTTATTTAATAAAAAAGTAATATATATTGAATCATTTGCAAAAAGAACTAGCCCAACATTATCGGGAAGATTAGTATATCCAGTTGCTACTAAGTTTGTTGTTCAATGGGAAAGTATGCAAAAGTTTTATCCTAAAGCAGAATGTTGGGGGTGGATTTATTAATGAATAATAAAAGATTAGCTATTATAATAATTGCTGTTATAATTGTGATTATAGGTCTATATTTTTTATTAAGACAAAGAAATAATGAAGTTAAAGATTCAATAGCAAGTTCTGAAATTCAAGTCCCAGTTTTAATTTATCATCATTTTTACTCTGATGATGACAAAGAAAAATATGAACCAAATAAAAATTACAGTGTTAAAATATCTTCTTTTGAATCTCAAATGAAATATTTATATGATAATGGTTATAAAAGTTTAACTGGAGAGCAAATGTTATGTTGGAAAAACAAAAAATGTGAAATAGACAAAAAATCTTTTTTGATAACTATTGATGATGGTCAAAAATCAGTGCTTGTATATGCAAAGCCTATATTAGAAAAGTATGGATTTTCTGCAATATCATTTATTATTAGTTCTAGAATGAAAGAAACAAGTGAAGAATATGATGCATCTATATATCAATATATTTCTAAAGATGAACTAAAACAGAATGGATCAATTGAGTGGGGATCACACTCACACCAAATGCATGAAATGATAGGTAATCAAAAAAAGTTGTATAATATGAGTTATAACCAAATTTTAGAAGATGTTAAAATGTCAAAAGAACTTTTGAATACTAAATATTTTGCATATCCTTTTAATACTTATAATCATGATTTTACAAATGCATTAAGAGAAGCAGGTTATGAATTGGCATTTAGAGGTCAATCAAGAAAAACGACACAATCAGAAAATTGTTATATGATATCAAGAATTTTTGTTTCGGATGATATGAGCCATTTTAAAGAAATATTTGAAACTAATAAATATGATCAGGAGGTAAATCAATGATATTAGTTACATTAGGTACTCAAAAACAACAATTTACTAGATTGTTAGATTATATAGAAAATACTAATATAAAAGATGAAATAATAGTTCAAGCTGGACATACAAAATATGATTCTAAAAAGATGAAAATATTTGATTTTATTGATTATGATAAAATGAATGCATACATAAAGAAGGCAGATTTAATTATTACACATGGTGGCACAGGTTCTATAATAAGTCCATTAAAAATGGGTAAGAAAGTTATTGCTTGCGCAAGAAAAAGCAAATATCTAGAGCATGTGGATGATCATCAAGAACAAATAGTTGATATTTTTGCAGAAGAAGGTTATATATTAAAATTGGATGAAGATATTTCATTATCTGATTTGATAAAGAAAAGTAAAAATTTTAAAGTAAAAAAGTTTGTAAGTAATACAGATAATTTTATTAAAAAATTAGAAGAAGAAATTAACAATTAAATTGCAAAAATGAAGTAATTATTATATAATCGAAAAGAAGGAGTGAAAAAATGAAAATAGCAGTAGCAGGAACAGGATACGTTGGGCTTTCATTAGCAGTATTATTAAGTCAGCATAATACTGTATATGCTTTAGACGTAATACCTGAAAAAGTTGAAATGATAAATAATCATATTTCACCAATAAAGGATGATGAAATAGAAGAATTTTTAAAAAATAAGAAATTAGATTTAACTGCAACTTTAGATTATAAAGAAGCATTTAAAGATGCAGAGTACGTTATAATAAGTACTCCAACAAATTATAATGATGAGACTAACTTTTTTGATACATCTTTAGTAGAAGATATTATTGAGAAAGTAATAAGTATGAATATTGATACTACAATGATTATTAAATCTACAATACCAGTAGGATATACTGAAAAAATTAAGGAAAAATATGGGATAGATAATATAATCTTCTCGCCAGAATTTTTAAGAGAAGGTAAAGCTTTGTATGATAATTTATATCCTTCTAGAATTATAGTTGGTGAAAAGAGTAAGAGAGCCGAAAAATTTGCATTTTTATTAAAAGAAGGGGCTCTAAAAGATGATGCTGATATTCCAGTTAAATTCATGGATAATACAGAGGCAGAAGCTGTTAAATTATTCTCTAATACTTATTTAGCACTTCGTGTATCTTATTTTAATGAACTTGATACATATGCCGAGATAAAAGGATTAAATACAAAAGATATAATTGAAGGTGTAGGTCTTGATCCAAGAATAGGTTCACATTACAATAATCCATCTTTTGGATATGGTGGATATTGTTTACCTAAAGATACAAAGCAATTATTAGCAAATTATAAAGATATTCCAGAAAATTTAATAGAAGCAATTGTAAAGGCAAATGATACAAGAAAAGGTCATATTGCAGATATGATTTTAAAAAGAAAACCAAATGTAGTAGGTGTATATAGACTTACTATGAAAACTAACTCTGATAACTTTAGAGCAAGTGCTATTCAAGGCGTAATTGAAAGATTAAAGAAACATAAAGTTGAAATAATTATTTATGAACCAACATTAAAGGATGATACTTTTAATGACTGTAAAGTAGTAAATGATTTAGAAGAATTTAAAAATAAATCAGATGTAATATTAGCAAATAGACTTGAAGAAGCAATAAATGATGTTACAGATAAAGTATATACAAGAGATTTATATAGTAGAGATTAATTAATAAAGAAGTAAAAGGCTTAAGCGGTTTACTTCTTTACATTATTATGCGGAGGATATATGGGTATTAAAAAAATTATAAAGAAAATAATTCCAGAAACATTGTATGATAAATATAAATTAAATAAACTTAATAAAAGAAAAAAAATGAGTTTTGATGATATTGAAAGGGAAATAAGCAAAAAATATCTTGAACATTTTGGTAGAGAGATATCATGGAATAATCCAAAAACATATACTGAAAAAACAAATGTTTCTAAAGTTTATGGTTATAAAGATAAAAGAAGAGAAGAATTGACTGATAAATATTTAGTTAGAGACTGGATAAAAAAGCAAATTGGTGAAAAGTATTTAATACCAATTTATGGGGTTTATGATTCATTTAATGAAATAGATTTTGATAAATTACCTAATAAATTTGTTATTAAATGCAATCATGATAGTGGAAGCGTTATTTTATGTAAAGACAAATCAAAACTTGATTTAAAGAAGTTACAGCAAAAATATGATGGATTTTTCTTAAAACGTAATTTTGCATATGTAGGTTTTGAGATGCATTATAAAGATATAAAACCTAAAATAATAATTGAAAAGTATATGGGTGATAAGATATCAGATTATAAATTTTTGTGTTTTAATGGAACGCCTTATTATTGTTGGGTGGATGTTGACAGATTTGGGAATCATAAAAGAAATTTTTATAATATGAATTGGGAATTGCAACCATTTAATCAATATAGTTATGGAAATTATGATAAAGAAATACCAAAGCCAAAGAAATTCGAAGAAATGAAAAACATAGCTAAAAAGTTAAGTACAGGGTTTGATCATGTAAGAGTTGATTTATATGTTTTAAATGATGATATATACTTTGGTGAGATGACTTTTACTAATGGAAATGGTTTTGAAGAAATAACACCGGATGAATGGGATTATAAATTGGGCGAATTATGGAATTTAAAAAGTAATCGTAAATGATTACTTTTTTTTAAATTAAATGATATAATGTAAATGAGGTGATAATATGGAAACTATTTTATTAGATGCAGAAGATAAAATGTTAAAAGCTATAGAAAATATGGAAAAGAGATTTACTAATGTAAGAGCAGGACGTGCTAATCCTAGAATACTTGATAAT
>JAEEGL016611750.1_pt1 | contig 10203 bp, 8 predicted proteins | sample 9134231 | NCBI WGS metagenome assembly JAEEGL01 (sample SAMN16246548, study PRJNA631951) | gut metagenome | biome: gut microbiome; feature: rumen; material: fiber-attached | host: Bos | place: Iran: Karaj | collected 2018-10 | reverse complement strand
CTCATCAATATCGGACGCAGGATATCCTTTTTTCCTGAGATATCTTATGGTATCCAGCAGTTCCTTCTGGTTTTCGCGCGCATATTCGTGAATGAAATTCTCATATTTGGTCCCGGCTGAACACGTCATGAGCAACTTGAATTCGTCCCTTCTGGGAAGTATCACTTCCCTGACCATATCAACAAATGATTCGCCGAATATATCGTTTTTCTTTGCCTTAACATCAGCGAGACTGTACTTCTTTTTAGTATGCTTCGTTGTCCAGGTCTTTATCTCCTCGATCAAAGGCTCGACCATGGCATTGAACATGGCTTCCTTATCAGCGTAGTGTCTGTATAGTCCGGCAGATGTCATTCCCGCACGGGCTCCAATGCCACGTATTGACGCGGCCTCAAAGCCCTTCTCCAGGAATTCTTCTTTTATTGCTTTGTTTACCTTTATATGGCTTAACGTCTTATCTCTTGGCATAAACAAAACCTGCAGCGTAAGTTATCTTTGTTCGCTATCATAGATTACTATAGAATAAGGCTTTTGTCAACCATGCACAATCTCCCCGAAAAACGGTCACTTTTCCCGTATCCCCGGCATAAGATGTGTCATACTCTTAAGCCCTATTGCCATGGTCGACCCGTTATGAAGCATCGCAGATGTCGCAGGCGGCATTACCCCGGCTATTCCAAGCCCTATCAGCGCAGTATTGAATCCTACTATGGTCCTGTAATTGAATCTGATCCTTTTCATCAAAAGAGTACTGATATCCCTTAGTACGACTATGCTTTCCAGATTATCGGAGCCTATTGTGATATCGGCTATCTGTCTGGCTATTTCCGCGCCGTCGCTGATGGCAATTCCCGCATCTGATGCGGATAATGCCGGGGAATCATTGATCCCGTCACCTACCATGATCACGCGATGCCCTTCATTCTTCATTTTTTCAACATATCCCGACTTGTCTTCCGGAAGCACTTCCGAATAGTATTCGCTGATACCTGCTTCGGCAGCGATCCTGGCAGCGGTTCTGTCACTGTCACCGGTCATCATTACGATATGTTTAAATCCGCGTGTGCGAAGTCTCTCTACTACATCCGGTGTTTCTTTCCGCATCGGATCTTCTATCAGAATACATGCCGACAATTTACCATTCCTGGCAAAATACAGGTGAGAGTATCCGTCCGGCAATGAGTCAAACAATTCTCTCCTGTCATCCGCTATGGCAACGCCTTCATCTTCGAAAACGAAATGATAACTTCCGATAACAGCTCTCTCACCTTCGATCTCAGAAGCGATGCCATGTGCAACTATATACTTCACACTTGCATGAAGTTCATCATGCAGCAAGCCCTTTTCCAAAGCAGCATCAACCACGGCTCCGGCAACCGAATGTGGAAAATGTTCCTCCAGACATGCCGCCTGTCTGAGCAGTTCATCTTCGGATTCATCGCAAAACGATACCACTTTGGCCACGGTCGGTTTAGCTTTTGTTATCGTACCGGTCTTGTCAAAAACTATCGTATCCGCATCTGCCACAGCTTCCAGAAACTTGCCGCCCTTGACGGTGATATCATATTCGGACGCCTCCTTAATGGCAGATAATACGGATATCGGCATCGACATCTTAAGTGCGCATGAATAATCAACCATAAGTACTGATACCGCTTTAGTCACATTCCGGCTTATCGCCCATGTCAGTCCGGCAGCAAGTAAAGTATATGGAACAAGCCTGTCGGCAAGCCGCTCTGCTTTGCTCTCCAGAGATGACTTGAGTTTTTCGGATTCCTCGATCATCTTAACAATCTTGTCAAATCGTCCGCAGCCCTCTGTCTGGGTCACCCTGATGATCAGTTCGCCTTCCTCCACAACCGTTCCTGCAAATACACTCTTGCCTGCTCCCTTGTGTACCGCCGTGCCTTCCCCTGTCATGGAGGCCTGATTTACCATGGCTTCTCCGGCTTCCACCTCTCCGTCAAACGGGATCATATTTCCCATACGAACGACTACCCTGTCACCGCAGACTACCAATGATGAATCGGTCTGCTCCTCACCGTTCTCTGTTTGCAGCCACACCTTATTGATGTTTAAAGACATCCTCCTGGCAAGATCGTCCACTGAACGTTTATGAGTCCACTCCTCAAGAGTGTCGCCGATCTTTAGCAGAAACATGACATTCGAGGCGGTATTGTGATCGCCTGTCATGATCGCGGAGATGATCGCGACCGCATCCAGCATCTCCACCTGCAGCCGTCTGTTTTTGATCGTCTTCAAGCCGCGCCACAGGTATCCGGCCGCGCTGATCGTATCCCATATCCTTCGGATAAAGAACGGAAGAAGGAGACGTTTACCGCAATGCATGAGCACTGCCGTCACAACCCGCTCGTAATACTTCGAGGAGAGTTCTCTGCCGGAACTCTCTAATACCTGTTCCGGCACATCTACGTCTGAAAAGGAAAAATTTTTCACGATGTTCAGGATCCGCGATCTGTCACAGTAGAAGAAGATCACCGCATCCGCGGTCCGTTCGTAGACCTGTACTTGCCGGACCTCGTCAAAGCTTTTCAGATAATATTCCAGAGTATCCGCCTCCCGGAAGCTTAACCGTTTCCGGGGGAGATGAATCCTGATCCTGTTTTTGATCTCATGCCTGATCGTAATGTTCATTCTTCCGTCTCATCTTCCTTCCCGGATCTTTCCTCATTGATCACCTTTGCTTCTTCATAGATATCCATGCTGTTTTCCTGAAGTGTAGTCACCTGATCGAGTACTGCATCCTTTACTCTCAGAACCCCTGCGGTACAGTGCGCGTAGAGTTTTTTGGCATCTTTGGATGAGAGAAGTTTGATTCCCTCCAGACCAAACAGTGTTCCCAGTGCAAATAAGCCGATTCCCTTTAGTTTCATTTCGTTGATCTCCTTTCCTGATACATGGTTTTTGGGTTAGTGTCAGCTAACTCACGGTTTATATTTTACTCCGCTATTTGTGCGGAGTTATTCTGTACGGTAAATACACCGGTACTTTAGTTAGTTATCGCTAACTAAATAATAATAACATATGTTTGAGATATAATCAATGCGTCCGGGAAAAATTTTTTCCCCTTTACTCCTGATCCTGCGGTCTGATTTTACTTCACGCAGCAAAAGTAAACCATTGACCCGTCTACATGGTAATCCACCTGTAAATATAGCCTGCGAAGTATCTTCAGAAGCTGATCCTCCGTAGGAAACGGAGGGGTAAACCAGCCTTTCCTTGCCAGGACATTCTTTACAAGCCAGTCCGTACGCTTTGATTTTCCTTTGATATAAAAGCAGGCTATAAAACTGCCGCCCTTCTTAAGCACGCGGTTCGTTTCCTTAAATGCTTTTTTCTTGTCCGGAAACGCATGAAATCCGTTCATGCTCATGACAATATCGCAGCTTTCATCAGCAAGCGGTAATTTACCCACATCTCCCTGAACAAATGATATATGCGGACAGTCTCGCAGCCGGGCTTTTGCTTTTTGCAACATATCGTCACTATAATCAAGGCATGTGATACTTGCTTCTGTCAATGACCTCCATTTCTTTTCCGTGAATACCGCAGTCCCTGCAGGGACATCGAGCAAATTCCCCGAAAAGTCGTCCGGCACACAGGACAGTACCTTTTCTGCGATCTCATTGTCGTCTGTCCCGCTCCAAAAGAAGCGTATATAAATCCTGCTTAAGACATTGCCCTGTGTCAGGACAGCATCATATATATTCCTGGAGGCGTGATATGCTGTTTGTATCCGATCCGGCACCGGCTCTGCCTTCCCAAGCCTTTCATTCCGTGCCCTGTATTCCGTATCTTCTCTCTCATCATACCCGTCATATGGAGCGTTCGGATCATTAGGCTTCTGCCTCTTTAAGCTATTACAGACCTGATCCCTGTGTGCGAATACGAAATCAAGATCATCCGACCAGCCTGTGTGACCGGTGATCACCTTCGGGGAGATCCGTCTGTCTCGCAGGAGCTTCTCCAGTTTCACAAGCGATTTTTTTGAGAGCCCGTTATCCTCGGCAAGAGCATTGATAAAGCTGTATCCTCCGTCCGCACCGAACCATATCGTATCCCCGGTAAAGAGATATGCATCATCTATCAGATAAACCATATGTCCCCATGTATGTCCCGGAACAAGTATCGCCTCAATCATTATATCATCGATATAAAATACGTCGCCGTCCTTTAAGAGCTCTCGTTCATTATCACTCTTCACCACAGGGCGCTTATATAACCCAAAGATAACCCTCCTTCTTGCCTCTCCGGTCATATACCTGTTTTCGATCTCACTGATATACAGCTTAGCTTCCTTAAACAGACCATCGCTGTCACGTTCCACAGCTCCCACATGATCCGTGTCCTGGTGCGTTATCAGAATATGACCTATAGAGGACGGATCTATATCCAGCCACCTCATCTTCTCGGCAAGCCGCCCGTAGTTATAACCTGCATCGATCATGATCGTCGTACCGTTCTTTGTATAAAAGAAGATATTCGCGATCCATTCCCTTACACAAGCGACATTATCGTCTATCCGTCCTGTGTTTAACGGTTTAAAAATCTCCTTTCCGCGATACCCCCACGACATAACCACCTTTTGAAAATTTGAAGCTTTTCTTGACATTTTTCTGTCTCCTTTTTCTTTCCTTTATCCTCCAAAAAAGGCCATTGTTCCCGTTGCCCCGGCATATCGGTTAGTTATCGCTAACTCAGTATAATAACATCTGCCTGCAGATGGTACTTTGGATCTGAAGCCTCCGGAATGTCGGGCATTTTCATGTCACGTTTTATCATCCAGCGCGCTCTCATATCCTCAAGAGTTCCATCAGCTTGTATCTGACTGAGGAACTCATTTATCCGATTCTTCAGATCAGGTATATTCGTAACCGGCGATATGGCCACTGCTCCGACATTGCCGTCACCGATCGTCTCGTCCAGAAGGCGGACACCCTCAAGTCCGTTATATCAGGATACAAGTAAAGCTGCAGCTGATGTCATCAGCATGAGCAATGTCAGTATCTTTATATAGCTTCGCACCGTCTTGATCATCCGTTTTCCTCCAATGCATCCATCATGGCCAGATTTCTGTACGGCTCGCAGGTTTCAAGCAGTTCTTCATGGCGCCCCTTTGCCAGGATATTACCGTCCTGCATAAAGAATATCCTGTCGGAATTGATAACTGTAGACAATCTGTGGGCGATGATGATGACAGTCCTGTCCTTTCGAATATTGTCGATAGCCTGCTGTATCCTTGCCTGAGTGTCGTTGTCAAGGGCAGAGGTCGCCTCATCAAACAGTACTATGGAACTGTCTCTTAGCATTGATCTGGCAATGGCAAGCCTCTGTCTCTGCCCTCCCGAAAGGTTCACTCCTCCCTCTCCGATCATGGTATCGTATCCCTGCGGAAGAAGGTTGATATCCTCGTCTATGCAGGCCAGCCTGCATACCCTTATCATCTCATCATCGGTAAGGTCGGGCTTTACAAGCTTCAGATTATCTCTGACAGACATTCTGAATATGTAAGGGTTCTGACTCACCACCGTAATATTGCCCCTTATTGAATCCTTTGTAAGGTCTTTTATGTTCTTTCCGTCCAAAAGGACCTTTCCGGCATCCGGCTCGTAGAGCTTTGTGATCAGGTTGAAGGCAGTCGTCTTTCCGCAGCCGCTTTTCCCCACCAGACCCACAGTTTCTCCGGGATTTATTACAAAGCTCATATCCTGTAATATCTTCCGCCCCTCTCCCTGTTTGACTGACGTATCGTATGAAAAGTCCACATGCTCGAAGGTTATCTCTCCCCTGACCTTATCAAGCCTCTCATTGCCGAAATGCTCCTTGGGAAACTCCGCGCTTGTCAGCAGAGCGCAAACCCTTTCGTTTGAAATGTTGAAATCCGTGATGGAATCCAGAAAGCTTCCTATAGTTTTTAAGGAACTGCTGCTGATATCCGAATAATAATTATATATGATCAGGGCAGTTGCCGGGATCATTTTCCCCTTTGCTATAAGGTATACCAGAAGAGCGATAAAGGCAAAGGTACCGAATTCACCTGTCTCCCAGCGAAACAGCTTAAGGTTCCATGAGCGTTTCTGCATATAAAGCCTTTTTTCATTTGCCGTATTTATCCGTTCCGTCAGTTCCTCCCAGAAGGTCTTTTCATTATTTAAAAGGCGTATGTCCCTGTGACCACGGACCATTTCTCCTACCAGTCCCGTAAACTGTTCATTGTGCGAGCGGAAGATCCTGTCATCCTTAAACAGCCTCTTTGTTCTGAACAGCTCCACAAAAACCTGAACAGCCACGATCACGACAGTCACCAGAGCGATCGAAGGGTCGATGCTGAACATTGCGATAAGGATACCCGCGTAGTTTAAAATGTTCACGAGCATATCGGCAATGCTGTTATAGCCCGAGGCGATCCGTGAGGTGTCCCCTGTTATCCTCTGTATGAACAGGCCGGTGCCCTTTTCTTCTATGCAGCCGGTGGTGATCTTCAGCACACCGTCCACCACATCGCTCTCCAGCGCTGACAGAGCGCCTGTATATACATGGTTGTAGCCCTGATTGCTTATGACCATGAAAAGGTTCTTAAGAAGTGAGATAACAAGGAGAGCTCCCGCGATCTCAAGAACCATATCGGCCTTATTGTTTGTATATGCCCTGATGATCCCCGCACTGACAATAGGTGCCAGAATGCCGAATATCACGCTGAACAGCTGGGCGCTTATGGAAAAGAGCAGAAGGCCCTTCTGCTGCTTAACATATTTCCAGGTAAATACGTAATTCTTAAAGGTTGTATTGTACAGCGTAAATACGAACCGGAGCCTGTTGGATCCCTTTTGAGCGCTGTATTCCGGCGGGATCACAAAGTTCTTAAGCAGACGCCCAAGGATGATATCCTCATGCTCAAGGGGATTTATTTCCCTGCAGTTGATACGGATCACAACCTCAAGATCACCGAAAAGCTTTCTGCATCTTACAAAGAGGGCAGAACCCTCACATGATCCGTCAAGGTATACGTTGAGTATTTCCTCAAGAGTCAGCCTGAAAGCAAGGCACTGCTTTTCCTCAACGCCGGCGCGTTTAAGCTCCGTGTAAGCAGCCCCGGAGGCCTCTTCTATGCCCTGCCTGTTTAAATATCCCTTCCACTTCATAATAAGCTGTTTCTCCGATCCTCACAGCGTTTCCCTTCACCCGCCGATCTGGTTCATACTCCTGGTCTCACGATCCTTTACGGGCTCATTGAAGCCATGATTTGCGGGCTTATTCCTTACTGCTTCCCTTATATGCTCCGTAAGCATTTCATCGCTTATGCCGCTTCTTAAAAGCTCTCTGAGATCAAGCCCCTTAAGATGATTGAGGCATAGCTTTAAAAGGCCTTCCGGTGTTATCCGCACACGATTGCACCTGTCGCAGAACTCATGGCTTACAGCGCCGATAAAGCCGATGCTGCCTTTAAATCCCGACGGCTTATAATACACTGCCGGACCGTCGCCATGCCTTTGACTATCCGGCTCAAGCGGGCCGAAGAAAGCCTCGATCCTCTTTTTTACAGTATCCGCAGGTATATATTGCAGCATTGCTCCGTATCCCACCGGCATAAGCTCAATAAAGCGGACATCTACGGGAAGTTTTTGAGCCAGGGCGGCTACCTTTTCAAGACCCTCTTCGTTACAGCCTGATATCGGTACCGAATTGATCTTTACTTTCAGGCCCGCTTCCAACGCCTCATCTATGGAAGCGAGCACATCCCTTACATCTCCTCCCCGGGTTATCTGTGAAAATATCACGGGATCCAGGCTGTCAACGCTTATATTAAGGGCATTGAGGCCTGCCTGTACGGCCCTGAGCATGGATCCTCTCATCAGGATGCCGTTTGTGGTCATGCTGATCCTCTCAACCCCGTCGATCTCCCCAAGCATCCTGACAAGATCAAGGCAGCCTCGTCTGGCCATGGGCTCGCCGCCCGTAAGCCTTACGGACTTAAGCCCCAGCGCCGTCATGCAGTGTACCACCCGGATGATCTCCTGATAGCTCAGAAGATCCTCATGAGGAAGGTAGTTTACCCCCTCCCGGGACATGCAGTATATGCACCGGAGGTTACACTTATCAGTAACCGAAATGCGCACATATTCAATATTTCTTCCCTTAAGATCCTTCATATTTCAAAACCGGCAAAATACAATCATCCTCCATGTAATAGTACATTATTTCAGGTATGATTTCAATGTCGAGGTTGTATGTCCATGCTGTATCTGATAAAATAACCTTACTATCACGGTCCAAAGGGCCGTGAATAGTCACAGAATTACGACATCATAGCATGTGAATATCAATTTCGGTTTAAGCAGGGATGACGATTGTTTAAAAAAGGAGGAGCGACATGAGAACAGAAGATGTATCAGCCGTTATACTGGCCGGGGGAAAAGCCACCAGAATGGGCAGTGACAAAGCGGAATTAGTACTCTGCAAAAAAACACTGCTGGAGCTTATGGTTGATAAGCTTAAGGAACTGGGTATTACCGATATAATGCTTTCGGGAACACAAAAGGAGCTTCCGGGAACCCGGACCGTATCGGATATCTACGAGGGCAGAGGCCCTGCTGCAGGGGTTCACGCCAGCCTTTTAAAGGCCGAAAAGCCCGCCTGCCTTGTTGTCAGCGTTGACGTTCCGCTTGTCGGCATCGATACGCTTAAGGAGCTTATCGATGCTCACGAAGGCGCGATAACGGCGCTTTATCACAATGGTGATATCGAGCCCCTTATCGCGGTATATGACCGCAGTGTCGCAAAGGGTCTTGAAGAGGTCATTCTTTCCGGTAAGGCCGCGGTCAAAAGAGCTCTTGATCAGGCAAAGGTAAAGAAGGTTGAATATACCGGGGAAGAGATCCTTCTGACCAACTGCAATACTCCCGAAGATTTTGACAAAATTAAGGAATATGCAGAGAAATAAAGCCGCAGCGAAACGAAAGCCTGTATCCGGCAGATTCCCGGATACAGGCTTTTTTACAGGCTCAATATGCATCAGAGCTTTTCCGTATATCTGCAGTCCGGAAAGCCCACACACCCCAGAAACGCTCCGTATTTCCCGTTCCTCTTTTTAAGGATATTCCCGCATATCGGGCAGCTCTTTACGTATTTTGCACACCCCGAGGGATCCTTCATTTCTTGTTTCAGGCATTCAAAAACCTTCTGGTTTATGATGCAGTCATTCAGAGCCCGGTGAGCCCCCGCAGTGCTTATGCCATAGTGACCGGCAACGTCTCCGAGCCTGTGATGATCGAGAGTTGGCAAACAGATCTGTGCCAGGTCCAGAGTGTCTATGTAATCATTTCCCACTGTCTTACCCCAGTACAGCTCTGCATCCCTTCTAAGGAACTTAAGATCAAAGCGGTGTATATTGTGCCCTACCAGCACATCGTCGCCGGCAAAGTCAAGGAACTTACCGAATGCGGTGATAAATTCCGGCGCATCCGCCACCATCTCATCCGTGATCCCGTTGATCTGCGTTGCATTAAACGGAATGGGCCGGCCGGGATTTACAAGGGTTGAAAATTCGTCAACCACCTCTCCCGCTCTCACCCTTATCCCGGAGATTTCGATCACCGCATCAGTATTAACGTTTACCCCGGTTGTTTCAAGATCAAATATAACATAATCGTCTACTGCCGTATTCAGTTTCTTTCCCGATTTTTCAGACAACATGGAAATTGACTCCTTAACCTTTCTTTCCATTCAGTACAGGTCTTGCGATGTGTACATTAAAAAACTCGATAAGCGGTCCCATAAAAAACGCCGTAATGATCGTTCCTATCCCGGCTATCTCCGGGATCCGGGATATATCTGAGGACGCGATCAGAAACAGAATGCATCCCAGTATTACGCAGACAATATCCGTCATGATCCTGACATACTGAAACCTGCCTTTTTTCCAAGTGTAGCATATTATCAGGGCAATCGCGTCATATGTCGATACTCCGAGATCAGCCGTCATATAAAACGCCGATCCGAAGCAGATGATCACCACCCCCGCCACGAGGCACAACACCCTTACGAAAATTGATGGCGAGACTATCACGGTCTGCAGATAATCATAGGTAAACTGGGTGATATAACCTAACAGGAACAGATTGATAAATGTAGCTATCCCGATATAATGCCTGTCAAATATCAGCGCAAATAGCAGGAGCAAGG
>JAEEGL015964878.1_pt1 | contig 10203 bp, 8 predicted proteins | sample 9134231 | NCBI WGS metagenome assembly JAEEGL01 (sample SAMN16246548, study PRJNA631951) | gut metagenome | biome: gut microbiome; feature: rumen; material: fiber-attached | host: Bos | place: Iran: Karaj | collected 2018-10 | reverse complement strand
TTAGCAGGTACTTCAGGGTTTCAGGGCCTTCCCTGACAAGCGCTCCTGCCTTTGAACGTTCAAAGGCGTTGCTTGCTTTCATATCCGGGACACGACTATTCGGCTGAAAGGAGGTGACTTTATGGCTGATGAAACAAAACGGAAGAGACCTCTACGGGTCTATATCTATGTCACGAATAAAGAACTCGAAGAAATCAAACTTAAGGCTAAGGCTGCCGGCATCAATGTCTGTGAATTTGGTCGCCGTGCTCTGTTCGGTGCTCCTGTTATGGAGGCTCCTTCCGTCGGATATATCGAACTGATCCGTGAGGTCAAACGAGTCGGCAGCAATCTTAACCAATTGGTCCACAAGCTAAATATGACGGGCTACGTTCATCAAGATGAACTTGATAACTGTATTAAGGAGATCGAAGAGGTGAAGGATATGTTGTACAGAGTATATATCCCAGATGAAGGAGGCGGATGATGGCGGTTACATCTATATGGGCAGTATCGAACCGGATGGATAACACAATTAAGTATGTGCTGAATCCTGAGAAGACTGTCGAAAGACCGGAACTTACAGCGGAAGCATTATGTGCCCGTCGAGCAGTCGGAGATGTGATCGATTATGCGACCAACGGTGATAAGACAGAGCAGATGATGTTCGTGACAGGAATCAACTGTACGCCGGAGACTGCCGTGAAAGAATTCATGAATACCAAGATGCTGTGGCATAAGACGGGTGGCAGGCTGGCGTATCACGGGTATCAGTCTTTTCGAGAGGGGGATAAAGAGATGACTCCGGAGAAGGCGCATGAGATCGGCGTGAAGCTGGCTCAGGAATTGTGGGGTGACAGATTCGAAGTGATCGTGGCGACGCACTTAAATACAGGGCACCTGCATAATCACTTCTTGCTCAATTCCGTGTCATTTGCAGACGGGTATAAATACCATCGAACACTGGCGGATTACAGGCAGATGAAGAAGGTCAGCGATAGGCTGTGCCGTGAAGCACGTCTGCATGTTGTTGAGGATCCTTCCGCAAGAAGGGGCAAGACATACGATGAGTGGACTGCGGAACGCACGGGCAGACCTACTATACGCGGAACAATACGTGAGGACATCGATTATGCGATACGCATGTCGCGTTCAAATGATGAGTTCGTCAAGACGATGAAACTGCTGGGGTACGAGTTCAAGTTGTACCGTAATGACGGCACTAGGCTCGTTCATCCTGGAATAAAACCTCCCGGTGCGAAAGGGTATTTCCGTTTCGAAAGCTTGGGTGAGGACTATCATCTGGATTCTATAAAGCGGCGTATTGTTCTGAACACAACATCAGCGGGTACGCCTCTTATTATCGAGAAAAGTCCGTATCGCAAGTGGGAGCCACCGGCAGAAAACGGCGCGCACGGACTCACAAGGTCGTATCGCCGTTACTGCATCCGCCTGTATTCGTATATATGTAAGCCTGTCAAAAAGGAATATATCCCCATGGCTCTGCGAGAGGACATCATCAAACTCGATAATTATATAGAGCAGTTGGATTTTTTGTATGGCAACGGAATCGAATCACGACAAAATCTGCTTGCCTTAAGAGATGAGTTACAGGCGGAACTTAATGAGTTGATAACTCGCCGAAGAAAGTTGTATTCCGAGAAGAAAAAGGCTGTCCGCCATAACGACGGCAAATGGATCACCATGGTTAAGAATGACATATCCGATACATCTCGAAAAATCCGCGGACTCAAGAAGAAACTCAAATTATGCGATGTGGTTGTTATTAGTTCTGACAGGGTTACAGAGAGTGTGGATTCCCGAGGGAACGATATCGGCAGACTTAACGAGATAACGGGAACGATTATTAAGAATGAGGAGGTAAAGAAACATGGCAGTTGAGAATGAGACCGCCGAGCAGGCTGTGAAGATGATCCTGCAGGGAAGTGAAGTTGTGTTGAGAATCTCGGGAGAAGCGGCTATCAATGTAGTGAAGATGATATATGCGGCTTTGAAGGGCGACCTTACGACTAAGGGTAAAGCGACTCTGTGGGAGTTTCTGAAGTCGGGTAAGGACCAGAAGATCTTTCAGATCCCTGATGAGTATCTTAAGGCGTTTAATACCGCGAGTAAAAAGTACGGATTTCCTTATGTAATGCTTAAGGATAAGAATAACAAGAACGGACTTACGGATATCATGGTATATGCAGCGGACGCATCTAAGGTTAACCGTGTTATCGAGAGTCTCCAGCTTACAGTTAAGAAAGTGGAGACGATCAAGCCCGAAGTTAGTGTTGAGGGGAAGGCTGAGTTGTTTAAGCCTCTTGGAGTGCAACTTAAAGTTCCTTTCGAACTTATAGATGATTTGCAAGAAGAAACCCGTAACAAGAGACTCCTTGCCGAGGTCAAGAAACTTGCAGTGAAGATGGAACACAGCGGTCCTCAGATCGTTAAGCCCGTGGAGCTTCTATGTAAAGAGAACGGGCATTATGAACTTATCGCGGAAGATGACCTTAAGAGTCTGCTTGCAATGAGGATTGCAGGGTACAAGGGTGCTGTTGCAGAGATATCTGTGCCGAAGTTCGAAGGCGACGAGATAGAAGTACGTGCAGGCGGAGTAAAAGAATCACGTGAAAGGACAGATACACCTATGGTAGGGACAGAACCTGCTCCTTTTGAGAAAGCAAAGGATACACCCACGAAGGAGGAAGGACAAACTGTAAACCCTACTATGGTCCGGACAATAGAAGATCCAGTGTCCGGACCAAACTCAGGAACCTTACATCAATTGGGCGAGGAAGAGAGATCGATGGTCTCTGACAAAGGTTTCATTGGCAAGCGATCCTCGGTTAAGAAGGATCTTCAGAAGTGCAAGAAGATCGCCGAGAGCAGAGAAACGATGAAGGCCATTCAGAAGGCGGCAAGAGTCATGCCGATACCGAAGTCTGTGTCGAAGTAGTGGGGTAAGAATACATGAAACCTATAGTTAACAGATTCTCGAGGAAATGTATTTTATTATATCTTCTCGGGATAATACCGGTAACGTGGTTGAGCCTGAAGTGCGCACCGTATTTCGCCGAGAGAGGGTTGTTCGGTATCCTCGAGAATGCAGATGATATCATGAATGATCCTTTTCGGATAGTGATAGTAAAGGACAGCCTGAGGGTTGTTCTTTATTTTTGCCTTTTTTATGCTGTCGGACTCGGTATCTATTTGTCGAACGACAGGAACTACAGGCGAAGAGAAGAGCACGGTTCTGCGAGGTGGGGCGATGTGTTTGAAGTTAACAGACGTTACCGATGCAGAATCCCGGAGAATAACAAGATCCTTACGCAGAATGTCAGAGTCGGCATCAGCGGAAACAGGCATATGGGTAATATCAATGTCCTCGTTATCGGCGGTTCGGGTGCAGGTAAGACGAGATTTTATGCGAAGCCTAATATCCTTAATGCTACGAGGAGAACTAAGTTCTCTTTGGTTGTTCTGGATCCTAAAGGCGATACGTTAAGATCGACAGGACATTTCTTGGAGAAGCAGGGATATGACTTGAGAGTATTAGATCTCATAAACCTGTCGAAGAGTCACTGTTATAATCCGTTTATGTATATCCAGCGTGATGATGATATACAGCTGCTTACGACTAATCTGATACAGAATACGACTCCTAAGGGCAGTCAAACTCAGGATCCGTTTTGGGATCAGGCGGGAGCCATGCTGCTTAAGGCGTTGATGTTCTATCTGTATTATGAAGCACCTATCGAGGAGCAGAACTTCCCGATGGTAATGGAGATGATAAGAGCCGGTGCTGTAAAAGAGAACGATGATGACTATCAGTCTCCGTTGGATATTCTTTTCGAAGAGCTTGAGAGGAGAGATCCTGAGCACATCGCATTGAAGTATTACCGTGCCTATCACTGCGGTGCCGCGCAGACGCTGAAGTCGATACAGATTACCCTTATAGCAAGGCTCGAGAAGTTCAATTTGCCGTCTCTTGCTGGTATCACGCAGACGGATGAGATGAGACTTAATGAACTCGGGGAGAAGCCGGGTGTTATATTCGCGCTTATTCCGGATAACGACACCTCGTATAACTTTATCATCGGAATGCTGTATACACAGTTGTTTCAGCAGCTGTATAGAAGTGCAGATTTTGACCACGGAGGGTGCTTGCCCAGACACGTGCATTTTATCATGGATGAGTTCGCGAATTGCTGCCTCCCCGACGGCTTTGACCGCCTGCTTACTACAATGAGATCGCGAGGGATATCTGTGTCGATCATTATTCAGAATCTCGCGCAGATACGTGCTTTGTATGAGAAAACGTGGGAGAACATCACAGGTAACTGCGATATGTTGTTGTATTTAGGCGGTAATGAGCAAAGTACGCATGAGTACATGAGCAAACTCATCGGCAAACAGACGATAGATGTCGACTCAGATGGGGTTTCTAAAGGCAGACAGGGGTCACATACCAAGAATCATCAGACTCAGACGCGTGAACTCATGACGCCGGATGAGGTCGGAAGGCTCGATAACCAATACGCCATTCTTCACATCAAAGGCGAGTATGACATTATCGATCGCAAGTATGACCTGCTTAAGCACCCCAACATTAAGATGTCGGCGGACGGCGGTGCTCCAATGTATATCCATGGAAATGATGTGAGAAGCAAAGCATCGATCGGACTTGTTGGCGATGATGTTGCCCTGCGTTCTAATGCTGTTGATATCGAGACGCTGTTCACGGAAGAAGAGAAAACACAGGAGCTCGAAGTAATAAGTTACTTGGAGCTCGAATGATCATGAAAGGAAATCAGAAATGAAGAATGTAACTGTAATTGAAAGGAATAAGAGGAGAAGTCTTCTTAGAAAGTATCTTGTTAGTACTGTCGCATGTGCCACGGTGGCAGTGTTTATGGTGCCGGTGCTTGCCGACAGTGAAGCGGAGACTGCGATCAATAATATGTCGAATATCATCTTCGGCATCATAAGATCCATAGGCGTAATACTCGCAGGTTGGGGGCTTGTGCAGGTAGGCATGAGTTTCCAAAGTCACGACCCGTCACAGAGGTCTCAGGGGTTCTTGTGCCTTGCGGGCGGACTGATCATCGTGTTCGCGAAGTCTATCCTTCAGTCCATCGCTCCAGGAGTTATTACAGGATAATATGAAAGGCAGGTGATCCCATGGGTTTAGCTGCATGGTATGAGCTGTACCAAGGTCTGGAGTATCTCGGTGACATGCTCGCAGAAATGTGGGCTCTCCTTACGACTTCTCCACAAGCGTTCAAAGATGGTGCGATTTGGGGAATCATCACTTCCATTAATGGTGTTCTTGGGGCTATTGGTACGGCGCTGCTGGTGCTGTTTTTTACAGTCGGTGTCATTAAGACCTGCGGAAGTTTTGCAGAACTCAAGAAGCCCGAGACCGCGGTGAAAGTCTTTATCCGCTTTATAATTGCAAAATGGCTCATTGATAACTGCCTGAGCATACTAGTGAACTTCGTAACTATTGTTCAGTCGATCATAACGAGCGTGACGAGCGCGAGTTCGATAGGAACTGCGCTGGAGTTTGCTATCCCTTCCGATGTGCAGACGACATTTGAAGGAATCGGTATCCTGGACGGCGCCATTCCTGTTTGGGCTGTGTGTTTCATATCACACCTTGCCATGATCGTTATCTCCATAGTGCTGCTGCTAACCGTATACGGAAGATTCTTTAGGATCTATATGTATACGGCTATAGCGCCTATTCCGCTGTCGACTATGGCGGGTCAGCCCACGGAGAACATCGCGCGAAGTTTCCTTAAAAGTTATGCCGGAGTCTGCCTGCAGGGAGTAGTAATTGTGCTGGCATGCGTTATCTTCACGGCTTTCGCAGGTTCAATGCCGGAGATGGATACATCAGCGGAGCCGTTGGAGATGGTCTGGAAGTATGTAAGCGGGCTCATATTCAATATGTTGATCCTGCTGGGACTCGTAAAAGGTTCGGACAGGATAATCCACGACATGATGGGACTTTAAGGAGAGTGTGTATATGGAAATCAAGATCAATAAGGATGTGCGTGAATATACGGAAGCGCTGTTCTTCGGGCTGAATATCAGAGAACTTATCTGCTCGGGACTTGCGATAGCATCTGCGGTAAGTGTCTACATCCATGCTCGAGATGTCATCACGCAGGAATACGTTACCTACTTGTGTATCGCAGTCGCAGTGCCGTTTGCTGCCGTAGGCTTCGTGAAGTATAACAGCATGCCCCTCGAAAAGGTGATCTGGGCGATCATCAAGGACTGCATCCTGTTCCCTAGAAGACTCACGTGCCGGCAGAACAATCTGTATTGGGTGCTGATGAAGGAATATTTCGAGAAGGAAGAAAGGAAGGGAATGAAAGGAAATGCTCAAGAGTGTGAAGTCGATAGTGAAGCAGGATAAGGAACGGTTTGCTGTGCCGCATTCTGTAAGAGATGTGATACCAGTTCAGAGAATCTGGTCTGACGGTATCTTTCAGGTTGGGAAGAATAAGTACTCCAAGACGTGGCGATTTACGGATATCAATTATCAGGTGGCAAGTGAAGCGGATAAGGAGAATATGTCTCTTCTGTATTCTGATGTTCTTAATTCATTTGACTGTGCTGCCACTACCAAGATCACGGTCAATAACCACAGACTTAATAAGAAAGACTTCGAGAAGTCAATCTTGATGGAGATGAAGGGTGATGAACTCGATGTTTACCGTGAGGAATATAATGACGTGCTTCTCGAGAAGGCGACAGGTGCTAACGGCATTACGCAGGAGAAGTATATAACCGTGTCTATCTACAAGAAGTCTGTGGAGGAAGCTCGGACTTATTTCGCAAGGATGGGCGCAGAGCTTGATATGAGGCTTAAGTCTTTGGGTAGCAACGTGGAAGAACTGGATGCGACGCAGAGACTTCGGATTCTGCATGACTTCTATAGGCAGGGTGATGAGATGTATTTCCAGTTTGATCTGAAAGCATACGCCAAGTTAGGTCATGACTTTAGAGATTATATTTGTCCGGACTATATCGAGAGAGGCACGGATTATATCAAGCTTGGTGAGAAATATGTGCGGGTGCTGTACCTTAAGGATTACGGAAACTTTATAAGTGATGACACAGTCGCGGTGCTTACTGATATGAACATTAATCTGATGTTGTCGATCGATGTGTTGTCGATTCCGACAGATGAGGCGGTGCGCGAGGTAGAGAATAAATTACTCGGCGTGGAGACCAATATCACTAACTGGCAGCGTAAGCAGAATCAGAATAATAACTTCTCTGCCGTGGTTCCCTATGATATGGAGTTGCAGCGAAGCTCTGCAAAGGAATTGTTGTCTGATCTTACTACACGTGATCAGCGCATGATGCTTGGGTTAATCACGATGGTTATTTCTGCGGATTCGAAGGAACAGCTTGATCTGAATACCGATGAGTTGCAGGCGAATGCCAAGGGCAGGCACTGTCAGATGGCAGTACTGATGTTCCAGCAGATGGATGGTCTTAACACCGTGTTGCCTATAGGTGTACGCAGAATGGACACGGAGTGTTTCCGTACACTTAATACGGAGTCGCTTGCAGCGTTCTTACCGTTCAAGACGCAGGAGATCATGGATAAGGGCGGAATCTACTATGGTGAGAATCCGATATCCCATAATCTCATTATGTGTAATCTCGAAAAGCTTCAGAATCAGTCTGCTTTTATCCTCGGTGTTCCGGGTTCCGGTAAGTCTTTCTCGGCTAAGCAGTTGATCACATTTCTAATGCTGAACACCGATGACGATATTTTGATATGTGATCCTGAGAATGAGTATGCACCTCTGGTAGAGGCGATGGGCCCGGAGATTGGATCTGTCATACGCGTATCCGCAGGCGGCAGGGACAGGCTTAATGCGATGTATATGGTCGACGGCTACGGTGAGAATGATCCTATTGTTGTAAAGTCGCAGTTCATAATGTCACTCGTGGAGCAGATCGATAAGAACGGAGTCGGACCGCAACAGAAGTCGATCATCGATCGATGCGCGGCGGAGGTGTATAGAGAAGCGGAGCGTTCTCGTTCATCCGGTGGTGCTGTGCCGACTCTGTGTACCTTCCGTGAGAAGTTGTTGGAGCAGCCCGAGCCTGAAGCAAAACAGATAGCATTGTCGCTTGAATTGTTTACGACGGGTTCTCTTAATATCTTCGGACGTGACAGTAATGTCGATATGGATAAGAGAGTCGTGGTGTTCGATATCCACGGGCTCGGCAGTCAACTTAAACCTACCGGGCTTCTTGTTATCACGGACACGATGTTGAACAGGCTTACGCTTAATTGGAAACGTGGAAAGAAAACGCACATCTTCATTGATGAGTTCCATGTAGTGTTTGAGAATGAGTTCTCAGCGCAGTTCTTCAATTCGGCGTGGAGACAGTTCCGTAAGCGTAACGGATATCCTACGGCGATAACGCAGAATGTCGAATACCTGTTGGATTCGGTTCAGGCTTCGACGATGCTGTCTAATTCGGAGATAGTTATCATGCTTAATCAGGCGGCATCTGATAGAGCGAAACTTGCTCAACTTTTGAATATATCTGATATCCAAATGCGATATATAACGAACGCTCCTTCAGGAACGGGATTGATTAAATGCGGCTCATCACTCGTTCCATTTGTGAATCGCTTTAATAAGGATACGAAACTATATCAACTTATGACTACGCGCCCTCAGGACAAGTGGCAGACGGGAGTGACGTAATGTCGAAGATAAAGAAGGTCGTTCGTAATAGAGGTAATCCTGTGAAACAACGTGTTTTGTCGGGCTCTGAGAAGGCGGCTGCGATAGCACTGAAAGTCGGATCTGATTCGTTAAGACGAACGAGGATTCTTTCCGGTAATTCTGATAGTAGTATTGATCAGGAGACCGCGGAAATTTATGAACGCGAAGTAGGGTTATTGGCGGAGGCTGTCTGCACAGAAACGGTACATCATTCAGCGAGATACATTAGGAAGAAAGCGGCGAGTATCAGTAATGCTCGTGATGTGAAGTCGAATGTAAGTTATATACGTAAGGCTGACAATTCTGCGCGTAGAGCAGAGAAGGTAACGCGACAAGCCGTTAAGAGTGCAACTGAAGCCGGCAGGGAAGCATATATAATTTCCGAAAAGATATTGCGGACAAAGAAAGCAGAGGTTGCTGCGCGTAAAAGCGTCGAATGGGTCAAGAAGATAGTTAAGGGGATCATAGAAGGAATCAAGGCTTTCGTGACCGCCGTTTGTGCCGCTTCAGTCCCGCTTGTGTTGGTGCTCGTTATCGCGGGAGTTATAGCCGCTGTTATGGCATCTGCGTTTGGAATCTTTTTCGTAGGTAGTGCTGTAAGCGGTGGAAATTCTGAAAGTACGCCTTCTTTGCAGGATGTGGTTGTGTCCATAAATCAGGAGTATAACAACGAGTTGGATAGCATTATAAACTCGAACCCTCATGATCAACTTGTGCTGGTGGGGTCTCGAACGTCATGGGCGGATGTGCTGTCTGTGTATGCAGTGTCGGTTACGACGGATCCGGACAATCCCATGGACGTGGTTACAATGACAGACGACAGGATAGAGATCATACGTGAGCTGTTCTGGACAATGAACACCATCACATATACGACGGAAGAGGTTACTGAGGCAACGACTGTTCAGGTGGTGGACGAAGAGGGTAATCCTGAGACGGATGGCGAAGGAAATCCAATTACGGAAGAACAGGAGTTGGTGACGACGATCCTTCATATACAGGTAAGTCATCTGACAGCACAGGAGGAAGCGACAGAGATGGGGTTCACGGATGAACAGAATGCTGAACTTACAGAACTGTTGGATGTAAGGTATGAGTCGCTATGGGCTTCAGTTCTTGGCGGAGTTGTTGATTATTCTGATATATCGATAGATCCTAGCGATAACTGTCAGATGATATATACATATCTGACGACCAACATGGGACTAACGCATGCTGCCGCCTGCGGAATCATCGCCAATATACAGGTAGAAAGCGGTTTCAATCCGCACGCACTCGGAGACAACGGTACTTCATACGGTATTTGCCAGTGGCATGCCGGCAGATGGGATAACATGAAGGTCTGGTGTACGAGTAACGGTTATGATTGGACGACACTTGACGGTCAGCTTCATTATCTTGAGCATGACCTGAGGGATCTTCACCCTTCGATATATAACTTTATAAGTAC
>JAEEGL014862513.1_pt1 | contig 10203 bp, 6 predicted proteins | sample 9134231 | NCBI WGS metagenome assembly JAEEGL01 (sample SAMN16246548, study PRJNA631951) | gut metagenome | biome: gut microbiome; feature: rumen; material: fiber-attached | host: Bos | place: Iran: Karaj | collected 2018-10 | reverse complement strand
GCAAGGCCATCGACCTCGGCTGCTACGAGTTATAGCCGAGTACTAGGTTGTCATTTCCCCGATGTCCTCCCGACTTCCTTCTGTCACGGTTTGGCTCGCAGGTGCCTTGGCAGTTCTGCTAGGCGTGTGCCTTTATTTGGGGCGAATCGGCGGATTGCCAGCTGACATGGTAAGGGCGGCGGAATCCTCTCGACGCCCCGAGAGGCTTCGCGCAAATGCCGTTCGGAAGCCGGAAATTGCGCCGGGGAACACCACGCCAGCAGCGCCGAAGAGGAGCGGTGGCACAGCGCCCGCCGCCCGTGAATCCTTCTCCAATGACCCGACGCTTGTCTCCATGCGTCCGGCCATGCGTTTTGCTTCGCGCGTCCGTGCGGCGCGCGAGTGGAACGTCTCCCGTCAGGTTTCCGAAGGTCGGCGCCTCCTTAAGGCTCGAGCAGCCGAGGACCGGGCGCTGGGCGGCATCCTCCTCTTCCTGAACGGGGAATTTGACTGGGATGCCTCGGCCGCCGTCGCCAAGGATGAGAATCTGCTCGTTCCCCTGGCGGTCTTCGACTGGATCCGCGATCTGGGGACGGAAGAGGAGGCCTCCGCCTTTTCTTCGGCCCTCAAGGCACGCGACATTCCGGACGACGAACTCGTGGCCTGGCTGGAGACGAGCGTCGACCTCTTTGCCGGCGGGCGCTCGGCGCTCGACCTGCTCCTCGGACATCACGACGAGGAGACGGTCGCGGACGCCCTCGAACCCGTAATTCTCGCCCCCGGCGTCGCCTACGATGTCCGCGAAGAGGCCCTCTTCAAGCTGCTTGAACCGGAGAACAAGAAGACGGGATTGGAACTTCTTGAGAAACTGGCCTCCGAAGAGAAGGACGGCAATTCGATTTTGGCCCAGTCCCTGGCCAAATGGACGACCCTCGCGCATCTTTCTGACGATGAAGACGAGGATGTGCCCTACAAGGTCTGGGACACGCCCATACGCGAGCTTTCCCATCTGGCGGAATCGGACTTGGGCCTTGCCGTTCGGACTTTGGCCAACTACCTCGAGTACGGGCTCCATCGTGATGACCCGGATTTCGAACCGGTGGTGGAGGAGGGGGCCTACGATATCGCCAAGGCCTTTCTGGACCGCGTTCGCGCCCAAGCCGAGTCCCTGCTCCCCGAGGAGGCGGATGCGCTTGACCGTCTCGCCGCCAGTGTCGAGCGGCTGGTCAGCTATGACCCCGCCTTTGTCACGGACGAAAATGAGTTCTCGGAAGACTTCGACGAGGAAATCGATGTCGAGATCCTTGACGAGGAGGACGCCTATCTGGCCGATCTGCTCGCGGCGGACGACGAAGATGACGGGGACGACGAAGATGACGGGGACAATGAAGACGATGGAGACGTCGGGGACGACGAGAACGATGAGGACGATGCAGACGATGAGGACGATGCGGACGATGCAGACGATGCGGACGATGCGGACGATGCGGACGCCGGGGACGCCGGGGACGATGCAGACGATGCGGACGCCGAGGACGACGCGGACGCCGAGGACGACGCGGACGATGCGGACGATGGGGATGACGAGAACGAAAAGATGGAGTAGTTTGCCATGAAGAAACAGTTCAAGATAGTGGTTCTGACAGCAGCGCTTGGCGCCCTATTCGCTGTACAGACCGAGGCGCGAACGCTTTATGTAAACGCCTCGCGCCCCAACAACAAGGGCAACGGACTCAAAGTCAAAACCGGCTCGAAAGACCTCGCAGGTAGGAAGCGCATTCGCGGCAAGGCTATCGACCGGGGATGCTACGAGTATTGAGAGGCGAGACACGCCTGATGACCCACAAACATCCTGTATCGATTGCATCGTCTGAAACCAGACAGCGTTTCCGGATTTCCAACCGGGTGCGCGCCTGGTTGGTCGCCTCGGGCGTGGCGCTTTTGACCATTGCGGCGTTCTCGCCTTTGGTCAAGGCGCCCTTTCTCTACGATGACCACACCGTCATAGAGGGCGACCGGGTCGTTATTGAGGCCTCCGTTAGGGAAGGGGACATTTCGCGCGACATTTCCCTTTGGCGTGATCTCTGGCGCAAGCCGCGGCCACTGCGGCAATTGTCGCATCGCATCGACTGGCGACTCGTGGGTGACAACGCGGCGTATCCCCATGCCGTGAACATTCTCCTTCATCTGGCCGTTGCGGGGATGGGCTGGCTTTTGCTTCGTCGCCGCTGCGGCGCGTCGGCCGCCGTTGCAACAGGCGCAGTTCTGCTGTTCCTGGTCAACCCCGTCGCCGTCGAATCTGTCGGCATTGTTTCCCATCGGAAGGAAATGCTGGGGGCCTTTTTCATCCTGCTTGGCCTGTTTTTCGCTCTGCGCGATTCCTCGCGCATTTCCGCAGGTGCGGTCATCTGCTTCCTGCTGGCGGCCGCCGGCAAGGAGACCTCGCTCATCGCCCCCTTCTTCTTCGCCCTGCTGGCCTGGGCGGGGAATGGAGGCTCGGAACGTCAGGCGGGCGCAAACGGGGGGATGCCGCCCCGGTCCAACCGCCATTGGATTCGGCCCTTTGCGGTCTACGCCGCATTTGCGATCCTCTTCGCCGCGCTCTTCTGGTGGCAGATTCGGGCGGGCATGGACTTCGTCGGAGGCAATCCTGGCGAACAGGAGGCACGCGCCGGCCACTTTACCGCCGGCGTCGCCTGGGGCGAGGCAATTTCGGCCGCGATTCGCGCCTTCCCTCGCAATCTGCTTCTGCTCCTTCTTCCCTTTGGCCATGCGCCGGATCCGGTCATCGCCCTGCATGTGCCTCTTTTCTCGCTGGAAACGCTTTGCGCCATGCTGGCGTTGGGCCTCGGGCTTGTTCTACTTTGGCGCTTCCTCCGCGGGCGCGACCCAGTGGGCATTCCCCTGCTTTGGGTTTTCATCGCCCTCGCACCCTATCTTTTCCCAGGGCTTCTCCGCATAGGGGCCACCGCCGTTCTAGCCGACCGCTACCTCTACTTCGCCTCCTTCGGCTTTGCCTGGGCGCTCGTCCTTTTCATCTGCCGTCTTCCCCGGCTTGCGAGCCGTTTCGCCTTCGCCGCCTTCGTCGCGCTCTACGGCATCGTCTCCTTCACCCTATGCCTCAACTATCTGGACGAGGCCGACTACTGGGCCTTCGCCTCGCGCCAGAACCCGGCGTCCGTCCTGGCGGCCCACAATCACGCCTGGGGACTTTGGAAGGAGCACGAGGACTTCATCGGCGCCCGACTCGAGTTCCACCGCATGCTTCGACTGGCCCCGGACTTCGACTACGGCATCTGCTCCTTTGCGCAGATGCATGCGGAAGAGAACGATCCCGAGTCGGCGATGAATCTGCTTGACTCCTCGCTTCGCCGCCGACCTGAAAGCATGCATCTCAACCGTCAGCGCGCGCTCGTCGGGGCGATTTTCGACGAGGGGTCCCCGCGCACCATCCGGTGCTTCCGCAAGGCGGCCGCCCTTGGAGCCGACGACGGCACATTCCATTTCGGGTGGGCGGAAGAACTTTTTGGTCTTCTCGACTGGCGTGGCGCCGCGCGGGAATACCGCCTTGCCGGACAAAGGGATCCTGTGTTTACTGAAGAGGCCGAGTGCGCCGGTCTTCTGCTGAAGGACCCGCCGCCCGTCACGGATGGCCGAATCCTCATTCTAGGCGACAGCGTTCCGCACGGGACCGGGACGAAGGGCGAGAATGACGAAACCGAGAAAAGTCTTGCCGACGCCCTCGGTTCCCTCATTTTCAATCATTCAGCCGGGCGGATGGTTGACGCATCCGTTCCCGGATCTTCCGTCGAGGATCTCGAAGAGCAGCTGGAGGGCGCCTTGGAAGGCGAATCCGCCCCGCCCTTCGCCGTTTGCGTCATTCTCACGGGACACAACGACGCCTTTGCCGAAGCGCCCTCGTTTGACATTCTAGTCGGTTTGGCCAATGCCGCGCTTGAATGCAGAAAGCGGGGGATTATTCCCATCCTCGTGGGGCCCATCAGCGTGCGGGACGACCCCGGCCGCCTTCGTGGAAAGCAGGAAAGGACGCTTGCCGCGCTCGACCGCAAGCTCGCCACCTTCTGCAAAGCGGCAGGCCTGTCTTATGTTTCATCCCGCGAAGCGCTGGGACCAAACAATCCGGCCGCCCCCTCTGCAGCGTGCTACGATGCGCGGAGCGGCAACCATCTGTCGCGCGATGGAATGGACCGTCTGGCGGGGGCTGTGCAAATCGCGATAAACCGCAAGTGGATGGCAGGTTGGTCACTCGGCAGACGTCAGAATGGCTTTTTGCAAACGACGACTTCTCCTTTTGGGAAGAAGTCAAAAGGAGATTCAGGACGATGAAAGCTCAAAGGAATTCCTCCCTTGAAACAGGCACGGAACATAGCTTCCGGCGCTGGTTGCTTTTGGATCTGGCGGCAAGTTTCATGCTTGCTGTCTTTGCACCGCTGGAGGCCTTTTTCTCCAACGAGGAGGAGTACTGGTTCGACTTGTCGCATCTTTTGCCGGTTGTTCTGACGACATTTGTCATTTCGTTCCTCCTTTTGGCGTTGTTGTCGCTAATGGCCGACAGGGCGAAGTGGCGTGACTCCTTGTACACGTTGGGCCTGTTTCTGCTTGTTTTCCTCTATGTGCAGGGGAATTACATTCCGCGGCCCTACGGCGTTCTAGACGGAGCGGCGATTGACTGGGGCAAGAAGCAGTTTCGCCCTCTGGCAATGGCAAGCGTCGCGCTGGCGCTCTGCTGCCTTTTAGCGTGGGTGCTCTCGATCGTACAAGTTCGGGTTCGAAAGTTCTTCCGCTCCTATGGCGGTGTCATTTGCGGTTTCCTGATCGGCGTCCAACTGGCAACGCTGGGTGCGCTTTATGTCGGTAACGAGGTCTTGGGGGGCGTTTCGCATTCCAGTTGCGCCGTCTCCTCGGAAAAGCTCTTCGAATTGTCCTGCACGAACAATGTCCTCTTTCTGCTGCTTGACACCTTTGACGCGAAGTACATGAACAAACTCCTTGAGGAAAGAGAGGCGGATGTCCGGGAAGTGCTTCAGGACTTCACCTACTACCCGGATACGGCCGGCCTTTATCCGACGACTCGCGGTTCGCTTCCCCATCTTTTGACCGGCGTCATCTACACCAACGAGATGCCCCATGCCGAATATGTGCAGAAGGCTTTCGCAAACAATCCCCTTCTTGCGTCCTATTCCGAAAAGCATTTCTCCGCATGCGCCTATACCGACTCCTCGTATATCTCAGCGGAAAATCCCGTTTTTGAAAACGTACACCGGCTTCGCTTCAGAATTCAAAATGTCCCGGCTTTTGCAGGAAAACTGTACAAACTGGTTGCCTTCAACTACCTTCCGCACCAACTTAAAAGACATTTTCTTGTTTACGGTTCCGACTTCTCCCCTTTTCGGAAACTTGATCGTGGCATACCTCCTTACTCCCTAGAGGTTTTGGACTTCTATCATGAACTGCAAAAAACGGACGTGTCGACGGCGGCCACGAACGGCGTATTTCGCTTCTACCACACGGAGGGCGTGCATCCGCCACACACATTCGGGGAAGAGCTCGACAACACCTTGAAAAAGAAGTATACATGGTACGATGCGTCATTGGGGTGCTTGACGTTGGTCAAGTGCTTCTTGAACAAATTAAGGGAGAGCGGCGCGTATGACACCTCGACAATCGTCATTCTGGCTGACCATGGAGATGTGCTCTATCGCCAAAATCCGCTTTTCCTTGTCAAGAACAGAAACGAACGACATCCTTTCCAAACTTCTGATGTTCCCTTTTCCTATTGCAATTTGAAAGATGTAATAGAGGCGCTTATCCGGGAAGAGTCGGCCATCACCCCGGATTTTCTTTCCATGTTGGCCCCCCGGAATGGCGAACGCAAGTTTTATTTTTATCGATGGGGGGAGCGAATGGACAGGCGCTTTCTTCCCGACATGGACGCGATGCTCCTGACGGGGTCGGCGGCCCTGACAAACGGTGGCCACATCAAGAAAGTCGGAACCATTGCCGGCGGAAAGGTGATTCGGCGGGTTGCCCAGTACATTCTGGGGACGCCCCTGTATTTTTCGCGGGCTGGAGCGCGCGGCTTTAAGCCCTATGTCGTCTCAGGACTGCATGTCATCCAGGGGGACTATACCTGGACGCACGATCACGAAGTGATTTTGAGGATGAAGGTCGAAGGCGATTTCAAAGATTTGTTACTTGAACTTGATTGCGGGACATACAACGGAAAGCAGCGTGTTTTTGCGAGCGCAAATGGTCATTCCATCGGTTCTACGACGACATATGGAAGAAGTGTGCTCGGCTTTTCCATTCCCCGCACCTGCATCGGGAAGGATGGCATACTGACGATTCGCTTGGAATTGCCGGATGCCATTACCCCCGAAGAAGTGAAGCACAATGGCGACGTGCGTCTCCTCGCGCTCCAGTTCTTCTCACTGCAGATTTCCGCCAAGGAGAAGGTCTTGCATTGTGAAAGGGGAAAGCGGCTTTCCTTTGCACAGGCCGATGGTGCTCCGGCACTCAGGCATTGTCTGCATGGAATGAGCCATGCCGACAAGGCCTTCACATGGACCCAGGATAATTCGGTCAGGATGGAGTTCAATACAGAGGGCTGGACGCCGGAAAGTTTCACCCTGCGCTACAAGACTTTTCTTCCCAAGGAACGCGTCATTCTTAGAGTTGGCAAACGCGAAATTGCGAACTTCGAGGCGCAAGGTACCAAGACCAAAAAGTTTTCACTGCCCAAAGACTGCGTCGAGGCAGGCGATTCGCTAACAATAACGCTGGAGCTTCCCGATGCGATTTCCCCTTCTGAACTCAAAGGGGCAAAGGACAAACGACGGCTGGCCCTGGCTCTTTATTCCATGACCTTGGAGTAGATCTTTTGTGGAAAAGGGTTGTTAGAAAAGGAGGACGGACACATGTCAACCAACACGGAAAAGCTATACAAGAACCTTTACGACGATGTCAGTCGACGTCTTGAACAGGATGGCCAGTCGATGCCGGTATCCCGGGATGCGTTCCTGGCGACGGTCGAAATGCAGCCAGGCGTCCTGGACGTTTCTCTTCTCGAACATGTCGACAACCGCACTTTTTTCGAGACGGCCTACCTCGTCATCCTCTCGGCCATTCCGGGTGAGGAGACAAGGCGGCACTGGGCCAAGTATCTTGACTCCCTTCTGTCCGCCCAGTTTCGGGCGAGTTTTCTCCGTGTCGTACTGAATCGTTGTTCCGGTGGTAAACGCGGAGTCGCCATCGTCAACGGGGAGGAGTATCTTCAGGCATGAAAATCTACATGGACATAAGTTGTTTTTGCCGCACGAACTACAGGGCGGGAATCCAGCGTGTCATCCGTGAACTGCTGAAAAGGCTTTTGCGGCAAGACGGCCTCCCCATCGTGCCGTTGTGCTATGAGGAGTCTGTCCGCGCATTCCACGCCCTTGATTCGAAGGCCGTCCTGAACTGGGTCGAGGCGGATGAAGGGGCGCTCGGAGAAACGGCGTTTCTCGGGAGGGTCATGATTGATGACTTCGCCCCGGGCGACCTTTTCTTCGATCTGGATGCCGTATGGGTGTTGACATGGCGCCGCAGCGATCTCTACCCGAGATTGAAGGACGCCGGCGTCAAAATCATCTCGTATGTCTACGACATCATTCCCTTCACGAATCCGGAGGTTCTCAATGTCGGTTTCGTCACCAACTTCCTGTTTTACCTCGGGGCGGTCCTGGAGAATTCCGACCTCATTCTGGCGTCAACGCAAAGCACCCTCGATGAAATAGCCGCACTTCAGGACAAACTTGGGCTTCGCAGGACCTGCGGCAAGGCGACGTGGCTCGGCGCCGACTTCTGCGAGAAGAAGGGAAATGGCAGTCCGACCGCACCCTGTCCCGCCGCTGCAAGCGCCGCATCGGGTCGATATGTCCTCATGGTCGGCACGCTTCAGCCGCTCAAAAACCACGCCGTTGTCCTCGACGCCTTTGACAAGGGGCTTTTCGCCAGGGGGCTCAACCTTGTCTTGGCGGGAAAAGTGGGCTGGAAAGTCGAGCCGCTGGAACGCCGCATCCGCGAGCATCCGCTCTTCGGACGGCAATTGTTCTTGCTTGAAGGCATGGACGACGCGACGATCGGCTACCTCTACGACCACGCCTTTTGCGTTGCGTTCGCAACGCTGCGCGAGGGATTCGGACTGCCCACGATAGAGTCGTTCCAGCATGGGACGCCCGTCATCGCGTCGGATATTCCCGTCCTCCGCGAGGTTGGAGGCGAGTACTGCAAGTACTTCGACCCCCATTCGCCGGATTCTTTCGTGGAGGCGGTTTTGCCCCTGCTTGATTCCGAAGAGGAGTACAAGGCTTTGCGCCAGAAGGTTGCGACCTACAGGCCGGTGACATGGGACGAGGTTGCCGACCGTGTCGGCGGAATGCTCCGTGACGCCGCCTCCAGTTCTTCTTCCTGGAAGGCGCGGATCTCAAGCCGGATTTGCCGCATGCTGGGGTGCTCCAGAAGGCGCCCGACGGAAGTTTCATTTGAAGATGGAGACCCTTCGTTCGCCGATGTGAACCTCGGCTCTCCAATCCGCCTTTACCACCAGTGCCACTCAGGGTTGTCGGTGGACATGAGGGGCAATGTCTGGACCGAAGGGAACGAAACCGTCATCCGCGTGAAAGCACATGGTGCATTCCGGCGTGGACTCTGCCTTTCGATGGATTGCGCCACTTTCAACGGCAACCAGTTCGCGGCAATCTACGTGAACGATGCCCATGTCGGCGACTTTGATGCCTGCGGACGCTCCAGCCGGGTGCTGTCCATTCCCATTTCGTCCATAGGAAAAGACCGGAAGCTGGCAATCCGCATGGAGCTTCCGAGCGCGGTACGGCCGGACGACGTCATCAAAAACGGTGACAAGCGACTCATCGCCCTGAATCTCTTCGACGTGCGCCTTTTCGACGAGGACGGCTATTTCGCCTGCCATTGCGGCGAGGAACTGCACTTTGGCGAAGAGGATGGCGCAGTCGCCGTACAGTACTGCGTTGAGGGAGCCAGCCACCCGGAAAACAAATTCACGTGGACAAACGGCAAAAAACTGCAGATGCGCCTGCGTCCGCTTAGGCTTGATGCGCCGCCGCGCTCTTTTACCCTCCACTACATGACTTTCCTGCAGGAGGAGCGTGTCACAGTTGTCGTGAACGGCGTGCAAGTCGCCGATTACATAGCCAGCGGCGAGGAGCGAAAGACTTTCGCGATTCCATCTGGGGACGCCTCGGCAGACGAGGATGTCAACATCTTGCTTCTTCTCCCCGACGCAACTTCGCCAAGGGATTTGAACATGAACCAGGACGGCCGCCAGCTCGCCCTGAGGCTGTTTTCCGTGAGGCTTGATTGAGTGTCGGGTCGGTGCTCGTCACGCGTCGCCGTCGGAAGGCCCTGGGCTTTTGGGTCGCCTGCACAAGCAAAGCCCCGCAAGGCGTTGGCCTCGCGGGGCTTGAAAGATGGAGCCAACTCAGGGATTCGGACCCAGGACCTGCGCATTACGAATGCGCTGCTCTACCAGCTGAGCTAAGTTGGCGAAAATCGTTGGAATAATAATACCCTATTTTCCAAGTTTCGTCAACAGGTTTGAAAGTCGCCTCTGGATTTATTATAATAGTTGTCCAAGAATCGTCCAAGATTCCTCATTACGGAGACCCCAATGAATATCGACCTCAAGAACGAACTTCTTGCCAAATTCCGCGCCCATTTCGGATGCGAACCCGCCGTCGTCGCCTACGCCCCCGGCCGCGTTGAGGTGCTGGGCAACCACACCGACTACAACGAGGGTCTCGTCCTCTCCGCCGCCATCAACTACGGCACCTTCTTCGCCATCGCCCCCGTCGACGGTCCGCTTTGCCGCCTCGTGGCCGGAGACCTCATGCATGAGGTCGCATTCCCCGTTGATTCCCCGAAACCGGTGACCGAGGACACTTGGGCGAACTACTGCCTCGGCGTTCACGCCGGCATCCTTGAAAAGACGCGTCTCACCCAGGGCTACCTCGGCATGTTCCTCGGCGACATCCCCCAAGGGAGCGGCCTCTCCAGCTCCGCCGCCCTTGAAACGACGACAGCCCTTGCCCTGGCCGCCCGCTACGGCATCGAACTCGGCAAGCTCGAGGCCGCGAAAATCGGGCAGAAGGCGGAGCATACCTTCGCCGGCGTGAAGTGCGGCCTCCT
>JAEEGL014573021.1_pt1 | contig 10203 bp, 14 predicted proteins | sample 9134231 | NCBI WGS metagenome assembly JAEEGL01 (sample SAMN16246548, study PRJNA631951) | gut metagenome | biome: gut microbiome; feature: rumen; material: fiber-attached | host: Bos | place: Iran: Karaj | collected 2018-10 | reverse complement strand
TTCTTCTCTACTATCTACTTCTTTTAACTTATACCATTTATATTTTTCAGTAACTTTATTGATACTAATATTCTGATTAATGGGTAAATCAAATGTATTAATAGCTCGTACTTTATATAATGGAACAAGTAAAAAAGTAAATAATATTGATATTATTACTTTTCTCATTTTACCTCCTCTATTATAATTATACGCAAAAAATTTTGAAAACACTTTTTTTAAAGGAAAGTTTTTATAATTTTTATATTATTTTTAATTCTTTCATCATTCGGTTTCTTTTTATAAGCTTTTTTAGCATATTTTAAAGATTCTTTATAATAACCTAAATTAAATTCACATATACTTAATAAATCTTCTATTGTTCCATCCCAACAATAAAATTCATTTAAATAGCTTTTACTTTTATCTTTTATTTTTAAACATTTAAGTAAATACTTTTTAGCTAAAAAATAATTATTTAATAAATAATATAAATATCCTAATTCAAAATATGGTTCTCTTAAATATGGTGCTTCTTTTACTGAATTTTTAAGCCACATTTCTGCTTCATTATATCTATTTAACATAATATAAGATCTAGCTATATATCTCATAGATGCACATCTTTCATCTTTCCAAGTAGAAGTATTTAAATTTAAATGTTTTATTAATGTATCAATACATTTATTCCATTTTTTATAATACATATATTCTCTACCCAAATAATGAACATTTCTATCATTATTTGGATTTTCTTTAACACTAAGTTCTAATAATTTTAAATAACCACTTCTATTTTTACTATAATCTTGATAATGATTAAGTACTATATCATTACTTATTATTTGACATTCATTATTATTAATATTTTTTAATACTTCATGAACAGCATTTTCCCAAATATAATCATTCCTTGAATGTATTTTATTTATATAAAAACTAGTAGCAGGTTTACCATATTCATCAAAACTCCAATTATAGTTATAACTTACTCTATTTACTTTATTATTCCATATACTTTCTAATTTGTTTCTCCAACCTTTTTCAAATCTCTCATCCAAGTCTGTACACACACATATATCAGCATCTTTTGGAATCATATCAAGAGATTTATTTCTCGCCACATCAAATCTCCACGGACTAATTACTTCTACTTTAACATTAACTCCAAATTCTTTTAATAAATTAACTGTATTATCAGTTGATCCAGTATCTAAAACATATATGTTATCAGCTTCTTTCATACTTTCAACCCATAACTTAACATTTTTTTCTTCATTCTTACTAATCGCATAAACACAAACTTTATATTTTTTCATAACCCACCTAAAGTATAATATGTGTTTCATATTTTTTTGAATAGATAAAAGCTAAAGATTAATTCTTTAGCTTTTAAAGTTAAGCATTTTCATCTCCACCAGTTGGGCCTGTTGGACCTTGTGGTATTGTTAAATTTAAAACAAAGTTAGGAGCAGTTCCAGTTATTGTTGCAGAAGCCTCTGTTCCAGGTGCTCCTGTTGTTACTGTACCTATAGTAATAGTTGGAGTTTCTCCATCAGCTCCTGCTGGGCCTGTTGGGCCTGTTGGACCTACTTCACCTTGAGGACCAGTTGGACCTGTTGCTCCTGTTGGACCTACTTCACCTTGAGGACCAGTTGGGCCTGTTGCTCCTGTTGGGCCTGTTGGACCTACTTCACCTTGAGGACCAGTTGGACCTGTTGCTCCTGTTGGGCCTGTTGGACCTACTTCACCTTGAGGACCAGTTGGACCTGTTGCTCCTGTTGGGCCTGTTGGACCTGTTGGACCACCCGCAGGGCCTGTTGGGCCAACTATTCCTACAAAGCATGGTATCCTTGCATTAAGGATTCTATTAAGTGCTCTTTGTTCAGCACAATTATTTCTACAATTACAATTATTTATCATAATCACCTCTATTTTAATTTATGTAAAGATAATATTATGATATATAATATTTAACTAATATTAAAAGTTAATGTTTAAATTACATTAACTTTTCCACTTATTATATCTTTAAAATTATTATATAGCATTCTTATATAACTGGATTTTTTTAAATCTTTTTTAATTATTAAGTTATATTCATAAGTTTTATTATTATATTCTAGATAAAGTTTACCTACTACATCTCCTTTTTTTAAAGGGGCTTTTACATTATAAAATTCTTTTTTAATATCATATTTTATTTCTTTTGTATTTATATCTCCTAAAACATTTACATCTTCTTCAACATAATAATCTATATTTCTTGGATTACCATTACTTATATATATTTGGCCTAAAGGTTTATCACTTTTTAATATATTTTTTATTCCATAAATACTAAAACCATATTCCATCATATTTATTGTATCTTCATTTCTATTATCTTTTGTATCTGCTCCCATTGCCACACTTATTAATCTCATTCCATTTTTTTCCATTGTTCCAGTTAAACAATATTTTGCCATATCAGTATATCCAGTTTTAAGACCATCCATTCCTTTATAAAATCTTACTAGTTTAATTGTATTCCAATTTTACTATAAAATGTTAACATTGAATCTATTTTTTAACAAAGAAAATATATCACAATTACAGAATAAATGCAAATCATTTATATATCATTTTATCTTTTATTTTTTTAATAATCTAATATTAATTCTTGAAACATTATACTGTTTTATATTTAGCAAATTAGCTATATCATTTTGATTAGTGTTATTAAAATAATACATATCCACAATTTTTTTCTCTATATCATTTAAATATTCATTAACAATACTATTAAGTTCTTCATTGGTTTCATTTTCTATAACTATATCTAATATATCTTTAGCACCGTCAATTATTAAATCTCCCAATTCAACATCATCATATACAATCTGATTTAATGATATATTATTATGTCTTCCTTCTTTTTTTAAATATTTATATATCTCATTCTTTATACATTTATATGCATAAGTTGAAAAAGAAACATTAATGTTTTCATCATAACATCTTGCTGCTTTTATTAATCCTATAGATCCTTCTTGAAAATAATCTTCATAATCATAATTGCTTTTAATATTAAAATGTTTTAATGCAAATCCAACTAATCCCAAATTGTTTGTTATTATGTCATTCATACTAACCTCCCTTTAATATAAAAACACTTATAAAAAGAGCTAAATAAAATTAGCCCAAATTATAAATGCTTTTAAAACATCTTTTTTAAATAAATATTTATTATTTGTTTATCTCCTTTTAAATCAAATACAAAATGAAACTCACTTTCATACTCTGCCATAAGCTCATTTTGATTCAATTTAGTAATTTTTTTATTTGTTTCTATTTGAATATAAGTTTGAAAGGATTTCTGTAAATACTTTAATTTATATTCATTACTTCCAATAACTCTTAATACATCATCAATAACTTTTTTAAATTTACTTTTATCTTGTTCTTTCTTTTCATTGATTAATTCATTAGGATCAACTTCTTCATTATTTGTCCTTTTAATTTGTTCAACAATAAAGTAAGTCTTTTTTAAATCAATTAATGAATGTTTTTCTCTTTCTATGTCTCCGCTTTGATAACATTTAAATTTAGTATATAGAATTGTATCTCTAAATATTGGATATCCCTTTGTTGGAAATATAATCATCTTATAATGTAATTGTTTTATTTCATCTGGTGTAAGTAAATCTCTTGAAATTAGAGATGTTGATTTACTACCATTTGAATTATTACTTGATTCACTAACACTACTACTTTGTATTGTTTGTTTACCAAGTCTTTTAGATATTAATTCAGCTGTTTCTTGTGTATTTGTTTTTAAATAAACAAGTCCGCAGTTATCAAGAATAATTTGTGCTACATCTTTACCATATACATTATTTAATTGTGCAAATGACTGTATAAAGAAGTGAAATCTCATTCCCCTACTTCTTGCTACTGAAACTACTGCTTCAATATCAGCAAGGGGTGGACAGTTAGCAAATTCATCTAATAGCCAATCAATTTTAACTGGTAATATTTTCTTTTCTTGTTCATTTGCTAGTTTAGTAAGTTCTCTATATAAAAGCCCTACAATTATTGTAACTAATACATAATAAGTTTTATCTTCATCAGGAACTATTACATACATTGCTGTTGGCTTTTTACCAATATCAGTTAATTTAAAATTAGATTCACTTGTTACATTAGCAACATTTATATCATCAAATATATTCATTTTATTACCAAAAACGGAAGTAACACTACGATAAGTTGATTCACTAGCTGTTATAACTGAAGTTAAACTATCCTTTGATTTACTTCCATACTCTTTTTTATTTAAATACTTCTTAAACTTTTCAAAATTCATATTAGACATTGAACTATTTTGAAATTTTCTAATACTAGTCATTGTTATTTGTTCTCTTTTAATATTACCAATTTTATATTCTTCTAAAAAGAAACCAATTAATCCTTCAAGTAATTGTTTAGCACTATTATTCCAAAAAGGATCTTTTGGCTCTACTTTATCTTTCATAATCATTTCTGATAAAGAACTAATAAGTCTATTTGTTTCAGCATAAGAATTCATAGACATATTATTAAAATAAAGTTTTTCATTTTCATCTGATGTTTCCATTTTTTTATTTTCATAATCTATGTATTTTTCATACTCTTTGATAATTGGTTCAAGTATATTAAATTTATTTGATAATTCAGGATTTCTAAAATCAATCGTAATTATGTTATATCCTCTATCCTTAAACATTTTACTAGTGGTATTAAATATTTCTCCTTTAGGATCAGTAATAAATGCACTCCTTTTATTTGATGCAGACGATAAAAAAGAACAATAAGGAATAACTTGAGTTACTGATTTACCACTACCAGTTGATCCTAAATAAACCCAATGTGGAGTTCCATTATCAAACCATACATTTTTTAAGTTATTATCAAATAATATGGGGAAACCAACTTCATTTATTTTATTTACTTCTTCCTTATTAAAATTCTTTTTAATCTCTCTCACAGTTGAAAATCTTGCACTTCCATGTTCATTATTGTTCTTTATTTTATATTTTCTTATTAATGGCTCTAAATATTTAAAAATAATTATAAATATAAATATTAAAATAATTATTATTAACTTATTCATCTTAATATATAAATCCTATGTCCATATACTATTATTTCTTTTACTTCTTTATTATTTTTAAATATAAAATATCTTTTGCCAAATAACTTAATTAATATCTTTTTTATTTTTTTCATATTCTCTTTCCTTTTCACTAATCATGCTTGATAATTTACAAGCACAAAAAATAAATAACATTATTAATAAAAATAATGTTATTCCAAATATAATCAAAAATGTTTTCACTATTTTCTCCCATCAAAAAAGCAAGACTGTAAATCTTGCTATTTATTATTTAGTTTTAGTCTCCTTACATTATCATTATAATGTTCATACATTTCCTGTGCCCAAGTGCGAAAATCCGTGTGCAAGAAAAACTCTGTGTATTCACTATTGCCATTACAAAGATCAATTACACCATAAGATTTTATACGTTCAACTGCTTCTTCTAAACTTAATCTATATTCATCTCTTAATATTTCACTAATACGTATAATAGCTATTAATAAATGATTATCAATTGTTTTTTCAGAATTATCATTAACTTGCGTATTACTAATCAAATTTTCAAAGCATAATTCTTCATTTAAACCATACTCATTCAATTCGCCACAAACACTAGATAGTTTTTTTTCTATTGAATCTGCTTCTTTTTCAGTTTCAGCCCAATCTAAATCTATCTCTAATGAACGTTTCTGATAATGCAAATCTAATAAGTGGTTCCTTTCACTCTCACTTATTTTTTTTGTTTTAAATAACTCATTTATTTTATATACAGTCAGTAAATCAACATTACTATATGGAACACCTCCTATACAAATATTAGAGTCATATTGACTATCAAGAAAATGTTGTGCTTTTGTAAGTAAATCTTTTAAACATTCATTATTATCCATGAATAACCTCCCTTGTGTCTTAATATTATATACAAGTTTTATTGATTTTGCAACAATTACTTCAACAATAATCTTTCACGGGTTGAATCTTTTATTGGCAACCCATATCTTATTTTTTCTTCTTCACTTATTTCAACTTCATAATTAAAACCATTGTATTTATCTTTTAATCCCAAATAATTATATGTTTCATGAATGCTGCCTTTATTATTTGTTTTATATCCCAATAATAGCCAGCCTTTTATCCATTCTTTATATATATTATAAATACACTTCTGATTAGTATGTTGAGCACATTGCATAACAAAATCAAAACTTTCTATTTGAGCGTTTCTTTCCAATAGAAGGTTATCACGATTATTAAAATATTTTAAAAGAAGTAAACTATCTTGATTTTCATTTATTATCATATCATATAATCCTTTATATGCATCTGATATTAAAAGATTGGGAGACAATAATTTATTTTCGCCAATAAAATCTTGGTAAGCATGCTCTACCTCATGAGCAATTATGCCTAATAAAACATAAGCCATAATCTCATTAGAAATTATAACATTATGAAATCTTTTTAGGCATTCACAATAATACAGAACAAGTTTATTTAAGCCATCCAAATATACCTTAATTGTTTTATATTTTTCAGGACAATAGTAAACTCCGTCCTGATAATAACTTTTATAGGTTTCATCATATATTTGTTTTTCTACTTTATGATTTATACCACTGTTAGATAGCATTTGACTTAATATTTTTTTAATTATACATTCAGAAATACTATGCTTTTTTATCCAATTTACATCGTCTATAAACATTTCTATATTATCATTATTTTTTATAATATGTGACACTTGCTTCCACTCCTTAGATAGTTGTTTATTATATATATTCAAAAGATGTATGTCAATTTTAGTCATATAAAAAGCCATAGTTTTTTATCTATGGCAACTTATTATTTTTTATATATTTTTTTATATACATTCCAAGTATCTTCTGGCATCATATATTTTATATCATGCTCTCTTTGATAATAAGCCAAACTAAAAATTAATTCTTTAATATATTCCAGATTTCCTGGATAATTAAAGCTTAAACCATCATAATAGTCTATTAAATGATTATAATTAGATTTTTTGTAATGATTTCCAACTGAACTCGTACACCATTTAACTGGATTATTTGTAGGATATTCATTTAAGTTCATATATTCATTGTAATTAATTATAATATTATGCTCGTTTTTATATAAATCTTCCACTTCATCTTTTTGCCCAATTACTAATTTTGGAATTTCTACAGGATATGTTCCAAAAGCATTATTCCCTCTAGTTCTTAGAATTAATCTTTTAGAAATAACATCTCTATGATCATATCTTTTAATTAATTGACAAATTATTTTACCAACGGTATCAACATTCAAAACAGAATGCTGATATAAAACATGTTTATCGTTTTTATAGTCTTTATCATTTGGATTAGATGGTATATCAGTTAATAAAGCAAAATCTTCCCTTTTTATATTGAAGTATTCATTATAATATTCTAATTTTAATTTACTTAATTCTTCCTGCTTTTTTTCTAATTGTTTCACTTCTTTTTCTAATAATAATATTTTCTTTTTTTTATCATTTAACAAATTTTCCGCCATAATATCTCCCTTATGTCTTAATATTGTATACTAAACTTTATTCATTTCGGCAATTATCTTTTTTACTTCTTTTTAGTTTTCATATAAAAGGCCTTCAATGCTTCTATATCTTGATATTCATAACTCTCATTTTTTATACATGAGTCAATTATATTTTGTAAATTTAAGTTTTGATTTAAATGATAACTGTTAAGTACACAATTTATTCCATGTATCTTCTCACTTATATCATTAATTTCTGCTTCATCTTCACTTTTACTATCAACTTTACTTATTAGATCTATCATATTTGATAGTTTCTTTTTTGCTAGTTCGTATAATAATTGTTTTTTAATTCCCAATAATTTTTTTAAATCATCATATTCTTTTTTAGATATATAATTTAATTCAAACTGCCTTTGCAATTTATATAGCATTAAAAATTCGGAAACAGTATAGGCATCATATTCACTTTTAATATCATCATAGTGTAATTCATCTATCGGAGTTGTAACATAAAGTTTCAGATCATTTTCAATTAATTCAAATACCTTATTCATTTTTTAATTTCCTTTCTTATATATCCTTTTATATGTATCTATTGTTTCTTCAGCATTCATATATTTAATACCATTTTTATATTGATGGTAAGCCAAGCTATAGATTAATTCTCCAATAAAAGTGTTATAATTGCACATTTGTATCTTACCAACAGCATTTATTAATGGGCTATATCCGGATGCAATATGACTTTTTGTATGATCCCCATCTATGCTTTTCCATATAAACATATTACTTTTGGGATATAAGAATAATGATTTAATATCAGTTGGATACTGAATCCAAATTATATTCCCTAAATTAGACATATCGTGCATTCTATCAAATGAGCTAAGCCCATAAGCCATTCCATTTATATATTTTAACCCAAATTTTGAAATATCATTTTTATCAGCAACTATACAATACGGATTATATATAGCAATACGTTGTTGGCTCTCAATACTGTGTACTAATAAATCTTGGCAAATTACTTTGATTGCTTCCTTGTCTATACCTTTATATTCTTTAAATAAATCACAAATGCATTTTACAACAGCATCAATATTTAAAACTGAATAATCATGTAAAAAATGATTTCCATTTTTGTTACAAATACGCAAGTTTGGGCCATAATTTAATAATGTATAATCTGGCATTTCTCTTTTATATAATTCTAGTGATTTCTCCATTTTAATATTTCTCTCTCTTTTTGATATGCCTTATATAATAGCATGTTTGGCATAAGATGTCAATTTTAGTCATATAAAAAGCCATAGTTTTGTTTTAAACTATGACTCTACATTTACTTTGTTAATTTTCTTGCATCCTCTTCTTGAATATTGTCTTCTTCTTGAAAATAATATCCTGGACGATATAGCAATTTGCCAAATCTTAAGTTTTCACCATTTGAAAACTTTAATATTGCTTTACCATCTTTAGAGTATGCAGAATTTTCTAGACCATATTTTTTTAAATAAGTATTTCCTTCTTCTACTGATAAATTCCCTTCGCATACTTCTTTGCATGTGTTTTGAATATCCATTATTTGTTCATCTGTAAATTTCATTTTCAATTTTCTTTCTTATATATTATTTTTTAAGAACCTTTGATAGATCATCTTTTACAATTTTACCACCATGTTCTAAATGATAGCCATCTTTTATTAAATAATTTTGTTTTAAACTAGGTCCATCATCTTCACATAATTCTAAATGGTAACCATCTTGAACTACATAAGAATAATTTTCATCTTCTTCATATTGTTCTAAATGATATCCTTCTTCTGGTGTATATGTAGATTCAACCAAATTTAATTTTTCAAGACTCCAACATTTACCAGTTTCTTCATCTAAAACATATCCAGCAGGAGCAACAGCATATGAAGTATAAACAGTTTTATAACAACGTCCATCTTTACCTAAAACAAATCCTTCTGGTGCACAATATCTAGTTTCACCATCTTGTGTTATTGCAATAGGTTCTGTGTAAATAGTTGACTTTGCATAAAATCTATTTCCTTCTATAACATATCCGTTAACATAATCACTTTTCATAGTTTTAGAATCATTCTTTTTTTGAAGAGTTTTTGCACCGCAAATTGCTAATCCTAAAGCCAATGAAACACTATTACAAACAATAGCAGCTCTTCTTAATGCTTTAGATATTCTTTCTCCCTTATCAATTTCTAAAATTTCATAATCTTTATTTTCCATTTTAAATTTTCCCCCTTCTTAAAATGTGCTTATATTATAACACATTTGATACAATAAGTCAAGTTAACTCACAAAAAGTCATATAACTTTAGTCATATAAAAAGCCATAGTTTTTGTTTTAAACTATAACTTGAATAATTTATCTTTTTAATGATAAAACATTCACTGACTTTGGCTCTTTTAAATATTCTTTAACAGCGACTAAATTGAATTTAAAACATCCTAGTGTTTCTTTATATAATTCTTTTAATCCTTCATAATCATATTCTTTTTCTTCATTAATTGAATCATGTTTTCTTAATTCGGGTGAATTTGCATAGTTTAATAATCCGT
>JAEEGL013410927.1_pt1 | contig 10203 bp, 9 predicted proteins | sample 9134231 | NCBI WGS metagenome assembly JAEEGL01 (sample SAMN16246548, study PRJNA631951) | gut metagenome | biome: gut microbiome; feature: rumen; material: fiber-attached | host: Bos | place: Iran: Karaj | collected 2018-10 | reverse complement strand
GCAGAGTTAGGTTTCTTTGGAGTCATAGTTCCAACACGTACACAAACACCACGTTTTTGAGGTGAATTAACTTTAGTTTGTTTTCTTTGAATATTGTTAATTCCAACTAAAAGTACTGGTGATTTTGGTTTTCTAACTTTACTACCACGTCTCTTTTTAACTAATTGGTTTATTGTAGGCATAAATCTCCTTTCCCGACACATACCCTGGTGTGTCATACTTCCTAATAAATTTAAGTTATGCCAATGGCACAACTCGAAATTCATAAACGTTAATAGTTTACAATAATACTATTTTAATGTCAACATATTTAGCACATTTTTTTTATTTTTTTACAATTTTATTTTTTTTAATTAAATCCTTGCTTTTTATCCTTATTTAATATATAATAATCAACCAATTAGGAATATTATGGAGGGAAAATGGAAAGAATAAAATTAAAGCCTAGTGAATTACAAAAAATTGTAAAAATGGTTCAGGAAGGAAAAAGTAATATTATTAATCTAGAAAACATTGGTACTATCTTTACTTGGGGTGATAATGGCTATATCGAAATGGATAAAAGATTATATAATTGCCTAGCAAATAATAAAACACCAAATTTAGATGTATTAGAACGTTTTAAATATGATAATAGAAATAGAAATAACTTTGTTAGTGAAGGTCAATTTAATTATTTAGAAGACAAATTATCTAGAAAAAGATTTAATAATAATTCAACTATTGAAATACCAACACATGCATTAGTATTAGATGGAACAGATGTAGATTTAAATGGTACTATTGTTGGTGTAAGTGGAAAATGGGATAAAAATGATAGAAGTTTGGCAGAAGTATTAGATAATAAAAAATTACTAAGTATCTTCTTAAAACAAATATATAGTCAATTAGAGAGACTTGAAGGTGAAAAGATTGCTCATGAAAATATCTATAAAGCACCTAGTATGAGAAATAGTAGTCCAGTATTCAATATAGTACAAAATGGTGAAAGAGCAAAAATAACTGGTGTATATGGTCCTTTTGTTAGTGTAGGAAGTGGAGCTAATAAAAATAAAATGGAAGCAATGTGGTCTGGTTATATTGAATTAGTTTCCTATTGCCGAAAAGTAAATGGAATGGAACCAATTATTACAGATGAATCAAATAAAGATATCGCTAAAGAAGTAACTGATATCTTTGAAAAACAAGTTAGTATAAAAAAATAATATGTAAGAAACTCTTACATATTTTTTTATTATTTTTTAAAACAAGAACTGGTGTCATAGATATTTACATAACAAAAGAAAAAGGACTTATTTCTTAAGTCCATATTTCATTCCTAAAGCAAGTAATATACTTCCTACTGAATTACCAGCAATCATAACTAAAACATATAGAGCTGTTTTCCAAGTCCACATATTAGCTGCACTAAAATAATACATATTAGCTACACAGTGTTCAAATCCTGCTAAGATAAATACTGTTATACCCATAAATATACCCATATATTTACCAAAATCAGTAAGTCTTTTGAATAAATCTACAGCTAAATACATAATAATTCCACAGAATATAGCTAATATAAAAATACTTAGTAAGTTATCATTTAATTTAACATCACTAATAACACTAGCAGTACTTCTTAATTTATCACCAATTCTAGTTAAAAATAATAAATATCCACAAGCAACTGTACCAATTATATTACCAAGTAACGTAATACCTAATTCAATTAAATATTTAGGTTTATTATCAACAGCATAACCTATTTTACCAGTATATAAATTAAGTCCAAATGCACAAATAGCATATAAACCAATACTAAATAAAAATGCTCCTAATAACTTACTTTCACACATTAAATAAATAGTACCACCAATACTAATCATTACACCAGCAAGTATAGCTCTAACTAATATTTTTAAATTATCTTTCACTTTATCCTCCTAATAAAATAATACCATATTAGAAACAAAAAAAATAGTTTTTACACTATTTTTTAACATATACTCTATGATTATTATCATCTCTATAATCTAAACAATATCGACTTTTAATTTTCTTGATGTTTTTTATTTTAAGAAGAAAATTATCATAATCATCAAATGATTCATCTTCAACGCAATGAAGAGGATTAATTAAACTAAAACATCTATCATATGCAACAGATTCTACATCTCTATCAATACTTAATTCTTGATTATTAGATACATCAATACTTAAATCATTATCTTTTTTAAATAATACTTTTTCTATTATTTTTCTTATGATATCTTTTTCATCTTCTGGTAAACTCATTAATCTATTATATTCATTTTCATCAATAAAATCATAATCTGAATAATCAATTATATTACCAGTAAACAATTCATGAAATAAACCACTTTCATCAACTAAACCATATATATATGCTTGATCAATATTTAAATATGGTCCATTATATTTCTCTATACCATAGTCACTACTTAATAAAGATGGTATATCACTTTTAATTAAAGCTCTTATATAACTTCTTAAAACTAAATCTCCACGTTTATTATAAACTCTCTTAACTGTAATTTTGGCGTATTCCATAAAAACTCCCTAATCAATGTTTTTTTCTTTAATTATTTCTGCCTCTTTAACCTCTTTACTTTTCTTTTTAGCTACTGGATTTTTCTTTTGTTTTTTATAACTATCATATATTAATAATCCTAATAAAACAATTATTATTAATGGCAATAATTTAATAAAAAACCTAATTGCCAAAATAATTAATAATAATCCAATCGCTAAAACTAAGTATGTTGTAATATCTTCTCTTTTCATATAATCACCTCGATAATTATATCACAAAATTCAATAATTATCTAGTTTTTATTTTGACTGTATTATTTATTTCTTTCTAACTTACATTCATAATCACTATTATAGTTTAATAATGGATCAATACTTGTTGATACTATTACTGGAATACCATTTTCAATAGTTTCATATAATTCATCTTCATCAAAATAATCCCAAGCTGATACTAATTCTTTAATAGTACCCTTTCCATCAGAATTATCACCAACTATTGTTTCTATCTCACCATTAAAACAAGTATATCCATTTTCACTTAGATAGAAAAGATCAGTTTCTTCTCTATCAATAATTTCTAAATCTATTAGTGCTTTTAATTGTTCATCAGAAGTATCTTTAAAGCATGCGAAATTTTCTTTTCTAATTCTTTCAACATATGTATCTTTATCATATGATACTACTCCAACAAAAATATTATCTTTATTAAAATAAGTACCTATTTTATTTCCATTTTTAACTTCTTCTTTTTCAACAATAATCATAACAAAACTCCTTTGGTTAGATATTATATAATAATAGATAATTATTGTCAAAAAAAACTATTACTTTTTTGTAATAGTTTCATTTTTATAACTCTTTTAAATAACAAGTTGCATAGACAGGAATAAATCTAACTCCTTTTTTCTTAGAAAAATTATCTTCTGTTAGTCTAATACATTCATCTAAATTAAATTTACTTACAAATAGTGACATTGCTTTTGCTTTAGTTAATTTCATATTAACTACTTCAATAGGCATTATCTTACCATTTCTATCTTGCACTACAAAACTAATTTCTGCTTTACCATCAGATTGATAATAATATAAGTTAAATCCGTTACGTACAAGAGTATTAGCTACTTCATTTTCTACTAAACTACGTCTAATATCCATATCCATTAAGAATTTTTGTTTATTTAAGAATAAACTAGTATATAATACTCCAACATCATTAAAGTATAACTTGAAACTATCAACATCTCTTGAACCTAGTAATGGACTTTTAACATCATTAAGTCTAAAGCTTCTTGTTACTATTCCATTAGCTACTAAATTATTAATACTATCTTCATATTCTTTACTCCTAGCACCTTTTTTAATAGCACCATATTGGAATTTCTTGTTTTCTTTAGTTAGGCAAACAGGAAGTACATCCATAATCTCTTCGCATTTTAAGATATCTGATCCATTATTATATAAAGAATACTCTGAACGATATACATCCATTATCTTTCTTTTTATAACTTCTATTTCAAGATCACTTCCACCATTAAGGGCTACATTAACTACTTCAGGAAATCCTCCTGTAACTAAATAATCATAATAAGCTTCCATAGCCATTTGATGGAATGGCATTGGTACATTAGTATCAAAACTATCTTTAATAAAATCAATTAATTGTACTTTATCGGAATTAGATAAATATTCAAAGAAATCCATCGTACTCATATTACGATAGTAAAACTCTTCAATTCTTGTTTTAGTAATAGCTATTCTATTACATCCAATTATTACTACTTGATATGGACTATTATCATGACCAAATATTTTTAAAGCTTTAATCATCTCTTCATCATTACAGTTATCAAAGACAATTAATGTATCATCTCCTAAAATACTTTCTCCACACATTAATGAAAGTTTAGAGACTAACCTATCAAGTACTTTCTCTTTATCTAATAGGTTATATAACTCAGTATTTTTATCGGTATTAAAATATGCGATATTCTTATAAAACTTCTTTCCAAAATCTAATACAGAGTATGTTTTACCAATACATCTAGGTCCATATAAGAAGAATGGTTTATTAATACTATCTCTTTTCCATTTTAGTAAATCGTCAGTTATTTTTCGTTCCATATTTTGCCTACCTCCTACACTTATCTTAATTTAAGTATATATCTTTTATAGTATAAAGTCAATGATTTTACAAAAAAAGATGCCTATGCATCTTATTTTTTTATTAATTCTTTTGTACTTGGATTAAATGTAAAAATTACTGTTTTATCTTTTTCACCAGTTAAATTAGGATCATTAATTAAAATAATATTATCTTTCTTTTCTAATTCAATTCCTGGGAATTCATCAAAGTCTGAGAAATTAATTTTATCAACACTACCTAACTCATACTTTTCGTTAGTTAATCCATTTAATAAATATACTTTAGAGTCTGTCGATATTATTAGATATATAGTATCATTCATAACTAACTTACTATAACCAAGATCACTACTTTCATAAGCAGTTTCATTTACTTTAACTACTTCACCATTTGAATTATACTTAGTTATTTTCTTATTATTACGGACATAAATATTACCATTATCATCACTACCATAATAATCACTACCAATAACTTTTAAATTTTCATCTAACACTCTATCTGACATAAATGATAATGCCGTACCACCTTGAGAGAAATAATATTTATTACCTACTCTATGTATAAGGATTGTATTTCCTGCCTCGTAATCAATATCTAATAGGATATTTTCTTTTGTATCAATTATAAAACTATGAGTATCCCTACTTTGTGGAAAGCTTCCTTCCTTAACTCCACCTAAAACAAAATATCTTGAATCAGCTTCTATTTCATCTCTATAAATATAGAAGAATACATCATTATAGTATCCAAGATAATCAACTTCAGCTTCCACTGGGTTAAGATTAAGTTTTTTAGCATCCTCAAGAGCTTTACTATCTGTTTTACTAACAATCTTTAATATTTTCTTACCATCAGTCGTCTTATATACTTTACCTGCTAAATTATCCAGTATTGGATTTTCATCTTTATTATCTTTTTCAGTAATATTATCTTCTTGTGGCTTTTTAATAACCTTATCATATACAATGTAACCTGCTAATACTAATACCAAAACTACCAATAACACAATAATACCAGTATTATTCTTCTTTGAAGGAATCATTGTTTCTGGTACTGTTTTATTCTCTCCCATATACACCTCTTTACTATAAAAGTATATCATACATTAAATAAAAAAACTATTAGTTTCCTAATAGTTATCTTATTTTAACATGTATTTCTCTTAATTGTTGTTCAGTAAGTTCAGTAGGTCCACCCATTAATAAATCTTGTCCTGATGCTGCTGGTGGGAATGTTTGAACTTCTCTTAAGTTATCTTCATCTAATAACATCATTAGAATACGATCAAGTCCAGGAGCAAATCCTCCATGTGGTGGAACACCATATTCAAATGCTGTTGTTATAGATTTAAATTTATCTTTAACTGTTGCTTTATCATAACCAACTAATTCAAAACATTTAAATAATACATCTAAGTTAGTATTACGAATAGCTCCACTAGCCATTTCTTCACCATTACATACGAAATCAAATTGATAAGCTAAGATATTTTCAAAGTTTTCTTTAGTAATATCTTTTATATCACATTGTGGTCTACTAAATGGATTATGACCAAAATCAATCTTATCATTTTCATCATCATATTCAAACATTGGGAAATCATTAATAATACAGAAATAATATACATTCTTATCTATCAAATCTAATTTATTTCCTAAATATGTTCTAATTAGTGACGCATAACGATTATAGTTTCTCTTATCTGCAATAAAGAATAATGCACTACCTTTTTTAAGATCAGCTTTCTTAATTAAAGCTTCTCTTTCTTCATCAGTTAAGAACTTATCAATAGGTCCTTTGAATGTCATATCATCTTGAACATTAATATAACCAATACCTGGCATACCAATACTTGTTGCATAATCAACAATATCATTATACCAAGAGTTAGTCTTATCTTCTAAGTTATCTACTTTAATGCCACGAACAGTAGTATTTCTAAATGGTTTAAAGCTTGTATCTTTAAATTCATCAGTTAAATCTACTATTTCAAGTGGATTACGTAAGTCTGGTTTATCAGTACCATATTTTAACATAGCTTCACGATATGGTATTCTAGGATATTCTTTACATACTATTTTCTTATCACTAAATTTAGTAAATATATCATTATAGATATCTTCACCTAATTGATATAATTCATCTATTTCTGGGAAAGATCTTTCAATATCTAATTGATAAAACTCTAATGTTCTATCTGCTCTTGGATCTTCATCTCTAAAACATGGTGCTATTTGGAAATATTGATCTACTCCTGATACCATTAGTAATTGCTTATAAATTTGTGGTGCTTGTGGTAAGGCATAGAACTTACCTTGGAAGTTTCTTGATGGTACAACGAAGTCTCTAGCTCCTTCTGGTGATGATGTTGTTAAAATTGGTGTTTGAACTTCTGTAAAATTCATATCATACATCTTATTACGAATGAAATGTAATAATTCACTACGTAATTTAACAATATCATGCATCTTTGGATTACGTAAATCTAAATAACGATATTTAAGTCTTATTTCATCAGATACACTTCTTGATGTTTTAATTTCAAATGGTAATACATGTTGACATTTACTTATAACTTCTACCTTTTCAGCTACTAATTCAATAGTACCTGTTTTAATCTTATCGTTATAGTCATCTTCATCTCTTTTACGAATAGTACCAGTTACACGTACTACACTTTCTTTGTTTAAATGAACAAACATGTTATTATCTTGGGATGTTACTTGTAATACACCTTCAGAATCACGTAAATCTAAAAATAGTATTCCACCATGATCTCTTACTGAATCTACCCACCCACTAACAGTGATATGTTCATTAATATTATCTTCAGTTAAATTACCACAATAGTGGTCACGATATTTATTCTTTTTCATATTATCTCCTTTTAATTTCTTCTTTTATTGTTTCTAGTGTTTTATTTGGATTAGCTTGTCCTTTTGTTTTCTTCATTACTTGACCAACAAAGAAGTTAGCTACCCATTCTTTACCTTCTTTATATTGACGAACAACATCTGGATTCTCATCAAATGTTTCATTAACTAATTTAACTATTAAGTCATTATCATCAATTTGTGATAAATGTTCTTCTTCAATAATTTTAAGTGGATCAACACCTTCTGCAATAGCTCGATATATTATTTTTTTAGCATTATTTTGTGATAATTTATTATCAATTACTAATTTAATAACATTACCTAACATATCAGCAGTAATACCTAATTCTGTAAGTGTTTTTTCTAACTTGTTCATAGAACCAATAATAATAGTATTTACCCATTTACAAGCTTCATTAGGATCAACCCCAACTTTAATAACATCATTAAAGTAATCAGATATTTCTTTTTCTTTAACTAATATAGTTGCATCATATTTTGATAAACCTAATTCATTAACATAGTAATCCATTCTATCATTAGGTAGTACTGGAATACTCTTTTTAACTTCTTCAATAAACTCTTTAGTTAATTTATATTTTGGAATATTAGGTTCTATAAAATATTTATAATCAATGGCATTAGCTTTACTACGCATATAGAATGTTTCACCTTCATCTTCATCCCATCTACGAGTTTGTTGTTCCATTTCATCATATTTATTAGTTTCTTTTAATTCTATTTGCCTTTTAATTTCATAATTGATTGCATCTCTTATTCCACCAAGTGAACAAACATTTTTAATTTCTACTCTCGTACCATAGTTCTTTTCATCATTTTCATCTTTATCACTTTCCATAATAGAGACATTAACATCACATCTTATATGACCTTTTTTACTATCTGCTTCACTAATACCTGCATAACGATATATTGATATCATTGTTTCAATAAATGCAAGAGCTTCATCAGCAGTATGGAAACATGGATAAGTAACAAGTTCTAGTAATGGATTACCACATCTATTATAGTTAATAGTTGAAAATGTAGAATAATGATCAAGACTAGCTGCATCTTCTTCTAAGTGAATATTATTTATTTTAGCTATTTTTTCTTCACCATCTAAGTAATACTTAATTTCACCATATATACCAATAGGACATGGTTTAGTTTCTTGTGTTAATTGAAATCCTTTTGGTAAATCTGGATAATAGTAATTCTTTCTTTCAAAATAGATATATTCAGGTTGCTTACAATTAAGAATTATACTAGCCATTAAAGCTTTCTTAACAGCTTCTTTATTTACTACTGGTAATACTCCTGGAAAACCTAAATCTATATCATTAATATTAACATTAGCTTCTTCACTATATGAGTTAGCAGATGGAGAAAATACTTTTGAATTTGTTTCACTTACTTCACAATGCATCTCTAAACCAATTATGGCTTTATATTTATCATTCATATTATTTCTCCTTTGCTATTTGATTCTTATATCCAAAAGCATCTTCTAATGCAGATGCAATACTTAAAACATTAACATCATCATATACATTACCAGTAATATTTAATCCAACTGGTAGACCATCAACAAATCCACTAGGAATAGTTATTGATGGAAAACCACCAAAGTTACCTATTTGTAAATGTTCTTCTAAATACTCTGAATCTTTATCATAATCTTCTTTACTACTATCAAAATAATGAGCAGGACCACGTCCTACAGGTAAAATAACACCATCATATTCTTTAAATAATTCTTTCCACTTATCAACTAATAATCTTCTAAGTCTTTGTGCATTAAAGAAATAACGATCCTTATTTTCTTCTTGTAGTACATATGAACCAATAACAAAACGACGTTTAATAAGTGGTGAAAAACCATTAGTACGATAGTTTTTCATAATTTCTTCATAACTATCACCACTAGCTCTTGGTCCAAATATAATACCAGTTAAATTAGACATATTAGATGTTGCTTCAGCACATGAAATAACACGATAAGCACTAAATACAGCTTTTAATAATTTTTGATCTACTGATACACAATCTACTTCTATACCAAGTTTTTTACATAATTCTATTTTATCCATAAAATTACTTAAATGTTCTTTTAATTCTTTATTAGCATTTGGAAATAATGATATATCAGTATATTCTTTAATATAACAAAGTTTTTTACCTTTAACATCTTTCTTTATAGATTCATATAATTTAATATCTTTAGAATCCCATGATGTCATATCACGTGGATCTATTCCTTTCATTCCATCAACAGCAATAGCGGCATCTTCTACACTTCTAGCAAGTACACCACAATGGTCTAAACTACTAGAGAAAGCAAATACACCATAACGAGATATCATTCCATAAGTAGGTTTATAACCAACAATACCACAAAAAGCAGCTGGTTTTCTTATTGAATCACCTGTATCAGTACCTAATGCATATGGGTAAACTCCATAACTAACTGCACAAGCAGAACCAGAACTAGATCCTGCACACATTCTTTCTAAATCCCATGGATTTTTAATAATACCAGTGTGACTAGTTGTACCAGTACCACCCATACCAAATTCATCCATGTTGGTTTTATTTACACCAATAGCACCATGACTTTCCAAATTTTTTACTGCTGTTGCT
>JAEEGL013170407.1_pt1 | contig 10203 bp, 7 predicted proteins | sample 9134231 | NCBI WGS metagenome assembly JAEEGL01 (sample SAMN16246548, study PRJNA631951) | gut metagenome | biome: gut microbiome; feature: rumen; material: fiber-attached | host: Bos | place: Iran: Karaj | collected 2018-10 | reverse complement strand
GGCTTCGCCGTTCCGGAGCAGGTCCAGGTCGTCGGGGCCGACAACGACGAGCTGATCTGCGGCAACACCTCACCCACGCTGACCTCGGTGGAGCCGGACTTCGAAGGCTGCGGGCGCAATGCGGCGGAGACGATCCTCGCCATGATGGACGGGCGGGAGTACGCGCGGGAGGCGACCTTCGGCGTGAGGCGCGTGGAGCAGCGCATGAGCACCACCGACATGCACGGTAGCGTGAACCGGGCCGTGCGGGCGCGCAAGTGGCTGCGCGAAAACTTCCGCCAGAAAATCGAGGTGTCGCAAGTCGCGGCACGACTTGGATGCTCGCCGCGCGCGCTGCAGATCAGCTACAAGGCTGTCTTCGGCCGCCCGATGCGGGAGGATCTCATCGACATGCGCCTGGAGCATGCCCGGAAACTCCTCACGGACACCGACATTCCGGTATACCTCATTCCCGAGCGCTGCGGCTCCGATGCGCCGCACCACTTCCTGCGGCTCTTCAAGGCCCGCACCGGGGTGACCATGCTCCAATGGCGCCGCTCGGTGCGCGGGTAGTTCCTCTCCCCAGCACCTGGCGTCTTCACTACGGGTCGGAGCGAGGGGGACTGACGTGAAGTGGCGCATCCAGTTGCGCGCGAAGTTCGGAGAGGAGCTTGGTCTCCGCCGAACCGAAGGACGATTGTCCGGCCTCAGCTTTGCGAAGGGCGGCGCGGGCCCCTTCCCGGTCGCCCTTGTGGAGAAGGATGGTCGCCTCGCGAAGACGGAATACGGCGGTCTGCGCTCCGCCGAGCGATAGCGCCTTGCGGACGGCCTCCTCCGCCTCATCCCACTTGCCAAGCCCGATGAGGGCCTCGGCGAGCGTGTCGAGCATGGCGGGGTTGTCGGGGGTTTGTTGGAGGGCGGCCGAGATGGCGCGCACCGACTCCTCGTAGCGGCCGATGGCGCTTAGGGCACAGGCATAGTCGTTGAGGACGTAGGCGGAGGGATCCCTCTCCACGCTGGTGCGAAGATGGCCCACGGCGTCCTCGTAGCGTCCCTCCGAGAAGGCAAGGCTGCCGAGGATGAAATGCGCGAAGGGATGCGTGGGGATGGCCTTGAGAAGGGCTTCGGCGTGGTCCTTGGCCGCGGCACGGTCGACGAACTGCATGTCGAGGCGCAGGAGCGGATCCAGGACGCCGGGATCCCCCGGCGAGTCTTCCAGCGCCGCCCGCAGCTCGTCGCGGGCCTCAGCGTAGCGCTCGTCCAACTGGAGCAAAAGGCCGCGGGCGAGGGGCAGCAACATGGGCCGCACGTCGGGCTGGCGTCCGAGGGCCTGGATGCTCTCGGCAAGGCCCTCGCGGTCATGGGTGGAAGATTGCAGGATGACGAGATTGCGCCACAGGGCGAAATCTGCGGGCGCTTTTTGCAGAGCCTCGCGCAGCGTGCGCTTCGCGGCGTCGTTGTCGCGGCGCTCCACCTGTACGGACACAACGGCGGTGGCAAGGTCCGAAACCGGCGCGCCGGCCTCTTCCGCCACCTTGAGCCAATGGTCGCAGACGGCGGGATCGGTCTCGGAGGTGCTGGCCGCACGGTAGAGCGCGATCGCCGCGCTCCAGCGCGTCTTCGGGTCGCGCAAAAGCTTCAACGCCCTGACGGTGAGGTCCGTTCCGGCCGTCTGCATGGCTTGGCCACGCGAGAGCATCCGGCGGAGGCCGGGGCGCACCTCCTCGGGCACGGAGGCAATCCCCTTCTCGAATGCCTCTGTGTCGCCCACGGGGACGCCGGAGAGCGCCCAGTGCCATCCGAGCCCGACGAAATCCTCGGGATGGAGCACGGGGCCGTAGAGATTCCGAAGGTTCCACCGTAGGGCGTCGGATTGCGCGGCCGCGTTCTGGCGGTTGAGTTCGGCGACGGTCTCCTCCTGCATTCCGGGCAACTCCCCGCGGCGGATCGCGGAGGCACGGTTCATGAGCGCGGAAAGGTTCCGGTTGTCCAAGCGGTAGGCGCGGACATAGGCGTTGGCCGCCCCGCGGAGGTTTCCGGCCCTCTCCAACAAGGCACCGAGCTCATTGGCGGCGCGGGAGACGCCGATGCGCAAGGCGGCGCGGCCGTCGGATGCCTCCGGGGTCGAGGGCTCGGCCTCGGAATCGAGAAGGAACTCGCCCACGTCGTCCCAAAGCGTCTCGGCGGCCTTGGAGCGCTCGTCCAGCCCCTCTTGCGCGGCACCGGCGTCGGCGACCCCCAGATAGGCCAAGCCGTTGGGAACATACTCCAAGGCGGCGGCGCGCCACATCTCGGGGAATTCCAGCAAGGCGACATGCCGGCAGGCGTCGGCTGGTGCGGACTCCATCCAATGGCGCGCAAACGCATACGGCGTGAAGGAGGCCGCATCGACGAATGGCTCGCCCAAGGCTTGGATGGCCTTGCGCTCCGATTCTGGCAACCCGGAAAAGGCTACGCTCAACACGTGGAGGGGGGCTTTTCCCCCGCGCGATGCGGCGCGTCGGGCCAAGGTTTCCGCCAAGTCTTTTTCCGTGCACACGACCCAATCGCGGCCGTCGAGACTCTCGAGAATGCGGTCGGCCAACTGAATCCGGACGCGCTGCGCCTCGTTGGCGAACGACTCGATCGACGCGAGCACATCGGGCGTCCCCTCCTCTGCCGCGACCGGAATGGTTGCCGTCAAAAGGAGCATGAAAAGAAAAATCGAGGCTTTCATCGACAGGTTCCTGGGGAGAGGTGGCGACAGGGCGGCCGTGGTCAGCGGGTCGTCGCGGCGGAGCGGTGGCGCTGCATTTTCTCCAAGGCGCGGACGGTGCTGTTGCCGCCTTTGAGGAGGCGGGCCTCGCGGAGGGCCACGGCATTGTCGCCGGCGCGTTGGCAAAGACGGACGAGATAGGCCCGCAACACGGGGTTCCAAAATTCTCGCGAGACCACTTCGTCACGCCAAAAGGCGATCGCCGCCTGCTTGTCGCCCGTCTCCCACAGCAGACGGCAGGTCACGTAGCAGCTTTCGATGTCATAGGGATTGCGGGAGCGGGCGATCCGGTTCCAGTGCTCGGCGATGCCGAAATGACGGCGGAAGGCGACGGGATCGGCGTCCACGAGCGCCATGATCAGCGCCTGTTGCGAGGCGTAGGAGGCGAAGTAGTAGTTCTCGGGGCAATGCTCGTTGGCCCTCTCGCAATCGTCGAGCAGCGCGACGAGCTTTTCGGGCTCGATCTTCTGGGTGAAATCAACGGGTGGAACCTCCCACCGGGTGCCCACCCAATGGCCGTACTTATACCGGAAATAGCGCTCCTGGGAGCGACCGGAATACACGGAGCGGACCATGCCCGCGAACCCGACCACCGTGAGCAGGCAGGCGCTCGCGATGCGAATCCACTTGGAGAGGGAATGGCGGCTGGGCATGGGTGTCGCTACTGGAGGACCTCGATGATGTCCCCGTTGAGGATCTGCGGATCCTTGTCGATGCCCTTGCGGATGCGGCGGTAGTTGAACCGCTGGGAGATGCCGTTGCGGGTGATCTCAATCTTTCCGGTGGCAAAGTCGGTGACGTCGCCGTTGGCGATGATCGCCTCCCGCAGCGTCATGGAGTGCGGCAGCGGATAGCGGCCGCGCCGGCGAATGGCGCCGGTGATCGAATAGTACTCCTGGGCCTGCGACTGGGCCGCGGTGCAGATGACGTTGACGGTCATGTCGCGATAGACGCTCTTCTCAAGATACGCCTGCTTGATCGCGCGCTCGGCGTCGCTGGTGGTCATCCCGAACACCTTGAACTCGCCCAAGATGGGGAGGGTGATGTTGCCCTCCTCGTCGACGACGTCCTCGACGCGCGGCTGGGGGCGGAGCGCCACCGTCATGTTGACGATCACGGGGTCGCCGGGCTTGAGGCTCCGGGACACGATCTGGGGGGACGTGTCCAGCGGCACGCCGTCCCCGCCGTCGGCGCGGGGCACCCAGGCCTCCGGAGAGACGTTGGCGCTGGGCGCGAACGCATCCAGCAGCGAGGAGCAACCGACGGACAGCACAAGGGGGAGAAGGAGAAGGAGGCGTTTCATGGTTTCAAAGGTTTCTGCGAAATGGCGTGGACTCAGGACTTGCGGTTTTCGGACGTGGATTTGGGCGGCGTGGCGCCCTCGGGCGTGGAGCCTCCGGATTTCGCCTCGTCGCCCTGGTCGCCCTTGCGGGAGCGGCGGCGGGACTCGCCCGACTTGCTCTTCCCGGAGCCATAGCCGTAGCCGTAGCCATAGCCGCTGTCGCCGTAGCCGTAGCCATAGCCGTAGCCATAGCCGTAACCGTAGCCATAGCCGCCGGAGTAGTACTGGTGCTTGTAGTAGTACGAGGAGTAGTCGCGGGCGACATTGATGTTGTTGAGCACGACGCCCAGGAGGTTGCCGCCCATGTTGACGACCATGTCCTTGCCGCGGCGGATCATGGCGCGCGGGTACTTGCGCTGCTGGACCACCATGATGACGCCATCGACCATGCGGACGAGCTGCGAGGCGTCGGAGACGCCGACCATCGGCGGGGAGTCGAGCAACACCTTGTCGTAGCGCTTGCGGAGCGTGGCGAGGGCGGCGGCGAACTCGTCCGTGTCGAGGAGGCCGTGGACGTTGGCGCCGGAAAGCTCTCCGGCGGGGATGAAGTCCAGGTTCGGGAGCGAGGTGTGGAGGATTGCCTCGTCGAGCGTGGCCTCGCCGACGATGACGTTGGCGATGCCGGGCGAACGGCGCAGGCCGAGGATCTTGTGCTGGCGCGGACGGTGAAGGTCGGTGTCCACGAGGCAGATCTTGTCGCCGATGTCCGCGCAGGCGTAGGCGAGGTTGAAGAGGGTCTGGGTCTTGCCCTCGCCGACGCTCGCGCTGGTGACGGAAAGCACGGCGCCCTGCCCCTCCGGAGCGTTGATCTGGGAGGTCTTGAGGTTGGTGCGGAGCACGCGGTAGGGTTCGGCGTGCGTCGCGGGAGCGGAGGGGTTGTTGAGGGAGAGGATCTTCTGGGGAATGAGGCCGATGACCTTCGCGCCGATGTACTTCTCGACGTCATCGACCGTCTTGACGGACGTGTCGAGGTATTCGACGAAGAAGGTGAGGACGACGCCGAAGAAGAGGCCCGCGACAATGGAGAGCATGATGTTGAGCGCGAAGTTCGGGCTGATGGGCAGCGGCGTCCCCTCGACCTTGGCGCTTTCGATGATGCGGACGCTGGTGGCCGGCAGGCGCAGTTGGACGCGCTCGCGGTTGTAGCTGGACTCGAGGACGGCGCGGTTCTCCTTGAGCGTGCGGCGCTCCGTCATGGCGTTGATGTAGTCGATCACGCCGCTGGAGGAGTATTCGAGCTCCCGCTTCTTGAGGTTCTCGAGCTTTTCGTTCAGATCCTTGTACAGGTCCAGCGCCTGCTTGTAATTGAGCTCGCGGGCGAACTTGACGTCCTGGACGCGCGACTTGATCATCGCCTCGATCTCTTCGAGCGTGTTGCGGGTCTGCTGCACCTCCGGGTGCTTCTCGCCGTATTCGCGGCGGAGCGTGTTGAGCTTGATCTCGGCCGCCTGGCGCTGGGCGACGAGCGAATCGACGGTGCCGTCGCCGGTGAGGATGCGCAGATAGCCGGCGAGCTCGTTGTCGTCCATGTCCTTGATCTGCTCGTAGTCGGAGCGCATGTTGTTCATGCGCAGCTCGGCCCTGGCGCGCTCGGTGTTGAGCATCGCGATCTCGGAGCGGATGGCCTGGGCGCCGGTGTCGCCCTCGGTCAGGATGGTCAGGCCGTATTTTTCGCGCAACTGGCGGATCTTCTCGTCCTGGGCGGCGATCTTGCGGTCCTGCTCGTCGAGCTCCTGCTGGAGCACCTTTAGGGCGCTCTCCTTGTCTTCGCGGGACTGGCGGAGCGTCCACTCCTTGAAGACCTTCGCGACCATGTTGGCGGTGGAGGCCGCGAGGCGCGCGGCCTCGCCCTCGGGCTCGTCCGGCTTGTCGAGCTTGATCGAGATGGCGATCAAGTCGGTGTCGCGGTAGATGTCGAGCCCCAGCTTGCCGCGCAGGAGGGAGACCGTGCGGGCCGAACTCTCGGTGCTGCTCATGCGGTCGTAGTACCCATAGGCGCGCCCGAGGATCTCGTTGAGGTTCATTTCGCGGACGACCTCCTCCATGATCGGCACCGAACGGATGATCTCGAACTGGGTGCGCAGGAAGTACGGGTCGTAGCCGACACGCTGCTGGGCGTAGGGATCGATGTCGCGGTGCTCGCGCTGCACCTGGATGAGGGCGGTCGCCTGGTAGACCTTCGGCATGGCGCGCGTGACGACGATGCCAGTGAACACCATGATCAGCGCGACGGCGATGACGATCTCCTTGCGGGAATAGAGGATTTGCCAATAGTCCAGAAAGTGGACGGCATCCGTGATGCCGCCGGACGACGGGCGGTTCACCGAGGAGTTCTGGGAGACGGATGAGGAGGAGAGTTGGGTGTTTTCGTCGGACATGGGGAGGTTCCCTGCAAAGCAACGCCCAGCGGCCGTTTCGGCCACCGGGCGTACAGGACCGTCATGCGGTCATCGGTTGGACGATGGGGCGCCGGGGGTCCGTGGAGTTAGAAGAGGTAGGTGACACGGGCACCGACGGTGTTCTCGTGATAGGTGGTTGAGTAGTCGGAGTCCACGTCCTCATAGGAGTAGGAGAGGGTGAGATCCAGCTTGCTGCTCCAGCGGTAGGTGACGCTGAAATCGGCATAAAGATCCTTCTTCTCGCCTTCGTGTTTGGCCATGTACTTCGCGTTGCGGGCCTCGTCGGGGATGTATTTCGTGTCGTACTCGGCGATCTTGTACTCGAGGCGGATGGCGGAGGAGAGATCCTTGGTGTGGCGGGTATGGAGGACGGTGTAGAAGGAGTAGAGGTCCTGGGAGGCGAAGGGGTAGACCCAAGACTCGGTGACGCCGTAGCGGAAGCCGAGGATGCCCTTGGTGCGGGTGTCGAACGCATAGGTGGCCGAGATGTCGCCGTCGCCGGGGAAGTCGCGGTCGTCGATGCTGTCGGCCTCGTAGTCGATCCATTCCCAGCCGTACTTGCCGGCGATGGTCAGGCGGCCGCTCGCGCGGTAGGCGACGGAAAGGCCGACGGTGTAGGTCTCGATGCCACGGGGCAGATCCTCGACGGCGTTCTTGCCGTTGTTCCAGGACTTGCCGCTCTCGTCCCAGGCCTCGTACTTGAGGAAGAGGCCGTAGCTCCACTGCGCGTTGTAGGAGCGGAGGAGCTGGAGGATGGCCGTGTACTTGTCCTCGTCCTCGGTGGAGGCGACGAAGTCGTCGTCATAGCGGATCGTGTTCCAGTAGCCCGAGAGGTTCACGGCGGTGAGCGGGGTGAGCTGGAAGCGCCAGAGGCCGGTGACGGTGTTGTCGTAGTGGGCCTGCTCGTGCTCGTTGCGGCGCTTGTTGAGGTAGGCGTGCTTCTCAACGTCGTCGGTGCCGAGGTACCAGTAGTCGTTCTGGATGTACTTGAAGTTGTCGCGCAGGGTGAACTCGTTGCGGGTGTCCATCACCCAGCGGTACTCGACGACGGCGGCGTGCGACCACTCGTCGCGCTTGTCGCCGACGCGGGGGTTGGTCCAGTGCTGGTAGATCGGCGAATAGCCCAGCTTGTAGTGGGAGGCGCCGCCGAAATTGCCCGAGAAGGCGATGGAGGGCTGGATGCCGTAGACCGTGTCGTGCTCCTTCTTGTAGCGGTACTTCTCCTCGACGTCGTCGCCGTAGTGGTCGGGCACGCTGTCGCGGTTGTCGCCGCGCTGGACGAACACGGAGAGGCGGATGTCCCAGGCATCCCGGTCCTTCGCACGGGTGAAGACGGAGACGACCGCGTCGGAGACGGCCTCGGCGGTGTCGGTCACGGCGCCGACGGCGGCCTCGCCCACGTCGGTGGCGGCATCCGCCACGGCGCCGGCCGCGTCGGTCGTGGCCTCCGCCACAGCGCCGGCCGCGTCAGCGGCGGCATCCGCCACGGCGGCGACGGTGGACTGTTCGGCGTCGGCGGCCGCAGGAGCCGCCGCCTCGTCTTGTGCCAAGGAGAGAACGGGTATCAAAAGAAGGGAGGAGACAAACGCGTACGCAATGCTGTGCTTCATGAGAAACCTCGAAGAGATTCTGGGAAGGTGTGAGTGTGGATAGTGTGCCATAGAGACGGGGAGGGAGTCAATGGATTTTTCATGGCGTTTTCCGCCCTGTCTTGCTAGAATGTCTCCCATGCGCCCCCTACCCTTCCTTTCCGCCCTTCTCCCGTGTTTCGCCGTTTCCGCGGCCCTCGGCGCGCAAGCGCCCGCCGACGGCCATCCCGCGACCGACCGCAACCTCATCGACGGCGTCGCCGCCGAGGTGAACGGGCAGCCCATCACCTTGCAGGAGATCATGGACACCGTGCGCGCCGCCATCCAGTCCGCGGCGCGCGACGGCCGGGACCTCTCCGCCGCGGATCTCCAGCGCCTCTACGCCGGGGCCCTCGACGGCGCCGTCCGCACCCAGCTCGTCCTGCAGGAATACCGCAACGGCGACATGAAGCTCCCGGACTGGGTCATCGACAAGCGCGTCTCCGAGATCATCGACTCCTCCTACGGCGGCGACCGCAACAAGCTCGTCGCCGAGCTCGCGCAACGCCAGATGACCTTCTCCGAATGGCGGCAGGAGATCGAGGACGGCACGGCCGTCATCGCCTTGCGCCAACTCAACGTCGACAAGAACGTCCACGTCGGCCCCGCGCAGGTGCTCGACTACTACCGGACGCACGAGGCGGACTTCACCCGCCCCGCCGGCACGCACATGCGGCTGATGCTTCTCAAGCCTGGCGCCGATGAGACGCCGGAGGCGTTCGAGGCGCGCGTGGCCGCCCTCCAAAAGCGCCTCGCCGCCGAGCCGTTCGCCGAGCTCGCGCGCTTCTTCTCCGCCGACACCTCCGCCGCGCGCGGCGGCGACTGGGGGTGGATCAAGCCGCGCGAGACCCTCCGCGCCGAACTCGCCGACGCGCTGGAGGCCCTGCCCGTCGGCGAGACGTCCGGCCCCGTCGCAACCCCCGCCGGCGTCTACTTCCTCCGCAACGAAGGGGTGCGCTCCGACGGTCTCCAGCCGCTCGAGTCGGTACGCGACGAGATCGTCGGCATCCTCCGCCGCGCCGAGTCCGAGCGCCTCTTCCGCGAATGGACGGAGCGCCTGCGCTCCAAGGCCGACGTGCGCATCTTCCGCCCCGCGATGTAGGCGCCCGCGCCATGCCGAACCTGACCGCCCCCTCGGAAATCCGGGCCCTGCTCGAGGCGCACGGACTGCGCCCCAATCACTCGTTCGGTCAAAACTTCCTCATCGACCGCCATGTGCTCGACTTCATCGTCGGGGCCGCGGAACTCTCCCCGGGCGACCGCGTGTTCGAGGCGGGCCCCGGCCTCGGCGCCCTCACCCAAGAGCTCATGGACCGTTGCGGACACGTCCTCGCCGTCGAGAAGGACGAGGGGCTGCACGCCATCCTCGCCGAACGCTGGGGCGGCGACCCGCGCCTCGACCTGCGCCTCGGCGACGCCCTGGAGCTCGACTACGCCGCCGTCTTCGCCCCCGGCGCCTGCCGGTACCTTGTCTCGAACCTCCCCTACTCCGTCGGCACGCGCATCGTCGTCGAGGCGGCCATCCAGAAGACTCCCCCGGAGCGCATCGTCGTGCTCGTGCAGAAAGAGGTGGCCGAACGCTTCGTCGCGCGTCCCCGCACGGCCGACATGGGGACGGCGGCCGTCTGGCTGCAGCAAGTCTACGACGTGGAGATCGTGCGCCTCGTGAAACCCTCCTGCTTCTGGCCGGCGCCGGAGGTGACCTCGGCCATCGTGCGGATGTGCCGCCACGGTCGGTTGCCGCTCTCGGACGTGGAGCGCTCGCGGTTGCGCGCCGCGACGCGCGTCGCCTTCCAGCACCGCCGCAAACAGATGGCTCCGCTCTTCCGAAACGCGCCGGAAGGCCTTGCCGCCTCGCCGGACGAGATCCGCGCCCGCCTCAACGCGCTCGGCCTCCCGGAGACCGCACGAGCCGAGGAGCTCTCCGTGGAGCAGTGGTGCGCTTTTGTGCGCGCCTAGTGTGTCGTCCGGTCCAGGACAACCTACGACGGGCCGCTCGGCAAGCGGCCCCTACCATTGGGGCGAGGCGTGACCGGGTGGGGCGAGGCGTCCCGCCGAGCCGCCTTGCGCCCCGGCTGCGGTCGGCGGGCGGCGCGCGCG
>JAEEGL012004077.1_pt1 | contig 10203 bp, 12 predicted proteins | sample 9134231 | NCBI WGS metagenome assembly JAEEGL01 (sample SAMN16246548, study PRJNA631951) | gut metagenome | biome: gut microbiome; feature: rumen; material: fiber-attached | host: Bos | place: Iran: Karaj | collected 2018-10 | reverse complement strand
TGCAGAGCTCCGGCGGCGGGTGTGATGCAGGTCTGGGCGGAGAGGTGCTGCTGGCGGAGGCCGGGATGATAGTGCTTAGGAGGAAATAGGCGCACTTAGAGCGGGCTGTGCCGGATCTTGACTCCGGCACTTGTCCCCGGCGCGAAAGTGTGGTATATTTCTCTTTGCTCTGTTCGCGGCGTAAGGCGCGAGGCAGGGGTTATACGAAGCAGAGGTCCTCTCGCCTGAGCGGCGTCCCTCCAAAAGGGATTGCTGCCGGGCCGCAAAGCAGACGGTTCTCTCCGTAAGGATAGTGCGGAGCATAGAATACGAAATTTGTGCGGGGACAAGGGGAACTTGTCCCCGTTTTTCTTTAAAATTTGTACGGAGGTGAGGCTTATATTGCCCAGGAATGAGGAGGACGCGCCGCGGGTCAACGAGGAGATTACCGTGCCGCAGGTGCTGTTGGTGGACGAGAACGGGGTGAAGGTGGGCCCGACGGACACGGAGGAAGCCATTCGTATGGCCGAGGAGAGGATGCTGGACCTCGTGGAGGTCGCCCCCATGGCGAAGCCACCCGTGTGTCGTATCATGGACTATGGCAAGTACCGCTACCAGCTCCAGAAAAAGGAAAAGGACGCCCGCAAGAAACAAAAGGTCCAGGCGCTGAAGGAGATCAAGATGCGCCCGAAGATCGATGAACACGATTTCGACTTCAAGATGAAGGCCATCCGAACTTTCCTTGAGGGCGGGCACCGCGTGAAGGTGTCGGTGTTCTTCCGCGGACGGGAGATGGCGTTCCTGAACCGTGGCGAGGAAGTGCTGAACCGGGTCATCGCGGAGTGCGGCGACGCGGGCAAGTGTGAAGGAGCCCCGCAGATGGAAGCCCGTTATATGCGGATCCTCGTGCCGCCACAGCCCCAGGCACAGCCCACAACGGCGTCCGAAAAAAAGGTGGCTGATGACGCCCCGGAGGCTGATGTTTAATGCGGGGATAGCCCGCCTTGAACGATAAATATAAAATTAGCACAGTAAGGAGAAATGTCTTATGCCCAAGATGAAATTGAAGTCGCACTCCGGTGCAAAGAAGCGCTTTTTCCGCACGGCGACTGGCAAGCTGGCCTACCGTAAATGTGGCCGCTCCCACATCATGGTCCACAAGGGCGCCAAGCGCCTGCGCTCCCTGCGCAAGACGGGCTATGTCACAGACACGCTCATGGAGCAGATGAACCACCTGCTTCCCTACGGCAAATAAGGCCAGCGGGAAAAGCTCAGAACGAAACTTCAGGAAGGATGATAATAAATGCGCGTCAAGGGTGCATCTGTCAGCAATAAAAAGAGGAAAAAGCTGTTTACCATCACGAAGGGCTACTGGGGCCAGCACAAGAACGCCTACCGCCGCGCGCGCGAGGCGTACCTGGCTGCGCTGTCCCGCGCCTATGCCGACCGCAAGCGCAAGAAGCGCGACTTCCGCCGCCTGTGGATCACGCGTATCAGCGCCGCGGTCCGCTCCGAGGGCATGAGCTACAGCGCCTTCATGAACGGGCTGAAGAAGGCGGGGATCACGATGAACCGCAAGATGCTCTCCGAGCTCGCCATTCATGATATGCAGGCTTTCCGCAGTCTGGTGGAGCAGGCGAAGGCGGCCGCGAAGTAGGAAACAGACACCAGGGGGGATGACCCCGGGCTTGGGGGCGCGCGACTGTACCTGGATGGGCACCCTGTGCCCTGCGGGGACAGGACGGGCGCCCCTGTTTTTTTAAGGAGGCAGGATAATTTGAACCCTGTGGCTGAAAGTATAAAGGAACAAATAAAGGGGGTGCGGACAGCCTTTGAGGAGGCGCTGGCCAGTGCCTCCCAGACGGAGGCGCTGGAGGAGGCCCGTGTCCGTTTCACGGGAAAGAAGGGCGAGCTGACGTCGCTCCTGAGGTCCCTGGGGAAGCTCTCCTCCGAGGAGAGGCCCGCCGTGGGGCAGGAGCTGAACGCTCTGCGCGACGAGATGGAGCAAAAGCTTGAGGCCCGCAAGGTCCAGCTCCGGGACGCGGAGAACGAGCGCCTTGAGGCGGAAGAACGGATCGACGTCACACTTCCCCCGCGTGGCCGGCCTGCGGGAGCCTTCCATCCCGTGTTCCAGACGCTGCACGAGCTGGTGAACATCATGCAGGGCCTGGGCTACTCCGTCGCGCTGGGGCCGGAGAAGGAGGAGGAACACTACAACTTCGATTGTCTGAACATGCCCTCCTGGCACCCCGCCCGCGATATGCAGGACACCTTCTACTTCCCAGGCGAGGGCCAGGGCGGCCGCTCCCTTCTGCGGACCCACACGTCGCCCGTGCAGGTGCGCTCCATGCTGAAGTACGGCGCGCCGCTGCGCATCGTCTGTCCCGGCAAGACCTACCGCCGCGACAATGACCCCACCCACTCTCCCATGTTCCACCAGATGGAGGGCCTGATGATCGACAAGGATGTCTCCTTCTCCGTCCTCAAGGGCACGATAAGCGAGATGACAAGCGCTTTCTTTGGCCGGCCGCTGAAAAACCGTTTCCGCGCCAGCTATTTCCCCTTCACGGAGCCCTCGATGGAACTGGACATTGAGTGCGTGGAGTGCAGCGGGCGCAACCCCCACTGCCGCGTCTGCAAGGGCACGGGCTGGCTGGAGGTGGGTGGCATGGGTATGGTGCATCCGGCGGTCATCCGCGCCGGGGGCATCGACCCCGACGTGTACAACGGCTTTGCCTTCGGGTTCGGCCTGGACCGTATGGCGATGCTCAAATACGGCATCAGCGACCTGCGCCTGTTCTTCGATGGAAACGTCTCCTATTTCTTATCAGGGAGGGATGCGTAAATGTTCGTGTCCTGGGAACTGCTGAAGGATTTTATCGAGCTGGACATCTCGCCCGAGGAGGCCGCGGAGCGCCTGACGCTCTCCGGCACGGAGGTGGAATCCATGACGCGCCCGGAGGGAAAGCTGAAGGGTGTCGTCGTGGCGAGGATAGAGACGTTGGAGAAGCACCCCACGGACGGGCACCTCTTTGTGGCGCACCTGAACTCCGGAGGCGGACGCTCCCACCTCTGCGTCACCAGCGCCCGGAATATGAAGCAGGGCGACTTAGTGTTCTACGCGGGGGCGGGCTCCGTGCTGCCGGACGGGACGGAGCTTGGGATGCGCGACTTCGCCGGGGTGGAAAGCGCCGGGATGATGCTCTCCGCGGCGGAGCTGGGCCTGCCGGACGTGGACTCGCCCGACGGGCTGTTGATCCTCCCGTCCGACGCCCCCGTCGGAACGGAGGCCACCACGCTCTATCACATTGGGGACACCCTTTTGGACGTCTCCATCACGCCCAACCGCGGCGATCTGCTGAGCGTGGTGGGCGTCGCCCGGGAGCTCAAGGGTCTGTTCCCGGACTCCACCCTCACCCTGCCCTACTGGCTGCGGCCCCTTGAGCAGGAGAAGGCCTGGACGGAGGATTTCGGGGCCATCTCCCTGCCGGACAAGGGCTGCCTGTGTTACCGCCTGGGGCTCGCCACGGGCGCGAAGATGGGGCCCTCGCCCCTCACGGCGCGTGTCGACCTCTGCCACCTGGGCATGAGGCCCCTTGTGAACGCTGTGGACGTGACCAACTACGTCATGCTGACGTTGGGCCAGCCTCTCCACGCCTTTGACCTGAACACCCTGCCCGCCCGGGAGATCACGGTGCGCGCCGCCCACGAGGGCGAGGTCATGACGACGCTGGACGGCAAGGAACGTACTTTGACACCGCAGGACATGCTCATCACCAGCGGGGGCGAGGCCATCGCCCTGGCCGGCGTGATGGGCGGCCAGCAGACCGGCATCAACGACGACACCCACACGGTGGTGGTGGAGAGCGCCTGCTTCTCCCCCGTCCGCGTGGGTCACACGTCGCGCCGTCTGGGCATCAGCTCGGAGGCGGCGTTCCGCTTTTCCCGTACGGTGGACCCGACCCTGAGCCGGACGGCCCTGTCGGCTTCCCTGACGCTCATGAGGGAGTGGTGCGGCGCGGAGGTGGACTACCGGCCTCTGGCCGCGGAGAACGAGTACCCGGCCCCCCAGCCCGTCACGCTGACGAAGAAGAAGCTTTCGACCTACCTCTCCTGGGACAACATGGACGAGGCCACTAAGATCATCGAAGGGTTCGGCATCAGGCACACATCCGGCAACGGAGACCAGCGCACTTTCCTTCCCCCCACCTGGCGGCCGGACATCGCCATTGAGGAGGACCTCATCGAGGAGGTGGGGCGCTTCCGCGGGTACAACGACGCTCCCAGCCGTCTGCCGGGCGAGCCGGCACACCGGGCGGACATCGGCGCCCCCACGCGCCTGGCTGCATTCGTGCGCCAGGTCCTGATCGCCCGGGGCTATGTCGAGGTCATGACCTACAGCTTCCTGCCGGAGGACTTCCCCAGCTGGCTCCGTCTCGCGAAAGACGACCTGCGGGCGCACCCGCTGACGCTGGCCAACCCCATCAGCCGCGACCAGACCGCCATGCGGACGACCCTCGTGCCGGGGCTCCTGATGAGCCTGAAGGCAACGCTGGCCTCCGGCTGGCGCGGGCCGGTACGTGCCTTTGAGCAGGGGCGGACCTTCCTGAGGGAGTCCATCGATTCCTCCGCCCATGTTGAGATCGACAGGGTCGCGGGCCTGGTCTTCAACGGCTCCGACCCCCGCACGCCCTGGAAGGGGCAGGAGGAGGATTTCTACTCCGTCAAGGCGGACGTGATCGCGCTGATCGAGGAGCGCGGCTTCCGGCCGGTCTTTGTCCCCGGGCACGAGCCCTTCGCCCACGCGGGGCAGACGGCCGAGGTCCGTATTGCACTTGACGGCGGCGAGAGCCAGAGGATCGGCTGGCTCGCCAGGCTGAAACCCGCCCTGGAGCAGGAGATGGACGTGAGTGGCCCGGTGTGCCTGTTCGAGCTTGACCTTGCCCCCCTGGAGGAGGCGAAACGCCCAGCCCTGCATCCCGTGAGCTCCTTCCCGGCCTCGCTCCGGGATATCTCCCTGCTCGTCGCAAACGACCGGGGGCAGGACGCCGTGGCAGCAGATATCGCGGCCGTCGTCCGCGAGGCCGCGCAGGCCGAGGGCACGGGCACGAACGGAGAGATCCTGGAGTCGCTTCGGCTCTTCGATGTCTATGAGGGCAAGGGGATCCCGGAGGGGTTCCGCAGCATGGCCTACTCGCTCAGCTACCGCCTGCCGGACCGCACCCTCAAGGACGAGGAAGTTGAGGCTATCCACGGCCGCGTGAGGGAGAGCCTGTCGCAGAGAGGTTACAGCATACGTTGATGCCTTCGCCCCGCCGGAGTTTTCCGGCGGGGCACATTTGGGAAGGTGAGGGATTTTTCATGGAAATGAAGAACATTGAGGGACTTGTGGACAATCTCTCGGAGGCCGTCGAAACACTGATACAGGAGAGGGATAACCTGAAGCAGGAGGTCGCACGCCTCAGCGCTCATGCCGCCGAGTGCGACCAGGAGTGTGCGCAGATGAAGCAGGAGTTGGACCGGATCCGTGAGTCCGCCGCGGAGGAGAATCAGCGAATGGAACATGACAGCTCTGAGATCGCGGCAAAGCTGAAAGTCCTGAACGACCGTCTGATCGCGCTTGTTGCTTCCTCGTCCGAGGAGCCTTTTGCGGAACAAGGATAAAAGCCGTGGATACGCTGAGAGAGGTTTATCTCTCCATTGGGAAGGGGAGCTACAGCATCAGGACACCCCTGAACGAAGAGGACCTGGAGCGGGTGAAAGCGTTAGTCCGTCAAGCGGGCCCACACCCAGGGAATTGTGCGCACGTGCCGTTCCGCGGCATGGACCAGGAGACCCTTTTGCTGCTCACGTGCCTTCAGCTTGCTTACTCGCTGGACTCTGTGACGGCCAAGCTGGAGGAATTGTCGAAACGTCTTGGGATATTGCCAGAGGAACCGGAAGAAACGGAAGAGCCGGAGGGACCGGAGGAAACGGAACAAACGGAAGAACTGGAGGAACCGGAAACGAACTTCCTCACCGAAGATTAATATTAACAGAAGGGATAGGGAAAACCTGGGCAGCGGCCTTGCCGCCGCTCAGGTCTCGCTTTCATCTTGCGCTTTAGGATGGTACGCGTCCCAAAGGGCACAAGGGAGCCTCTGAAACGCTTTGGAGGAAGGGCGCGTAAATGCCGTCGGTGTAACCGAGCGCATCCGACAAAAGACGTGCATCATTTTTCCAGGCGCTCACGAACGACATCACACAACCCCCTTTTTGACAGGAAACATTACCCTTAGGGGAGCCATAAGCTCTCCTCACTGGTAATATGGCTCAGTATTATATCGTGAAAATTTTTTCTGTCAAGCCCCAATTTTTTGTTCGGCCCGTTATATAATAAAAGATACCTGAAAGTTAAGGAGTGGTAACAATGGGTTCTATGAAAAGGCTGCGCTGGACGCTCTACATCACGGGGGCTATCCTGATCCTGCTGGGGTTGTGGAGCCTGCGGTATCCCGTGGAGGCGCTTCTGTCCCTGGCGTTCTTCCTGGGGCTTGGGTTCTGCGTGTCGGGGGTGAACTACATCGTCCCCTGCCTGTTCCGGGGGAACGGAGGAGTATATCCCTGGTGGTTCATAATCTTCGGGATCCTGGACCTGATGCTCGGCGCCGTCATGCTGGGGCGTATCGGACTGACGGCGTTCATGCTCCCGCTCTTTGTGGCGGCGTGGCTCGTCTTCGCTGGGGTGGCCCGCATCCTCACCTCCTTCCGGCTGAAGGCGCTGGGGCTCTCCCGATGGTGGCTGACGCTCCTGAACGGCGTGATCATCATCCTGCTGAGCTGCCTGATGACCGCGTCGCCTTTGGTGGCCGGGCTCTCCGTCGTGATGATCCTGTCGGGGACGCTCATCACCAAGGGGCTTTTGCTCATCATGGAGGGCCGCGTGGTCTTCTCCGATTAAACGTCCCCCCGTGCAGGAATGGGCCTCAATGCCGGTACCCTGAACGGGGCAAATGTGCTATCATCCTTTAGGAAAACACAGGGGCGGCCTGTATGCCTTTTGAGCCCGTGCCCTGTGGGTATTAGATTGGCATCAGCCAGGAGGCAGAATCATGAGCAAGGAATTTGAGAAGATTGAGAAACTTCTGGGGAACGAGGCGGAGACACTTCTGAACCACGAGTGCAAGACGGTGTCTAAGGATATGCTGTCCCTGCCCGGCCCCGACTTTGTGGACCGCGTGGTCAGCCTGACGGACAGGCCCATCGGCGTGCTGCGCGCCATGCAGACGCTGTTTGGTCACGGCCGGCTGGCAAACACGGGCTATATCTCCATCCTTCCTGTGGACCAGGGCATTGAGCACTCCGCCGGGGCGTCCTTTGGCCCCAACCCCATCTACTTTGACCCGGAGAACATCATCAAGCTGGCCATGGAGGCCGGCTGCAACGCCGTGGCGACGACCCTGGGCGTGCTGGGGGCCGTGGCGCGCCGCTACGCCCACAAGATACCCTTCGTCCTGAAGCTGAACCACAACGAGCTCCTGACCTATCCCAACAAGTTCGACCAGGTGCTCTTCGCGTCCGTGGAGCAGGCGAAGGAGCTGGGGGCCGTGGCCGTCGGCGCGACGATCTACTTCGGCAGCGACGAGTCCACCCGCCAGATCCAGGAGATCTCCAGGGCGTTCCACGCCGCTCACGAGATGGGCATGGCGACGATCCTGTGGTGCTACCTCCGTAACAGCGCCTTCAAGGTCAAGGCCGACGACAAGGTGACGGACTATCACGCCTCCGCGGACCTGACGGGCCAGGCCAACCACCTGGGCGTCACCATCGAGGCGGACATCATCAAGCAGAAGCTGCCGGAGAACAACGGCGGCTACAAGGCCATGGGCAAGGGTTATGGCAAGACCTCCAAGGAGATGTACGACAAGTTGACCACGGAGAACCCCATCGACCTGGCCCGCTATCAGGTGGCGAACTGCTACATGGGCCGCGCCGGACTCATCAACTCCGGCGGCGCTTCCGGCGGGGCCAGCGACCTGGCCGAGGCCGTGCGTACGGCAGTGGTCAACAAGCGCGCGGGCGGCATGGGCCTCATCCTTGGCCGCAAGGCGTTCCAGCGCCCGATGAAGGAGGGCGTGGAGATCATCAACGCCGTGCAGGACGTCTACCTCTGCAAGGAGGTCACCGTCGCCTAAGGGGCGGCTGGCCTTTCACACAAAGCCATAAACGAAGAGGGGCCGCGGTGCCCCTCTTCTGTTAGCTCACGAACTCATCCCGCATGGGGGTGAAGACGTCCAGCAGGGACCCGGCCTCCAGGCAAAGCGTAGCGTGGGGAACATTGGCCGGGAACGCCAGTGTGTCTCCCGCCGCGACCTCCACGTCCTCGCCGTCCGCCGTGAAGCGGAACCGGCCGGAGAGGATGTAGGTGTTCTGGCAGTGCGGATGGCTGTGTACGGCGATCGTGCTCCCCTGCTCCAACGAGACCTCCGCGGTCATCAGCTTGGGAGTGTAGGCCAGCACCCTGCGGCTCATCCCCCCGCCTAAATCTTTCGCCTGTGAGTCCTTATGGTAAACGATATTCGCGTTCATTCTATGAATTCTCCTTTCGATAAGTTATCCGCTTGAGCCTGTCCGTGACTTCCGGCATCAGTTCGCTGTCCTCAAGGATGACATCAATATCAAACTTACCCTGCATCCCATAGACATCGACCAACGCGTCCAGGACAGCGCCGCGAAGCCCCCGGATATCCCTGCCCGGCTCCGGCAGGACCAGCACTCTGTAGGCCCCGCGCCCAACCTGCTCAAGGCGGTAATCCCTGAGAAGGCCGGCACGGGCAAACCTCTCATCGACCGTTTCCGGCATCACGGGCTTGCCGGTGGGAGTGAAGGTAATGTTGGCAGCGGCAGCGTATGTCGCCTCGTTTTTACCGCTGTCATGTCTTTCCATTCGTCCCCTCCTCCTTTCGGTCCTCCGTGACAGATCAGCTTTCAGTTCCCCTGAATGACGCCGGACTTCTCATACCCGCCGCCACTCGCCGCAATACGCCAAATCCCGGGAACGGGGCAGTGCATCCCCGCCACGGGAATATTCTTCTCCGCCGCCATGTCCAGAAGGTATTTCCGCGCCTGGGGGGCCTTCTCCGGGTCCGTGTCATATTTCACGGCCATCTGTGGCAGGGGGAGCTGTATCTCGGCAAAATGCAAAATGTCTCCCGCGACAAGCAGTTCCCCATCGCCCGCTTTGACGTGGAACGCGGCGTGTCCCGGCGTGTGGCCGGAGGTGTCCACAGCCGTGATTCCGGGCAGCGGAGTCTCCCCAAACTCAAAAACGCGCAGCCTGTCTTCGTAGGGCGCGAATGCTTTTTTGACGTTCTCGTCCTTCTTTTCATCGAGCCACCAGTCCCGCTCGACCCGGGAGACATAGACCTCAGCCCTGGGGAATACCGCCTTGCCCCCGGCGTCCGCCAGGCCGCCGAAGTGGTCCATGTGCAGATGCGTCAGGAAGACAGCGTCGATATCCGACGGGGAGACGTTCGCTTCCTTGAGCGCGTCCATCATCTTCCCGCCCCTGGCAGCACCCAGCCCCGTATCAAACAGGACCGTGCGGTCAGGGAACTTCACGAGAAAGGCCAGAATTTGGCTTTTCAGTTTTCCGTCCGGGACGTAGCGCGCGATCTGCTCTTCCGTTGCACCGACAAGCAAGGAGACCGGGCTTTCCCCCTGCATATCCAGCAGGGGAAAGACCTGCATACTTCCAAGTTTAACGGACGCGGCGTGCGCGGCGGCGGTTTCCATGAGAAGGAACAGCATAGCTAAGGACAAAATAACCTGTTTCATTTTAATCATCTCCTTAAACTATATTATTCACTACTCCCTGTTTTTTGACAATATCCGCCAGGATAAACGAGATACCCCTCCCGTATCTCACAGCTCCAACAATTTTAAAAGGGCCCCGACGTCCAGGTGCTCACGCACGGCGGCGGCCAGGGCGTCGTAGGCGGCCTCCTTCATGGCGTGGGTGTCCGTCACCGGCCGCTCCGGCAGGCCGCGGCGGGCGCGGACGGCGTTGAGCCACAGGTTGCGGAATCGGTCGCCCTCAAGGACGCCGTGAAGATACGTACCAGCGACGCTCAAATCGGGCCGGGCCAGGCCCTCGGGACCGTCATCAAGGGTGAACAGCGGGAGGACGGACTCATCCAGGCTGTTGGTTTTTCCATAATGAATTTCATACCCCGATACGGGGAT
>JAEEGL011625967.1_pt1 | contig 10203 bp, 8 predicted proteins | sample 9134231 | NCBI WGS metagenome assembly JAEEGL01 (sample SAMN16246548, study PRJNA631951) | gut metagenome | biome: gut microbiome; feature: rumen; material: fiber-attached | host: Bos | place: Iran: Karaj | collected 2018-10 | reverse complement strand
TAATCCTGAAACAAAGAAGACAAACGATGTTTTTTATTATGGTCTAATGTGGTTTGATTCTATAATGGGACCTGTTTATACTTATAAAATTGATAAATGTAGTTATTCCAAAATTAAGAAATCCATAGAATCTTATTCAGACAAAGTTGATTCTCCTGATTCTCTTGAGAACAGACATCAATTTGGCACTATGTGTGTGTCTATTGTTGAGAAAGGAGAGATAAAAAGATTTTATTTCTCAAAAAAAGACATTATAAAACTATTTGAAATACAGATTCCTATTTTGGAGAATGATACCACAGCAACCGAAGTGAGAAATCGATTAAAATACTTAAGAAACAGGTTCATTAACAGTGATTGGTGATAACTATTATAGATATATTCCGTATTTGTAACTTGAATATTTGATTAACAATTTACAAAGCAACAGAAAATGATTCCTCTTATGTGATTTATGGAGTTTTTTTAGAAAAATTTAAACTTTTTTTATCAAAATGCAAGAGATTTAAATGAAAAAGACCATATTATTGATATTGTCACTCTTTATATTGGCAATAAGCACAAATGCATATGAAAGCGATAAATATGAGGTCGTGTATCTCAATAACGGTCAGGTGATAAAGGGCAAAATTACTGACTATGAGCCCAAGAGCCACTTGGTGATACGTACTGACGACGGACGCGTACTGCGCTACGATATCCACGAAATTGAACGTGTGCAGCGTCGTCCAAGGCCGGACAATGTGGCATTCAATGGCGACTTCAATGGCAAGGGCCCACAAAAGGGCTACCGCGGCTTTATTGATGGTCAGGCGTCATTCGGTTCTGGCAAATATGGCTTTACGCGTTATGGAATTTCAACCACGCATGGTTACCAGTTTAAGCCGTGGCTGTTTGTAGGAGCTGGCTATGAGTATTACCTGTTTATTGACCAGATTGCCAAGAAGTACAGCACCCATACTCTCTTTGGCAACCTGCGCGTCGATTTTCTAAAGTCAAATATCGACCCATTCATTGATCTGAGAGCAGGTTACAACATGGGCAAACACATGGGGCTGATGATCAGCCCGTCGATAGGTATTCGTTTCGCGCTTGGCAAAGAGACGCCATTGGCCATCAATGCCAGCGTAGGTTACACATTTCAGAGCGTGAAGCCAATCTACTACTACGACAACTGGCTTAATAAGGACGGAGCATGCTATACTATCGAGAATGAGAAAATCCGCAATAGCGATGACGTCTTTATGGAAGTGGAAGGGACACAAAACTCTGGTGGCTTTACCTTCCGCCTCGGCCTCGAGTTTTAACGCATAGCGGTAATAACATAAAATAATCTTATTGTTTATCTTTTCTATAATTAAAATGGCAATAAATAACGATTTTAAGATGAGATGCGTTTTGAATGATCTTGATTTAAAAAAATCGATCTATAAATACATACCGTTTAGATATGTGTTAAATATGCTTAAGTCACAAAAGCTATATATTTCTGAAGTAAAAAAATGGAAAGATACATACGAAAACTTTCTCCTAAAACAGAAGTTTATGTATAAGAATATTCCTCTGAAAGCAGATAATATTATTAATCAAGTGTATGGTCAATGTTGGACTAGTCTGAACGAATCTGATGCCATGTGGAGAATATATTCTAATCCTCAAAATATTAATGATTCAGCCATTAAGATAAAAACTACTGCACAAAAATTATTTGACTCGATTTACATTTCAGATGAATGTATGGCGACAACATCTATTGGTGTCGTTGAATATTATTATAAAAAAGAATTATTGCAGTGGATAAAAAACCTTCACATGCATACAGCTCAAGATATTGGCAATAATATTGTTCCTTCAATGTATATGAAACGCAAACCTTTTTCACATGAAAAAGAAATTCGTATTATTATCATGCTGGATACAAATATTGGAGAGTATTTAAAATATGACATTAATCCTGATAATTTTTTCGAAGAATTTGTTATTGATCCAAGACTTGAAAAGAATCATGTAAATATTATAGCAAAGAAATTGATAAATCTTGGTGTAAAAGAAAGCCTGATTAAACAATCTCAACTATATACTTTTACACCTGAAATTATTAGATTATAAACACTTATAGAATACAAAATAATCATCATTAAAAATGTTTATAATTCAGTTGTTTTTCCTAATAAAAGTTATTAAATTTGTAGATTGAATGCAATAACTAATATTGGGATTAATAAAGAAGATTTTTTGATATGAAAATCACTAAAAGAAGAATCAAAAATGTTGAGCAATTCACAAAACTATATGCTCAAAACGAAAAACTTTACATTGTGGCAAATCTTAAGGATATTGGTCCAAGTGTCATCCAATCAATAGGATTCCCCGAGGATATAAAGGTAGGAATCACAATCCTTCCAAAGGAAAAAGGTCCTATCTCTGATTATAATGCTAATGGAAAATATATAGTTCATGAGGATAAACCCAAAGAAACTGTTTATCATACTATACTACATAGAGATTGGCATGGTAATTATGGTTTAGCCAATATGCCATATGAACGCCACCCAAGAACTTTTATTCCTGCTCCAAATATTGAATTGACAATTATTGAAATAGATGGGAATCTTTTTATTTCAACTATAGGATTAGACAACAATGAACAAAACTCAGAGCAAATAAAGCATTGCATTAATCTGTTTTTGGAGTTGTTTGGTATTTGTGAATTGTATGACAAGAGTTTAACTCCGATAGTAAAAAATGTTCCATTGAAACGCGTGAATTGGCAAATATTGCCAGAAGGTGAATATCCCTGGCAGCATCTTTCAAAATTAGCTGGGGGTATAGGGACTTTACGCGATAACAAAGGAAAGCTTGAACGATATAGAATTGAGTCAATCCTTGCTTATAAACCTGATGAGATGTATTATGGAACTGGCGGTTTCTATGGCTATTTGGTTTTCATTTTTAAAAAGAAGAATATTGTAATTATGGAGAACATCAAATATGGAAACGCTACTTATGTCTTTGAAGGCGATTGGAAGAAGTTTTCCCAGATGACAAAAGCTGAGATAATTCAAGAGAAGCTAATGAAAGAGCGGTTGCTTCATAATAAATATTGGAAGTATCAATTGGGAAATGAATTAAACAAAAAACTCTAGTTATATCTGAATATTTACAAGAATCAAATGACCATAGTAATAATTTCGACTTTGCTAAATAATAAGTTTAGATAATTCCTCAATATTAAAAATTTCATTAATTATGAATGTTGATTATTCTTTTATAAGTTTAATAAGTTTGTCACTCATTGCAATAACAGTTTGTGTCCCTATCTATCTGAAAGTTAAAAAAAGTAAAAATGGAGGGCATTCGAATTCTGGTTCTCATAATAATCTGATATCTGGAGAGAACAACAACGTAACACATGTCGGCGAAATCAATCATTATCATGCAGATACTATGAGGCTTAAGTCAAAAACGGCCCCACAAAAGGTGATTACTGTTGATGATATCAAACTTAATGTTAGTGTCCTTTTTGTTGATGATAAAGAATTTCCTGTGGTTGAACATTTAAAATCAATAGGCTATATGAGAGTTAGTTATATATCAGATGTGAAGGACCTGGATGATCCAATAATACGAAGTGCTCATATTATTTTTATTGACATTAATGGAGTTGGATTACAAATGAATTTTCCAAATCAAGGAATGGGACTTTGTGGTGCTATTAAGAAAAAGTATGGAAACACAAAAAGAGTAATTTTGTATTCAGGAGAGACCGATGGCAATATATTTGATGAAGATGCTAAAAAAGCTGATGCCACATTAAAGAAAGACTCGGACATATATCAATTCATCTCATTTATTACTGATTATGCAAAAGAATTGCTTTAAAAGATTGGTCAACAAGCATGGATCTATTTTTTGTGATACATTAAAATATAATCAAGAGTGTATTACATGTATTATGAATAATAAGGCGGCAAAAGGCTATTCGTCCATAAATTGTCCAAAAGATAATATTAAAAGTCTCATAGGGAAGAGACATGTGAATTCTGGATTTGTGTTCGCGTGTGGGCAAGGATATGGCAAAAACTCTCTTTTTGTCCAAGATTTGGATGCATTAACATCATCATTGTCAACGCTTTCAAAAACAGAATATGAAGTGGAAAAATATATTAATGATGAATTTGTAACACGAATAAGACGAGTGCTTCATAATATTAGAAGCATTAATGCTCATTCTTTACAAGAGATAAGAGCATTAGTGCCCGATTATTATTTAAAGCATCATAAAAATAGAAGTCTTAGAAAATTTGTTGAGATTATAAGCCAGAATATAGAAGGGACTGCAAATAGTTTCTTTCGAATATCAAAAGACTTATATGAAATAAAAGCAGAGTTTTCTGTTTATGATAAATTGGTTAAAGGGGAAGTTGAACTGAACAGAAGACCATATAATATAAGAGATGTCGTCATGACAGTACTATACCCTTTCTTTGAAGACTTCAGTAATAAAAATGTAGTTGTAACAGTAGAAGATTATTATGATAGTATACCTATTGACTTCGAATCTGTTCAAGTCGCATTATATCATATTATTGAGAATATGTCAAAATATATTCAGCGTAACACCAATGCTAATATTTCTTTTAGAAAAAACAATAATCAATTATTGGTTGATTTTCAAATGCATAGTTTATATATAGAACAAGAAGAAGTGGATATGATTTTCATTGAAGGTTTTTCTGGGAAAAATGCAAAGAAGGCCCATTTAAATGGAGAAGGCATCGGTATGTATCGCGCAAAAAAGTTAGTTGAATTAAATGGAGGTTCCTTATCAGTTAAAGCAGGTCCTGTTGATACGATTGACAACAATCTTGAGTATGCTTTAAATCAATTTATTATAAATTTGCCTCAACAATGACATCTTGCTTATGATGGTTAAGTATAAACATATTAAGCTGAAACATGAAATGTTGACTTGTACAATTGAATTTAAAAAATCATTACTTTACATTCGACTTGAGAAAAAGTGTTTATCTTTGACGCGTTAAAGCATTAATTATTTCCACCGTATTATTGTAACAGTCAACTCCATTTTCGCAATTTATAGAACTCACGTTATATAATTAATAATAAGTATGAAACTAGTCTCATTTACAGTAAAAAATTATAGAAGTATTACTTCTGCAAATAAGATAGCAATATCTGATATAACTATTCTTGTTGGTAAAAATAATGAAGGAAAGTCGAATTTACTTAGAGCAATTAATTTGTCCATGACTGCCTTGAGATACTATCAGGATTCAACAAGAACTCGTAGAAGCCGTACTTTATATGATTGGTGTATAGACTATCCCGTGTCATTGCAAAAATCGAAGAGAAAAAAGAAAGTCTCGGAGTTTATGCTTGAATTTGAATTAACACAAGCAGAGATTATTGATTTTAAAAATAGGTATAAACATACTCTGAATGGATCTTTACCTATACATATTTCATTCGATCAGGAAAATAAACCAGATTTAAAGGTTGTAAAAAAGGGGAAGGGAAGTAAGGAACTTAATTTGAAATCACGATATATTTGTAGATATATTGCTCAAAACATTGAGTTTAATTATATTCCAGCTGTACGAACGGAAGAAGATGCTTTACGTGAAATTAGATGGCAAGTGATGCGTGAATTATCATTGCTTGAAAATGATAAAAGATACAAAGATGCGGTTAGAGTAATTAGTTCTCTACAAGAACCAATCATGCAAAGACTAGAGCAGGCCGTTAAAACAACTCTTTCAGATTTTCTGCCTAACATATATGATGTATCCATTAGTTTTGATAATAGTATCAAATTAGAACGTTATAGAGATGTTTCTATTTTTATCAATGACGGGCAGCATACTGATATCCAGAACAAGGGAGATGGGGTAAAAAGTCTAGTGACTTTAGCTTTGTTGAATAATATTCATATTAATGACTCTGGTATGTCAGTAGTTGCAATAGAAGAACCTGAGGCCCATCTTCATCCAGAAGCTATTAATAGACTCAGAAAATCTATATATTCATTGTCTAGTAAGAGTCAGGTGATTATTTCAACTCATAATCCACTTTTCGTAAATCGAGAATTTGTGAATAAGAATATCATTATTGAGGGTGGTGTGGCTAGACAGGCAAATAATATCCGTGAAATTAGAGATGTCCTTGGTGTAAAGGTTTCAGATAACCTTTATGATGCTGAAGTGATGTTATTAGTCGAAGGTGAAACAGATGCTATTTCTTTAAAAGCAGTCTTGTCAGATAAAAGTGAAAAAATAAAGTCAGCCTTAGCAAAACATCGATTGGTCATCATGCCTATTGGAGGCACTAGTAAATTATTATATTCACTAACAATGACAAATCAATTAATAGGTCAAGCAGTAGTTTTTGTTGATTCTGATGAAGCTGCATTACAAGAAATAAAAAAAGCAGTAGAGCAACATTTAATAAATGACAAAAACTATCTTTTATGCAAATGTGAGGGAATGAGATGCGCAGAATTTGAAGATGCTATTGTTGTTGACATATATAGCCAGGATATAATAGATAAATATGATGTGAATCTAAACACAGGAAAAATGCGAAATAAAAGCAAAAAATGGTCTGATAAAGTTAGGGAAATTTTTGTCGATGAAGGTAAACTATGGGATGAAGATGTTGAAAAAAACATAAAATACATAGTTGCTTCTTGCGTTAAAGAAAATGCTATTAATGCTATAGATGATTCAAAATGTAAAGTCATTAATAAACTTGTTTCTATTATTGAAGCAAAATTATAATTTAAAATTATGTTTGTTACATAGTTAACGAAGCTCAACTAAAACAAATAAAAGATAATGAAATGGATACCAAATTGTAGATTCCGTATAATCATTGGTTTATTTTGGGAAAGGAACGTTTAAAGGTATAAACTATGTCTCTAAAATTTCTATGGATTAACCATAGAATATAATCTGTTGATAATTTGTTGTGCGAAAAATGTTTTCTCTATAATTAAAAAGGTAACTTTGCATAGGATTGGATCTTTTATTTAAACTAAAGATTAAATAATGAATTATGGATTTTAAAACAATTTTTGATGGCTGGGGCACAGAACTAATTAGCATATTTGTTGTGCTTATTACGGGAGCGGGGTGTTGGTTTTATAAGAGAGGGAAGATAAATCAAAGGCAAAAGGCAGGAAATAATGTAAAGCAAAAACAGATAGTTAAAGATTCTCAGGAGAAAAATATTTGCCAAAAACAGGACGCAATTGATAATTCGGAACAAACACAAATTGTTTAAATATGGATTTAAGTAAAAAGAAACAAAACCAAACAGCTGGAGATTACGCTGTTCAGAATCAAATTGAAGGTCAAGATAATTTGAGTATAACGCAAGTGAATTATAATTACGGCGTAACATCATCAGATGTCATTTCTTTAGCGAAAACTGTTTATGAACAACTTATTCCACAGACAATAGATAAGTATTCCATAATTGCTGAGACCACTGTAAATGATAGATTGGATGCATTTGGTCGTGAACTACTTCCGAGAATCATCGAAATTGAGGGTGCTTTGGATTTTTTCAAAGATCCCAAATTTCAGTTTTTATTGAGAGACGCTCAAAGAACTGCTGCAAAGACCGATAGAATAGAAGATTTGAACTTGCTATCAGAACTGCTTACTTTTCACGTTGCTAAGGGAAATGACAGAAAGATTGATGCTGGTATACATCATGCTATCAAAATTGTAGATGAGATTGACAATGATGCTTTATGTGCACTTTCTGTAGCTTGTGCTTTCCAATATTATGTTCCCAATAAAGGTTCTATAAGAGAGGGATTAAAAGATTTAGATAACGCATACAAAAAATTAATTTATTTGAATTTGCCAGAAGGGTTAGATTGGTTGGAGCATTTGGATATGTTAGGTGTTTTAAGATTGTCTCCGTTAAAACTGGTAGACTCTAAAGAGTATATTGTTTCTCAAATGAAAGAATATGTCTGTGTCGGAATAAAAAATGATTCTGATGAAATGGATAAAGCCTTCAATATTCTTGATGATAATCATATATCACGCTCGGTTTTAATAGAAAACGAGTGTTTAGAAGGCTATAAAAGATTGAAAATTGGTTCATTAAAAGCGGTTAATCTAAATTTTTTAGAAGCTGTTAACAGCATTTTGGCTCTATATTCAAAGGATAAATTATTACTGCATAAAGCAAAAGATCGTTTCGTTAAATTATGGGATTCATATGAGGCATTGAGAACTGTTAGAAATTGGTGGTCTCGGATTCCAACTGGATTTAACATTACATATGTTGGTCGGGTGCTAGCTCATACTAATGCAAAAAGAATTGATTCAACTTTTCCTGATATATTTAATATGTAGTATCATTGCAACATATCATTTGCCATTTTTATTAAATATTGGCGACCACGAAGAAAATATGAGTTTAGGAAAATTCAATATAATAGAAACCTAAAAAGGAGTTATAATAAAGATTTCGATTTAGGCTCTAGTATTATGTCAAATATACCAACATAAATAATAGGACTTATAACTTATAGGATGTTATTATAGTTGGTATCATTTTATTGGGATGTGAAATCATAAATAATGGCAGATTATGACAATAGCACAACAAGTCATTAAAGGGTACATTAAAGAAGCCTGTGAAATATTAGGTATTGACGCAGGAAAGATTAAAGTCATTTATGCTAACCAATTGAATAGGGATGCAGTTGTCCCCCTTTTTCTAGACATCACAAATGATGATTGTCTCGTTATCAATGGGATCTGGGCCAATCAGATGATGTGTAACGAAACACCAACATGTGTACGTCATTATGTGTATTTTGGTGTCAGGAAAATTTATCAAAAAAATGTGTTGCATGATGAGGATTTTTTTAGGACTTTAGAATCAGATATAGATGCATATGCTTTTAGTTATGTAGTACAATCCTTGAAAGGATTGACAGTGCCAATGGTTCCCAGAATTGGATCATTGTTGATGTTACGTGCAAAGGAAATCCTCAAGAAAGAATTGAATCTTGACACCGAATACGAAAAACTGCAGAATGATGAATTCAGTTGGAAATTTAGGTTTACTGACGAAGAGGAGTCTAAATACAATGATCACTACTTTGCAAATTTTCCTCAATCAACCGTTCGTGTCATAGATGAAACAGAAAAAGGTGCGATTAATAATCCATTTGAAGATGTTAACGAGGCTTTTGATTACATCCTTAAGTTAGAACAAGAAGCATATAGCAAGGATACACTTTTACAGGATATAGAGAATCAGAGCTATTTTTACGATCTGACTTCCCATCAATTCAGAGTTCCATGGGCTTCACCATTTGTGGCTAATAACCACGATTTTTTAATACCACAAGATGCCTTTGTCGTTAACCAAAATGAACAGCATAAAAATGGAGTCTTCCATTTTACTCTAAAACCTAATCTGCGTGGGAGAAAGTTTCTTTTTAGAGGTCAATCAAAAGACTACCCAGGTCCATGCGTTCCCAACCTTTATAGGATAAAGGAACAAACATATTTCTTAGACCCTCTGATTTGGGGCCAAGAAATGATAATGCTTCTGAACTCACACCCTTTAATAAAATGCCTTCAATCTGGCATTGAGATTATGCATGATGAATTCCGAATTTTTATGAATAAGTATGGGCTAACTCAACATTATTATAACAAGACAAGCTTCCTCGATTTGACCTCAAACGTTGAAACTGCTAAATTCTTTGCGACTACAGATTATAACAAAGAAACCGATTCTTATTTTCCTATACATGATAGTTCTGATTTAGGAGTGATTTTTTGCTATGAATTGCAAATGCCCGGAGCCATGACACGTAGAAATGGCAACTATTCGCTTTCTGTTATCGGTAAACAAGTGTTCATGAGAAGTGGAGCGCAGCATGGATTTCTTTTAGATATGGCAAAAGGTGTGGATTTTAAGAAACTTCCCGAAGTAGGGATGTTTTATTTTCGCCATAAGAATTCCATTTCAGATGAAATATTTAAAAAATCTGACTATGGGAAAAAGTATTTTGCAATGGATATTCTGCAGGAATCATGGGAAACCATATACAAAAAGCGTTGGGAAAACCGAATTGTATCGGAGGATGCAGTAAGATTAAATGTGTCATTTAACAAAGGAGAAACATTTGAGTCGATTTGT
>JAEEGL011390009.1_pt1 | contig 10203 bp, 8 predicted proteins | sample 9134231 | NCBI WGS metagenome assembly JAEEGL01 (sample SAMN16246548, study PRJNA631951) | gut metagenome | biome: gut microbiome; feature: rumen; material: fiber-attached | host: Bos | place: Iran: Karaj | collected 2018-10 | reverse complement strand
TGAAGAAGCAGAACTCTTACTTATTTCTGGTGATCTATTTCATGATCAACCATTAATTGCAGATCTTGCTAGCGTAAATGACTTATTCAAAACAATTCCTAATACTCATGTAATAGTATGTGCTGGTTCTAATGATAGAATTAGAAAAACTTCTCCTGTTACATCTTTTAGATGGGCAAGTAATGTGCACTATGTTCTTAATGACAAGCCAACATGCATACCTATATCTGAATTAAATGTTGATATATATTCTTTTTCTTACTGGTCTAAGGAAATTGATATACCTATGATAGATTCTATAGAAATATACAATCCTCAAAAAATTAATATTCTTCTTGCATATGCAGGAACTCAACATCATGTTCCTATAGATATAGAAAAATTGAAGCAATCAAGATTCTCTTACTGTGCACTTGGTTCTACTAATAGATATATGACTCTAATTGACGACAAGGCATATTTTGCTGGTCGCCTTGAGCCTCTAGATCTTCATGATACTGGTGCACACGGAATAATCACTGGAGAAATAGATTCTGTAAGCGGAAAACTCCTAAATACTAGATTTGATGTTATGTCCAATGTGTCATATGTATCGCTCGAAATCAATGTTTCCAAGACTACTAAAAATGATGAGTTAGTTGAAACAATAAGAAATGAAATTGTAAAACGTGGCACACAAAATATATATAAATTAAAGATTCTAGGAACTTATAATCCTGCTGCCAAATTCAACCTAAGCTCGCTTCAAAATTCATATAGGATTCTTCTAATAGAAGATAATTCTGATCCTGGATATGATTTTGCACAACTATTTAGAGAGCACTCTTCAGATGTAATAGGCTCATATATAAGATATTTCCTCAACGGAAAGAAGAATGAATTATCATACACAGAAAAAAAGGCACTCTTCTACGGTATCAATGCTTTACTAAAAACAAAAACCGATTATACAAACGAGTAATATGAAGATAAACAGACTAAATATTGATAGCTTTTCAAAATTTCATCAGAAGACATTTGAGTTCACAGATGGAATTAATTTGATATACGGTGAAAACGAAGCAGGCAAATCTACAATACATATATTTATCAAAAGCATATTATTCGGAATAGAACAATCTAAATTCAAAGACGATAAAAATTATGCAACTCTTAAACCATGGGACAATGGGGCCGAGTTTTCTGGTTCTATGGACATAACATTCAATGATAAAGAGTATAGAATAAAAAGAACCTTCCTTGATGCAGATAATAAACTTGAAGTAATTGAACTTGCTACAGGAATGAAGGTAGATATGCCAGAAGAATTTATAAAAGAATTACTTCTTGGCCTTAATATAATTACATTCAAGAATACTATAAGTGTAAGTCAGTTACATAGTGTTACTGAGAACACCGTGGCACATGAACTTAAGAACTTTATAGCAACTATGGACCCAAGCGAAGATCCATCTCTTGATGCGACTGGTGCCATAGAAATGCTCAAAGACCAAAAAGCTGAGCTTGAATCTAAAATATCTGCAGATGCTACTCAAGCAAGACTCCTTACTCTTGCTGAAATAAGCAAAAAAGAACAAATAATCGTAGATGACAAATATAAAGTTGATGTTGCTTCTCTCCAAGACAGACAAGATGTTATAGATAATAAAGTTATTGAAATAAATACTGCTATTGATGATACACAAAGATCCATCGCTTGGCACAAAAAAATGCTTACAGATAGAAATATCAAGAAGAAACAAGACTTGGAAAAAATACTTGCCAAAACTGATGTGGCTTATGCAAAATTCACTCAATCTAATGATTCTCTTAAAAAGTCACTATCACTTAATAGTAAGATTATAATTGTTACGCTTGCCATATTACTTCTTCTTATAAGTGGACTTACTTTCCTTGCCTTCTTCTCAAATTCTCAGCTCTCACTATTTGTCAGGGGACTCTTCCCAGACCTTGTAAGCTTCATTACAAGTATTCCTCTTAGTGATAGCCTTATAGTTGGCAGCACTTTCGCTACTGGATCTATATTGATTGTTCTTTCAATTATATTTATAAGTGGTGATATGAATATCACAAGAACTAAAACTAGTAATGAAAAAATCCTCAAAAAATTTTTTAGAGAATATATAAATGCCGTTGATGTAAATAAAAAAACATACAAGATGTTCAATGAGGAAATCAACAAGTACATAGGTTATATTGATAAAATTTTGGATTCTAATAATAAACTTGAAGACCTAAGAGATGAAAAGGCTGACCTTCAAGAAGAATCTACATTACTTAAGAACAAAATTGCAAGTGCCAAAATTGTCCTAGATGAACTAGAACAAAATGTTAATGAAATAAATTCACTTAAAGAAAAGTCACAAAGTTTGAAGAATGCAATAAAAGCTAATGAAGATGCAACAAGAGAGATAGAAGCAATCAACCTTGCTATTGAAGCTCTCAAAGATGTTTCTACACAAATCAAAGTTTCCCTTGCAAGATACTTAAATGAAGATGTTTCAGAATTTGTTAAGAAGATAACTAATGGTGCTTACGATTCTATTTCAGTTGATGATAGACTCAATATATATCTCAACACACCAGATAGACTTGTACCTATAAGTAGTGTATCTAGGGGTACCATGGATCAAATCTACCTCGCCCTAAGACTTGGAGCCGCCAAGCTTATTATGGACAGAAGCGGTTCTACTCTTCCACTTCTATTTGATGAAACATTCACCCTTTATGATGACAGCAGACTCTTAAAAACACTAGAATTTCTTAGTTCTAGATATGAAGGTCAAATAATTTTATTCACATGTCAGTCAAGAGAAAAACAAACTCTTGAAGAATTAAATATTCCTTTTACATATATAGAGGTCTAAATGAATTTAGTAAATAATTTTAAGTCTAAAAATGTTTTTATAACAGGTGCATCTGGATTTAAAGGAGCATGGCTTTGTAAAATCCTATTGGAGATGGGCAGTAATGTTTATGGATATGCTTTAAAAGCAGAAAATGGTTCTCTATTTGAGAAGATGAACCTTGATAAATATATAAACTTTACAAAGGCTGATATTAGAGATTTAGATACACTTACTAAGTGCATAAAGAACGCATCTCCTGATTATGTTATTCATATGGCAGCCCAGCCACTTGTAATAGATTCATACAAGAGACCAGTATACACTTACGAAGTTAATGTCATGGGAACAGTAAACATATTAGAAAGCCTCAAATCTATAGATAAAAAATGTTCCTTTCTTAATGTAACTACAGATAAAGTATATGAAAACAATGAAACTGGTAAGGCGTTTGATGAAGATGATAGGCTTAATGGCAAGGACCCATATGCCAATTCTAAATCATGTAGCGAACTTGTAACTTCTTCATATAAATTCGCATTTTTCGAAGATGGTTTAATCTCTACTGCTCGTGCAGGAAATGTAATTGGTGGTGGAGACATATCTGCTAACAGAATAATACCAGACTGCATAAGAGCTGTATTGGATAAGTCTGTTGTTGAGATAAGAAATCCTGAATCAATAAGACCTTATGAACATGTTCTAGATCCTCTAAATGCATATCTTACTATTCTCGCATCTCAGTATGATGATAAAAAATATGTAGGTTGTTATAATGTAGCACCAGAGATTTCAGATTGTATAACTACTAAGGAACTAGTAGAATTATTCAAGAAATATTATGGAGAAGGTTTTAATTATAAAATAAACTCACCTCAAAATGTCCTAGAAAAAGAATCTACCTTCCTTAGACTTTCCAATGAAAAAATCAAAAAAACATTTGGCTGGAAACCTCTAATGGATATTGAAACTGCTGTAAAAGAAACTGTGGAATTTTTCAAGAGGGAACAAAATGGTGAAGATGTATCTAGCATAATGAGTAACCAGATTAAGAATTATATTTCCATGTCTTAGGTGATAATAATATTAACATTGCATATATTTCTAATCTTCCAAAAAGCATAAGTAACGATAAAACAATCTTAGAAAAACCTGTGAATATTGAATAATTACCCAAAGGACCAACAAGTGAAAGTCCAGGTCCTACATTTGATATGCATGTAAGGGAAGCTGTAAATGTTGTTACTAAATCAAATCCATTGAAAGAAACTAAAAATGCTCCCACAAGAACAATCATTAAATATAATGTAAAAAACAAATATACTGAGTGCTTAGTATCTTTATCAATATATTTGCCATCAAATTTTACATTAGGAACTACGTGAGGATTTACTAAACTTTCTACATCTGAAAATATTGACTTTACAAGCATTACCATTCTTGATACCTTAGGGCCACCACCTGTTCCACCGGCGCAACCTCCAATAAACATAAGAACAACTAATATATACTGAGTGTATATAGGCCAGTTACAAAAGTCCTTGGTAGAAAATCCTGTTGTTGAAATTACAGATGATACTTGGAAGAACGCATCTCTTAATGCATCAACATAAGTTTTATCTATATTAACAAACATATGCTTCATGCGTCTAATTGTATAAGGTAATTGAGATACTTCGCCGCTGAATGGAGAATTAGGTGCAATTCCTATAGCAATTAACAAAGTTGCAACAAGTACTATAATTAAATACCATCTTAGTTCTTCATTCTTAAATACTAATTTAAACTTTCTTATAGTAAGAAAAAAGAATAGATTAAAATTCATTGCAAAAAGAAGCATGAATATTCCTATCACCCATTCTATTGTTGGAGAATTGAATGCGGCAATAGATAAGTTTCTTGTAGAAAATCCTCCTGTTCCTGCAGTTGCAAATGAATGAAGTAAGGCATCATAGACACTCATTCCACATAATTTTAATATAGTTGCTTCTGTTACTGTAAGAAATATATAAAGCATATATAAAATTCTTGCAGTATCTCCTATTTTAGGAACAAGTTTAGATAATGATGGTCCTGGGACTTCTGCTCTCATTATATGTATTACAGAATCACTATCCTTAGGAAGAATTGCTGTAATAAAAACAAGAACCCCCATACCTCCTATCCAGTGAGTAAATGATCTCCAAAATAGTCCCGCTCTTGAGAGCGCTTCAATATTAGTTACACATGTTGCGCCTGTAGTTGTAAGTCCAGATACAGTTTCAAATACTGCATCAATATAATTTGGGATATCTTTTGATATTACGAACGGGATTGCTGAAATAAGAGCAATGCATATCCATACTAATCCTACAGTTACAAATCCTTCTCTTGCAAAAAAATTATTTACTTTGGTTTTTATTCTCGTTAATGATATACCTAGTGCAAGTGCAATAATCATAGTAACAACATATGGCAATATATTTTCTCCAAAATATATTGCACATATAAGTGGCAATATCAATAAACCTGCAACTAAGTTTGAAACAGCACCTAGTGTTTTTAGAATAATTCTTATATTCATTCTATAATCTCATCTAAGTCCTTAATTCTAAGTAAAGTTGTGACAACTATTACATGGTCGCCTTCATTTATGGAAACATCACCTGTGGCGAGTATAGGAAGACCGCCCCTTGTAATTGCTCCTATAATAACATTTGGCTTAACTTTTAAATCCTTGAGTTGAATTCCTAAGCACTTAGAGTTTTTATTGGCAATAAATTCTAGGGCCTCTGCTTTGCCATCAGCAATACGATACATAGTTTCAAAATTTGAGCCTTCGCTACCAGCAAGAGCCCTAACATATCTAACAACTTGGTTCGATACGAATTTATGAGGTGCAAGAATTGACTTAAGTCCAAGTTGACCTGTGATTCCTTCTACCTGATCACCAGTAATTTTTGTAATTACAGTTTCTAGACCTTTGCTTTTTGCATATAATGAAATTGAAATATTAGTTCCGTCATTAGATGTAAGAGCTATAAATGCATCTGTTTCCTTCATTCCTTCTTCTTGCAATATCATTGAATGAGACCCATCTGCACATATAATTTTTATATTAGGAAGTTCATTGCAGAGAACTTCACAACGTTTCATATCCTTTTCTATGATTGTAATATTGATACCCGACTTTTCAAGTAACTTGGCAAGGTATATGCAAATTCTTGATCCACCTATGATTATTACTTTACGAACTGTGGTAATTTCTGTTCCGATTTCAGTAAATAGTCTACTTATCTCATTAGACTCGCCGATTATAGAGAGCTTATCGCCAGCTTCAATTTCAAAATCGCCTCTTGGGATAATAGCGACATTTTCTCTTTCTGTTGCGGCAACTAGAACATGTGCATTCGTATCTTTTCTTAGGTTCATTAATTTCTTTCCAACGAACTTACTTTCTTCTGGAACAAGATATTCAACTAATTCTACTCTCGAGCGAGAAAATCTATCTACTGATGCAGCATATGGAAATTCTAATAATCTTGATATTTGCTTTGCACATTCATAATCTTGGTTAATACAACTATTAATACCCATAGAATTTCTATAGAATTCACCTTGTTGGAAATTTATTGGATCTCTGATTCTTGCAATCGTATATTTTGCACCAATCTGATGTGCACACATACAGCAAAGCAAATTAGTTTCATCATTTTTTGTAACAGCTATAAATACTTCTGCGCTCTCACACCCTGCTTCTTTCTGTATTTGTATATCTGTTCCACTACCGAGAATACACATAACATCATAGAGATTTGCTATGTGATTAATTTTTTCTTCTATTGTATCTATTACACAAACATCATGTCCTTCTGCAACTAATGAGCCAACTATTTGTGTACCTGCTTTTCCTGCTCCAACTACAATTACTTTCATATAACTATCCTATTTCTTACTTATTACTTAAATAAGTTATATATCCATTCTATAATCTCTCGAATAAAACTTACTATATTTTCTTTAGTTTCTTTCCCATCTATCTTCTTAGAGTCTTTTTTGCCTTCCTGTGTAGACCTAGTTTCATTAGATGACTTAGTTTCCTTGGCATGCTTAGTTTCTTTAACTTCTTTAGTTTCCTTAACTTCTTTAGTTTCCTTAACTTCCTTAGGTTTATTTGCTGCATTTGCTGTGTTCTGTTTATTGTTAGACTTATTACTTTTTGTGTTAGATTTTAGGAGAGCTTCTAAGTTTTCTCTTGCCATCTGCTCAGGAGTTACTATCTTTTTAGCATTTGCCTGCTCCATAGTATAGGTCTGCTCCAGAACACAAGTTGTATCATTAAAATAATAAACCATTCCATCAATTTCATGCCAACCAGAGTAGACTTTTCCTATATTCCCATCATTAACTGCATATGCATAAAATGTTTCACCATTGTAAATAAACCATGAAGTTTTAAGTGCTAGTGTCTGTTCATCAAAATAATACCAATTGTCATAACCATCTGCGTTGATTTTTTCCCATCCTCTTGCTGGAACAACAACTGTATTCAATAACTTTGTTGCAGTATATATTCCCAATGTTTCATCATAAGAAAAAACATAATTTGTTCCACCAACATAACCAGCACCTGCATACTTAGGTGCCTCGCTCGAATTAGGGCTAGAGATATTTCCTATCACTGTTGATGCTTTGACATTAAAACTTATAGTTAGCATAAACAATATTATGATTAGGGAATATTTTTTATTAAATATTTTTATTACACTTTTACTATTTTGCATTTCTAAAACTTTGCAGCTTAACCACTGCTATATCATTTTAACATAAATTAACAAATTATGTTATAATCATTCTATGTCTTATGGAGAAAAAACTACATATAATACGCATAAAAGTCCTGTTTTGATAATTCTTGGAATATTTTTTTCTATCGCCATAATATATTTTCTTCTTGTACAAAGTTTTAATTTTTTGTGTTACGGATTTAAAAACTTTATATATATTCTGATGGAGAATTGTGGCAGTTATGAATCATTATCAAGAATTATCATTATATCAAAGGAAGATGCTTTCAAAGCAGTTGAAAAAATGATGCAATTTCTTCATGACCCCCAGATGAAAAAACTTGCCCATATAGCTGTAATCAACAGCCACTGGGACAATTTCTTCAGCAACAGAACATTTATGCATCTTTCGGATGTAAAAAACATATTTATATTTTGTCTTAGATCGTCGAAATTTCTTTTTATACTTTCTCTCATACTAATTCCTGTATCTGCAATTACTAAAAACCTTTACAACTTATATCATATATGGCTTAGAACTCTAGCCTTCATATGTACTCTACTTGCAGCAATTACAACAGTTGCAATAATTAACTTTAATACATTTTTTGTTATTTTTCACAAGATTTTATTTGATAACGATTTATGGCTTCTTAATCCACATAAAGATTATTTGATTAATTTACTTCCTGAAGAATTTTTTGCTAAATTTGCTATATGTGCAATTATTGTGTTTCTGATTTTTTGCTTTGTCTTTTCTTTTTTTCTAAAAACTCTATCTCGCCTTGAAGCCAAATCTTACCTTTAAAACGCCTTCCTACTTGTGGCTCGCCTACTAGATCTTCAGAATTTATAAATACATTAAGTACTATATCAAGTGTTTTAACTTTCAAATCCCATATCACTTCATCGGTCCATGCATTTACTTTTTGTGTGCAACTAATTATATCTCCTATTATGTCATACTCATCACATTCTAATGAATCTGCTGGAGATATTGTTGTATGAACTATACTGAATAAATCTTCCTTCTGAGCTCTTACAAGTAAATTGTCGAGAAGTAAATCTAGTTGTTCCATCTTTCTTTGTGCAAGCTCCTTATCTTTTAGTGGATGATTAATAATATCTTGTTTTATATCATTATTATTAAAATTAATATAATTTTCTTTCTTTTCCTCTATATCTATATTATCAGAAAGTAAATCATCGTCTAGCTTTCCATTATTACTAGCATCATATGGTGCCTGCTCTAATTCACCATCTGCATTCACAGTAAACTTACCGCTTTCCATAGGAAGTATAATCATTCCTTCTACAGAAAGTCCAGAAAGATAAATATTCCTTACATAATATTCCTTACCTGAATTTAAGAATGAATTATATAGAACAGGATTTGTTAGATAAAATACAAGAGAAAAACCAAGTGGAGCATCATCTACTACTCCAAGATAAGCATCTCTATCTCTATATTTTCTTACTAAACATTCACTGATTCTAAAAGGCGTATGTGACATTGCATAAGGGAAATAATAATCGCATATTACTTCACCGCTCTTAGGCTGTCTTCCTATAAATGAAACCCCTGCATTTTGAGTAACGCCAATATTATACTGGCCTACAAGTTTTACATCACTTGTCACATTGGCCACTAAATATTTTTCTTCTATATTCTTAGCAAAAAACTCATGAAGTTCTTCGTTATTAGATATTTTACTAAATCCTATTGCTCTTAAATATACATTCATAATTAATTAATTTATACTTATGGTAATGCGGCTAACAGGACTTGAACCTGCACGAGGTTAACCTCATTAGCATCTGAAACTAACGCGTCTGCCAATTCCGCCATAACCGCTAGCTCATATTACTTACGTGATGAAATTAGTTTTGTTATATAAACTCCTGAAATTACAACTTTACATTCTGTTTTTACTGGAAGCTCTTTAAATACTTTATCATCAACTATTAGTGACATAACTTGTGGTCCTATTTTAACTTTGGCTATAGGAAATTTCTTCCACGCAAGCCACTTTGGAACTTGATCAACTACTGCTTTTGTAAGACCTGAATCTGCAAGTTTTAACTTTTTCTTATCTATTACAAGAACTGACAGAGTCATCTTGTTAGCATCTAAAACAGCCTGACCTGCACTTGATTTGTCTTGCAGGTAAGTACCCAGCATATATAAATCTATAAGAATTGCAATAATTATAAATAAAACTATGAGTATTATTTTTAAAACTGTGTTTTCACCAACATAATATAGTGAGGCAAATATTGCTACAATTGCTCCTACTATAGGTAAAATACATTTTACTACTATATTTATATCAACTCCTTTACATGCCTTGATATTTTATCATATATGAAAATATTTTCCAAATTATATCTTGGGCTAGCAAGCATATTACTTAGAAAATATTGCATTTATCAAAGATTTTTATCATTATTCTTCATATTGATTATAACATGATACATAAGTCCAATAATTGCTGCAATAAGTATAAGATAAATGCTACTGAAAGAAAATTGGATTATATTTTGTACAAGCAAAAAGATTGCAAATATGGTAAATAAAGATATAGTAAATT
>JAEEGL011136717.1_pt1 | contig 10203 bp, 7 predicted proteins | sample 9134231 | NCBI WGS metagenome assembly JAEEGL01 (sample SAMN16246548, study PRJNA631951) | gut metagenome | biome: gut microbiome; feature: rumen; material: fiber-attached | host: Bos | place: Iran: Karaj | collected 2018-10 | reverse complement strand
GCCCGCCTGCAGTTCGCGGCGGACAACCGATTTGTTTACAATCCAAACGCACGGGACTGCTGGATATCGGTCAACGACCAGCCGGGCATCCGCATTCCCGCGGGTGAATCCGTACGGCTGTAACAGGAGGTGCCTATGGAAACCTACAGGGACCCGGCGACGGGATATGAAATCCGGCGCTACGCGAAAGGCCCGGAACGCAACGCAAAGCTGTACTTTACCTGCGAAAACTTTTCCGTGGACGACCGGTACTTCTTTTTCATGAAGCAGCAGCTGAACGACAGCCGGAAGGAACTGGCCGGCGGCTGCTACCGTGCGGAAGTGGAAACCGGTAAAATTGAGCAGGTGACCGACAATTCCTACCGGGGTTTTGCAACGGACCGGGAAAAGAACATCGGCTATACCTGCAGAAACGAGACGGAAGTCTATGCCGTGGATCTTTCGACCATGGAGATGACGAAGGCCGGAGACCTCCCGAAGGGCGGGCAGATTACCGGACACCTGACGGCAGCGGATACCGGGCGGATCGCCTGCAGCTATCACCTGGCCAACAAGTATTACGGCCTGGTGATCCTGGATCCCGGAAAAGAGGCGGAAGTGGTTTACCAGAGCGATTACCGCCTGGGCCATGCCCAGATCTGCCCCACGGACGAGAACCTGATTTTCTATATCCATGAAACCGAAGGCGACGCGTTCCAGCGCACCTGGATGTTTGACGTGAAGGAACGGTATGTACGCCCCTATTATGTGGAGCATCCCAGCGAATGGATCACCCATGAGGTATGGTCCTCCGACGGTACGGAAATGGCCCTGATGAAGCTGGACCCTCCAGGCCCGGTGGACGGAAGCAAAGGAGAGGTTCATACCGGCAATATCATCATCGGCGACAAGGACGGGCGGCATTTTGACGTGGCGGCGCAGAGCACGCAGATCCTTCATCCCTGCATCAGCCGGGACCACAGGTGGCTGTGCGCGGACCGGATCAGCTACCTGGGGACCACCGTCCAGGAAGGGGTGGTGCTGTTTGAACGGGCAACCGGGAAATCAAAGTTCATTGCTTCCACCGGCCATTGCAAAACCGGTGCGGACCATCAGCATCCATCCTTCAACCGCAAGGGAGATCAGATTCTTTTCTCCAACCCGGATGAAAACGGGATCGGACAGGTCTGCGTGATCGACCTGCATCAGGTATGGAAGGACTGGTAAAGGAAAAATGCCCGTAATCTATATTATCGGTGATTCCACGGTGGAGGACAACAAGCCGCCGTTCCGGGGATGGGGATGGGCCCTCCCGAAATATGTGAAGGAGGGCGTGACGGTCCGCAACCACGCGCTTTCCGGACGCAGCACCCGCAGCTTCCGGGAGGAAGGACTCTGGGATCCGGTGGAAAAAGCGCTGGCTGCAGGAGACCTCCTGCTGATCCAGTTCGGCCATAATGACGAAAAGGACGACGAGCGGCATACGGATCCGGATACCACCTATCCGGAAAACCTGTGGCGCTACTGCCGGGAAGCCATGGACCACGGCGCGCAGCCGGTGCTGCTGACCCCGGTTTCCCGACGGTTCTTTGTGGGCGGGGGAAGCCTGCTGTATACCCACGGGGAATATCCCGGGGCAGTCAGGCGCCTGGCGGAAGAGCGGAAGATTCCCCTGATCGACCTGAAAAAGGACAGCCGGGAGCTGTACCTTTCCCTGGGTGAAGAGAAAACGGCGGAGCTGTTTGTCCGCCTCGCGCCGGGGGAGAACCCGGATTTTCCGGAGGGGCATGACGACAAAACGCATTTCAACGCTTTCGGGGCGGACGCCATCTGCAGACTTGTGGCGGAGGGAATGCGCAGGATTCCCTGCTGCGCATCACTGCTGAAGGATGAAGACGCATAACGTTTTCCTGTATCACCAGGGGTGGCGATTCCGCCTGGCGGACGCATTCCCCCTGGCGGAAGCTTTTGAAAAGTGCCGGGACAGCCGGGGGCGCAGCCCCACGGAACCGGATTATGACGACCGGGACTGGGAACAGGTGACGCTTCCGCATACTTTCAACGGAAGCGACCTGTTTTCCGTGCCGATTGAGGACGGAGGCAGCGGCCAGAAAAGGACATGCGCCTTCTACCGGAACCGGCTGGAAATACCGGCCGGTCAGGCCGGGAAACGCGTGATCCTGGCTTTTGAGGGCGTGCGCCAGACCTGCTACGCGTACGTAAACGGGAGGCTGGCCGGGTATTACGAAGCCGGCGTGGGCCCGTTCGGCTTTGACTGCACGCCGTATCTTGACCCGTCCGGGACGAATGTGATCGCGGTAGCCACAGACAATACCAGCACGCGGAACATTCCCTTCTGCATCGCGGAAACCCCGAACGCGACGGGCGCGGTTCCCGGATCCTTCCTGCAGAGCCAGGACGAGCAGGTGCCCCCGGACCGGGAGGGGGTCGGGTTTCAGTGGAACTGCAATGATTTTAATCCTGTCCTGGGCGGACTTTCCCGGCCTGTACGGGTGATCTTCAAGGAAGGGCTGCATTTTACGCTGCCGCTGTACGCGAACCTGCAGAGTAAGGGAACTTATATCTGGGCGGAGAATTTCCGCCCGGAAAGCGGAACCGCAAGGATTCACGCGGAGGCAGAGGTACGGAACCTGACAGGCCGGATGCTTGCATGCCGCGCGGAACTCCGCATTTTCGGCCCGGAAAACAGGCTGCTGGCGTCCTTCCTGTCCGGAGAAACGGAGATGTCTCCGGCGGAGGAAGCGGGGAGTCCGGTTTCCATTGTTCCGGAGGACGCGTACAGCCTGGACGCGGAGGCCGGACGGTGGATTCCGGCGGCGGAAGAAGACTGCGCGCCGGTCCGTACCGATTCCCCGGGCGCGGGGATGATCCGCATTTCCGGAGAGGTTTCAGGTCTTGTTTTCTGGGAGCCGGCCCATCCGGCCCTGTACAGGGCGGAGCTGATCCTGACCGCGGAAGGCCGCGAGCGGGACCGGGAGGAAATCATTACAGGATTCCGGCAGGTATCGTATGATCCGGATCGGGGAATTCTGATCAACGGGCATCCTGTATGGCTGCGGGGATACGCCCAGCGGGCTTCCAATGAGTGGGCGGAAAGCGGGATTGTTCCCGAATGGATGCACGACGCCGACGCGGAATGGATCCGGGAAAGCAACGCCAACCATATCCGCTGGATGCATGTCGCCGCGTCTTCTGAGGATATCCGCGCCTGTGACCGGAAAGGGATTGCCTGCACACAGCCTGCCGGAGACAAGGAAAAGGAAACCTCCGGCCGCCAGTGGCGCCAACGGGCGGAACTGATGCGGAACATCCTGATCGCTTTCCGCAACCATCCTTCCATCCTTTTCTGGGAAGCCGGAAACAACGTGATTTCCATGGCGCATATGCGGGAAATGCGGCTCCTGAAGGAGGAGCTGGATCCCCATGGCGGCCGGTTTATGGGATGCCGGACCATCAACACAGAGGACACGCTGGCGGAAAGCGAATACACCGGAACGATGCTGAACCGGCACGCGGCGCGTTTCCTGGCGGAACACGGACCGGTCACAGAAACGGAATACAGCCGGGAAGAGGCGCCCCGGCGGATCTGGGATGATTATTCGCCGCCGGACTACGATTACCGGAACCGGTATCTGGGAAAAGGCGGAAAGAAACAGAAAGGGCTTGATTTCTACGACCTGACCAGCGAAGAACTGGCGCTGGCGAACGCCCGCGGATACAGCGAATTCTTTTTTGACCGCATCGGGGGCGCGTCCGGGAAAAACCTTTACAGCGCCTGCGCGGCACTGTGCTGGACTGATTCGGCGCAGCACGGGCGGCAGAGCTGGAGCGAGAACGGACGCATGAGCGGCAGGGTGGACGCCGTCCGGGTGAAAAAGCAAAGCTTTGACGTTTTCCGGGTGATGCAGAGCGCCCGCCCGGCGGTGAAAATCCTGGGACACTGGAATTATCCGAAAAAGGAAGGAAACAACTACCGGGCGCACGGGAAACGCTTCAACGGCACCTGGTGGGAGGAAACGGAAGAAACCGTCTGCCGGGATCCGGAAAAGAAGACGGTTTATGTGATCGGCAGCTATCCGGTGGCAAAGGTACTGCTGCGCATCAACCAACGGGAAGCCGGAAGCTGTGAAGCTCCGGAGAACGGGTTTGTCTTTGCTTTCCCCAATGTGGACGTAACGGAAAGCGGCGTGATTGAAGCCACCGGCCTGGACCGGGAGGGGCGCCCCGTTTGCCGGGACCGCCTGGAAACCGCCGGTCCCCCCGCGGCACTGCGGCTGACCGTCCACACCGCGCCGGAAGGGTGGAAGGCGGACGGACAGGACCTGTGCTATGCCGACGTCGAAGTAACGGACAGGGAAGGCAGGGTCTGCCCTCTGGCCGACTGCCGGATTGAATTCCGGACGGATGGCCCCGCGGAGTTTCTGGGAGGATACAACAGCGGGCGCTTTGACGGGAACGGGCGGAACGACAGCGTTATCCGCAAGCCGTTTGTTTACGCGGAATGCGGGACCAACCGGGTGCTGATGCGGTCTCTCCGGACCGCGGGTACGGTCCGCCTGACCGCCACGGCTCCGGGACTTCCGGAGGCCGGGACCACAATCCGGACGAAGCCTTGCGGCCTGAAGCCGCTGACGCCGGAGATTCCAGTGCTGCGGGAAGCAGGGACATATCCGGAGGAGGAAGACCGGATCCTGCCACTGCCCTGGGCGGACGCCGTCAGATACGTCCCGGAAGCAGAGGAATACTGCAAGATCCTGGTGAACGGACAGGAACCGGATTTCCGGGGCGTCCGCGCGGTGAACCGGAACGGCAGCATATGGGGAAATGTGCTCTGCGTTCTGGAACGGATGAAACAAACCGCGCCGGAACGCCTGGATTACAGCTGGGATCCGGGAAACGGAACGCTGACGGTGCTGTCAGCGGGGCACAGGATTACCGCGCGCATGGGCGAAAGCCACCTGCTGACGGACGGACAGGAAAACCTGATGGACGGGCAGCCCTATGTGACAGAGGAGGGGATCCCGGTCATGGAGGTGAACGCCCTGGTTTCACAGGTTCAGGGCGTATCGGTCCAGTATGACGGGAAGATCGGCGCGCTGAGGATTATCATATAAACGGAGGGAAACACCATGAAAATCGGTATCCGCCTGCACGACACGGCCCCCGGGACGCTGAAGGAACGGCTGGGGTATGCCCGGGACCAGGGCTTTTGCTGCGCCCATGTGGCGCTGAGCAAGGTGCTGGACCATTTTGACATGAAGGACGCACCGGAAAAGCTGACGGATGAGTACGCGGCCCGGGTGGCGCAGGATTTCAGGGACACGGGAATGGAATGCGCGGTACTGGGATGCTACCTGAACCTGGCTGATCCGGACGAAGAAAGGCGGGAAAAAACCCAGGAAATCTACAGGGCGCACCTCCGGTTCGCTCCGCTGATCGGGGCGGGCGTGGTCGGAACGGAAACCTACGCCAATCCGGAATCCTCCTTTTCCGAACCCGCGGCCCGCAGCGAGGATGCCTTCCGGCTGTTTACGGACAGCCTGCGGAAGGTGGTGCGCTGCGCGGAAGAGACCGGCGCCATCCTGGCGGTGGAGCCGGTATACCACCATATCATTTCCACGCCGGAACGGGCGGAACGGATGCTGGACGCGGTGCCTTCCGATCATCTGCAGATTATCCTGGATGCGGTAAACCTGATCGGGCCGGAATCCACGGACCGGGCGCAGGAAATCATTGACGACGCGATCCGCCGCCTGGGAGACAGGGTGCGCGTTCTGCATATGAAGGATTTCGCGGTCCTGCCGGACGGGAAACTGCGCTCCTGCGCCTGCGGCCTGGGAAACATGCGGTATGAGCGCCTGCTGGCCTTCGCAAAGGAACGGGATCTGCCCATGACTCTGGAGGATACGGTGCCGGACAACGCGGAGGAAGCCAGGAAGCATCTGGAACGGATCGCAGGTGAAATCCAGTGAGCATCCGGATTTTTATCTGCGGGGATTCCACCGCGGCTTCCTACCCGCCGGAAAAGACACTGATGGCGGGCTGGGGGCAGCTGCTGGGAGATTACCTTCCGGAAACCCGGGTGATCAATCTTGCCATGGCCGGAAGAAGCACCCGGACTTTCCTGGCTGAAAACCGGCTGGAGCCGGTGAAGCGCGAGGCCGGCCCGGGCGACCTGGTGCTGATCCAGTTCGCGCACAACGACGAGAATGAAAACAAACCGGAACGCTACGCGGCGCCCTGGACAGCCTACAGGGAAAACCTGGCGGCGTTCGTGCGCACCGCCCGGGAGAAAGGCGCCGTGCCCGTGCTGCTGACTCCCATCTGCATGCGGATCTGGCAGGACGGGAGGCTGCAGCAGACCCACGGAGAATATCCGGCAGCCATGCGCAGCGTGGCTGAGACGATGAAGGTGCCTCTGATCGACATGTATACGGAAAGCTTCCGGATTGTGGAAACCCTGGGGGAGGAAGACAGCAAAGCGCTGTTTATGTATACCGCCGCAGGCGGGGAGCAGGAGGACAACGCGCATACGCGGCGGGCGGGAGCAGAACGGTTCGCTGCATACGCGGCCCGGCAGATCCGGGAAAAAGGACTCCTGCCTCCGGACGGGGAATAAGGGAAAGAAAACAGACTTAAAAAGAGGGAGAGCAGCAAAATGACAATGAAAACGGAAAAGAACAGGAACCTCACCGTAGCCTACATCGGCGGAGGATCCCGGGGCTGGGCATGGGGCTTTATGAAGGACCTGGCGACAGACCCGGAGCTTTGCGGCACAATCCGGCTGTATGACATCGACCGTGCCGCCGCGGAGCGGAACCGGGTCATCGGGCAGAAGATCAGCGCCCATCCGGACGCTGCTTCCCGCTGGGAATACGAGGTCAGCGAAAGCCTGGAGGAAGCCCTGCGCGGCGCGGACTTTGCGGTGATCTCCATTCTGCCTGCCACATTTGACGAGATGGAGAGCGACGTCCACCTGCCGGAGCGCGCGGGCGTGTGGCAGCCGGTGGGAGATACAGTCGGCGCGGGCGGCTTTATGCGCGCCATGCGGACGATTCCCATGTACGTAACCATTGCGGAGGCGATACGGAATTTTGCGCCGGAAGCGTGGGTGATCAACTACACCAATCCCATGAGCCTGTGCGTGCGGACATTGTACGAAGTGTTCCCGGAGGTCCGGGCTTTCGGCTGCTGCCATGAAGTTTTCGGCACCCAGAAGCTGCTGTGCTCCATGCTTGCGTCCGAATGCGGCAAAGAAGGCGTCAAAAGGCAGGAACTGCATACCACTGTGACCGGCATTAACCATTTTACCTGGATTACCCGGGCTTCCTGGAAGGGAATGGACCTGATGCCGGTCTACGCGGCCTTTGCGGAGAAATACGCGGAGGAAGGATACCAGGAAGGCAGCGACGACAACTGGATGAACAGTTTCTTCGATTGCGCGCACCGGGTTAAATTTGACCTGTTCCGCCGCTACGGCGCCATCGCCGCGGCGGGAGACCGCCACCTGGCGGAATTCACGGCTCCCTGGTACACCCGGGATCCTGAAACGGTGAAAGCGTGGAAATTCGGTCTGACTCCCGTTTCCTGGCGTAAGGAAGACCTGCAGCGGCGGCTGAAACGCTCCGACGATCTGGCCGCCGGAAAGGAAGAAATCGATCTCACTCCTTCCGGTGAGGAAGGGCATCTGCTGATGAAAGCGCTGCTGGGCCTGGGCGACCTGGTTTCCAACGTAAACCTGCCGAACCGGGGGCAGATTCCCGACCTGCCCATGGGCGCCGTGGTGGAAACCAACGCGCTGTTCGGCCTGAACCGGATCGAACCCGTCTGCGCAGGGAAAACGCCGGCCGCCATCCTGCCGCTGATCGCCAGGCATGTATACAACCAGGAAAATACTTTGCGCTCAGCTCTGCACTGCGACAGGAAGCTTGGATTCACCACCTTTATGAACGATCCCCAGATGGCCTTCGTGACGCCCGGGGACGGACAGAAGCTGTTTGATGAAATGCTGGAAAACCAGCGCGATTATCTGCCGAAGGGTTGGTTCAGATGAAGTATTTTCTCGCGATCGATATAGGAGCCTCCAGCGGAAGGCATATTGTGGGCTGGAAGGAAGACGGGGAAATCCGCACCCGGGAAGTATATCGCTTCCCCAACGGGATGAGCGAAAGCAGCGGCTGCCTGACCTGGGACATTGACGCACTGGAAGGCCACGTGAGGGCAGGCATTGAAGAAGCCCTGAAATCCTTCCCGCGGATTGAAAGCCTTTCCGTTGACACCTGGGGCGTGGATTACGTGCTGATGGACGATTCCGGGCCGATCCTTCCATGCTATGCCTACCGGGACAGCCGCACGGAAGCGGCAATTCCCCGGGCGCACGAAAGAATTCCCTTTGAGGAACTATACCGCCGCACCGGTATCCAGTTCCAGCCCTTCAACACCCTCTACCAGCTGTATGCCGACAAACTGGCAGGGAGGCTTGACCGGGCAGGCGAATTCCTGATGATTCCGGAATACCTGATGTTCCGGCTCTGCGGGGTTAAAAGCCACGAATATACAAACGCCACCACCGGCGGCATGGTCAGCGCGGAGACGGGAGAATTTGATCCTGCCATCATCGGCGCGCTCGGACTGCCCGAGCGTTTGTTCAGGCCCCTGCAGCAGCCCGGCACCGTGATCGGGGAATACAGGGGAATCCGGGTTGTGCTCTGCGCAACCCACGACACCGGCAGCGCGGTGGAGGGAATCCCCATGGAAGGGAACGAGCTGTATATTTCCAGCGGAACCTGGAGCCTGCTGGGAGTCAAAACCCCCCGGCCCATTACGGACGAAGCCAGCCGCCTGGCCAATTACTCCAATGAAGGCGGCGTGGGTTACAACCGGTACCAGAAAAACATCATGGGGATGTGGCTGGTCAACCGGCTGCGGGAGGAGCTCTGCCCCGGGCGGCCCTGGGATGAAATCACCCGGGAAGCGGAGGAAAAACAGTTTGACGGCCTGGTTGACGTGGCGGATCCCATCTTTCTGGCTCCGGAGAGCATGAAGGCCGCTTTTGATGAAAAACTGGACCGCAGACCCGGATGCGGCGCTGAATATTTCCGCTGTGCCTACCGCTCCCTGGCCAGGGGATACCGGCAGGCGATCGAAGAAATTGAACGGAACACCGGGAAAACCTACGAGAAGCTGTATATTGTGGGCGGAGGCGCGAAGAACCGTTACCTGAACCGGCTGACAGAGGAATGGACCGGGAAGAAGGTCATTGCTCTGCCGATTGAGGCGACCGCCCTGGGAAACCTGAAAATACAGATTGAAAACGGAGGAAGCAGCACATGAGTTACGAGGAAGCAAAAAGCCGTTACACAGCCCTGGGAATCAATCCGGACGCCGCGATTGAAAAACTGAAGAAGGTGCCCGTTTCCCTGCACTGCTGGCAGGGAGACGACGTCCGCGGCTTTGACACCGATCCCTCCAAGCCCCTGACGGGCGGCATCCAGACCACGGGAAACTATCCCGGCCGGGCGCGGAATCCGGAGGAGCTGATGGCGGACCTGGACAAGGTCCTTTCCCTGATTCCCGGAACTCCGAAAATGAACCTGCATGCCAGCTATGCCATCTTTGAAAACGGGGAATGGGCGGACCGGGACAAGCTGGAACCGCGGCACTTCAAGAAATGGGCGGAATTCTGCAGGGAACGCGGGCTTGGGTGCGACTTTAACCCGACCTTCTTCTCCCATCCCAAATGCGATCCCCTGACCCTGTCCAGTCCTGAGGAGGAAACCCGCAGATTCTGGATTGAGCACGGAAAGGCCTGCATCCGGATCAGCACATACCTGGCGGAGGAGCTTGGACAGCCCTGCGTGATGAACATCTGGACCGGAGACGGATTCAAGGATATTCCTGCGGACCGCATCGGACCGCGGATCCGGTACCGCGAATCCATCGACGAAATCCTGCGGGAGCCCTATGATTTCAAAAAGGTCAAGCCCTGCGTCGAGAGCAAGGTGTTCGGCATCGGCGTGGAAGCCTATACCGTGGGCAGCGCGGAGTTCGCACTCTCCTATGCCGCCGCCAATATGGACAAGTGCATCCCCCTGATGGACAACGGACACTACCATCCGACGGAAGTGGTTTCAGACAAGATCCCCGCCCTGCTGGCCTTCTTCCCGGAGATTGCCCTGCATGTGACGCGGCCGATCCGCTGGG
>JAEEGL011088981.1_pt1 | contig 10203 bp, 7 predicted proteins | sample 9134231 | NCBI WGS metagenome assembly JAEEGL01 (sample SAMN16246548, study PRJNA631951) | gut metagenome | biome: gut microbiome; feature: rumen; material: fiber-attached | host: Bos | place: Iran: Karaj | collected 2018-10 | reverse complement strand
CTGCCGCATCTGAAAGAGCATATCGTGGCAAAGAAGATCGTGACAGCGGAGGATTACCGGAAACTGACCCATATGGAAAAATCCTCCTTCGGAGGACTCGTGCCTGTCTGGAAACAGAAAAACCCGGCGCACATTACACCGGTGAAGGATCTGGTTTTTGTAGGGGCACAAAGTGAAAGCGCCGGCGGCATTTCTGCGGTAATGAAAGGCGCTTCCAGAGCGTATAAACTCTGGAAAGAGGAGAGAGAAAACTGAGATGAAAAGAGTATGTCTTGGAATCTTCCTGATGGTTGTTTTATTGCTATGCAGCTGTACAAAGCAGTCAGCTCCGAAGCCGACCGGCGGTGTGAATGAGAACAAATTTGCGGTGACATCGGGAGAGGAAAGTTCAAAAGAAGAATCATTAAATCAGGAATCTTCTATGCAGGAATCATCTGCACAGGAATCATCAGAGACGTCGTCCAAACCCGAGGAGTCATCTTCCAAACCGGAAGAATCATCGGAAGCATCCTCTAAACCGGAAGAGTCTTCCGAAGAGTCCTCTGAGGAATCATCAGAGCCGGAACCCGAGCCGGAGCCAGAATCCGAGCCGGAACCTGAACCAGAGCCCGAACCTGAGCCGACTGATGGCCCGACGGAAGAACAGCAGGCGGCATTTGAAAAAGCAGATTGGCTCTATCATGCCGTGAACGGTAATTCTTATGCCAATATGATCGAGTATCTGGTTGATCATGGTTATAGTTATGAAGATGCTGTGTGGGGTGTTGATCATCTGGTCGAGGAATACCATATCAACTGGGCAGAACAGGCCGCATGGTTTGCAAATTACTATGCAACCTTCGGACCGGTCTCCAGAAGCAATGTCAGAGGAACGCTGGAAGACCTTGAATTTACTGAAGATGAGATCGACTATGCCATGGAAAACAACAGTATTGTCTGGACGGATGAAGCCTATGAGATGGCAGAGACGATTCTGGCCGGTCAGGCTGTTTCCCAGTCTTATCTGATGTATCTTCTGGAAGAAGCAGGTTTTACCGATGATGAAGTCTACTATGCCGCTGCTTATTGCCCGGCTGACTATATGCAGGAAGCCATCGAACTTGCAACGATGTATATGGGCAACTATCCGGATGCGACCTATGCGGATCTGTACGGTTATCTGACAGGGAATCCGTTCTTTTTCAATGACTATCTGTCACAGTCTGCCTGTGAGGCAGTCGGTCTGACACCGTAGAAAATGATGGGAGGTTACTATGAAAAAGTGGCTTGTCACTGTTTGGGTTTTTACTCTGATTCTCTTTACATGCTGTGCATGTACCAAGGAGTCACCAGAGAAACCTTCGACAGGCGGTGGGAACGAGAGCAAGTTTTCTGCAGCATCGGTAGAAGAGAGTTCAAAAGAAGAATCATCCAGGCAGGAATCATCGGGGCTGGAATCATCTGAAACTTCATCAAAACCAGAGGAATCCTCTTCCAAACCGGAAGAATCGTCCGAAATATCCTCTAAACCGGAAGAATCTTCAGAGGAATCATCTTCGAAACCGGAGGGGTCTCAGGAAGAATCAGATTCCGAGCCGGAAAAGCCTCAGGAGGAGTCGTCCGAAGAAAGCCATGAGATTGAAAAACCTTCCGGAGATGAATATACCCAGTCACAACTGAATGCACTGGATGAAGCTGAAGATATCTACACCAGGGACGGCATTGGAAATTCCTATGACAGCCTGGTTGATAAGGTAATGGAGGAAGGATTCGATTATGAAGATGCGGAATGGGCTGTTGATTATCTGACCGAATCTTTTCCCATCGACTGGTACGATGAAGCGCTTCAGTATGCGGAATATTTAGTCAATAAAAGTGCAACTAACAGGCCCTTTGTACGATCTGATCTGAAACAAGCCCAGTTTACAGAAGACCAGATCGATGAGGCAATCGACAGTATTGACTGGTATGCGGAAGCAATCGATGATATGGATCACTATTATCATATTCTCGAATCGATTGACAAATATGTTCTGATCGACTCACTGCTTGATAAGGACTATACGTATGATGAAACGATGTACGCTTTTGATTATCTTGTTGAAACAGCGATCGATTGGAATCACCAGGCTTTACGTCGACTGAAAAGATGTATCGATATTGGGTGTTCAAAAAACCAGGTCATGTCTTCGCTGGAAGATGGCGGCTATACGGAAGAAGAAATCGCATATGCATTTGAAAACTATGGCGAGATCGACTGGAATGAACAAGCCTTGGGAGTTGCCATGGACTATCTGGATCGGTATGCGATTTCCCCGAGCCAGGTAAGAGAATATATGGAGAATGCAGAGTTTACCGAAGAAGAGATCAACTATGCCATCAGTTCTATTGATACCTGGGAGTTTGAAGCATTGGAAAGGGCCAGGATGCTGATCGATGAGGGAACCTACTCAGAAAGCTATCTGGCCTGGAATCTGGAGCAGGAAGGCTTTACCTATGGTCAGGCCACTTATGGAGCCGCTTACTGCGGTGCGGACTGGGTCGAACAGGCAACAGCCATGGCGGGTTACTTTCTGGTTGGTTACCCCGACATGTCTTATTCTGAGCTTTATGGTTATCTGACCGGCAGTCCATACTACTTCACGGAAGAGCAGGCGAATGCAGGTTGTGCCGCTCATGGTCTGACACCCTGATTATAAAACTATCGTTTGACAAAAAAATAAAAAGCAGAAATTCCGAAGACTTCATTGTTTCAGAATTTCTGCTTTTTTCTGTTTGATAAGCTGTGGGAACTGATTCTGTCCGTGAAAATCAGAATTCCAGATTGTTGACGGTTCTCGGGAAGGGAACGACGTCACGAATGTTGCCCATACCGGTCACGTACATGATCAGACGTTCGAAACCCAGACCGAATCCGCCATGTTTGACGGTGCCGTAGCGGCGAAGGTCCAGATACCACCAGTAATCTTCTTCTTTCATACCCAGCTCGCGGATGCGTGCTTCCAGAACGTCCAGACGTTCTTCTCTCTGGGAACCACCGCAAAGCTCACCGACGCCTGGAACCAGCAGATCGGCAGCGGCAACGGTCTTGCCGTCTTCATTGAGCCTCATATAGAAGGCCTTGATATCCTTGGGATAATCGGTGACGAAGACCGGTGATCCTTCAAAAGCGACCTCGGTCAGATAACGCTCATGTTCGGTCTGCAGGTCAATACCCCATTCCGGTTCATAGTCAAATTTCTGACCGCTCTTTTTCAGGATCTCCACAGCCTTGGTATACGGGCAGCGGACAAAGTCCTTGTCTACAATGTTCTGCAGTCTGGCCAGCAGACCCTTGTCGATAAAGCTGTTGAAGAAGTTCAGTTCTTCCTTCGCATTTTCAAGCAGATAGCGGATGACATATTTCAGCATGTCTTCTTCCAACTGACAGACATCAGCAAGATCGGCAAAGCAGACTTCCGGCTCCATCATCCAGAATTCAGCAGCATGTCTTGGCGTGTTGCTGTTTTCTGCACGGAAGGTAGGTCCGAAGGTATAGATATTCCTAAAAGCAGTTGCAAAAGTCTCGCCGTTCAGCTGACCGGATACCGTCAGCGATGCCATCTTCCCAAAGAAGTCCTCAGAGAAATCGGGTGTTCCGTCTTCCTTGAAGGCCTGTTTCTTCGGATCGATCGTGGTAACACGGAACATTTCGCCGGCGCCTTCTGCATCAGAACCGGTAATGATGGGCGTATTCACATAGACGAAGCCTCTCTCCTGGAAGAACTTGTGGATCGCGAATGCAGCCAGGGAACGGACGCGGAAGACAGCCTGGAAGGTGTTGCTGCGCGGACGAAGATGGGCGATCGTACGCAGATATTCCATGGTATGCCGCTTTTTCTGCAGCGGGTAGTCCGGTGTGGAAAGACCTTCGACCTCGACCTTTTCTGCGTGCAGTTCAAACGGCTGCTTGGCATTGGGAGTGAGGAGGAGCTGACCGGTCACGATGATAGCTGAGCCAACCGGAATATGGCTGATCTCGTCAAAGTTCTGAACTTTCTCTGCCTCGTAGACGATCTGCAGGGTAGAGAAGCAGGTACCATCAGCCAGTACGATAAAGCCGATGGATTTGGAATCACGGATACTTCTGACCCATCCGCCGATGGATAAGGTCTTTCCGTCGAAAGAAGCCGGATCTTTATAAAGATCACGAAGTAATGTTAAGTCCATAAGTTTATCCTCAAATGATAGGTAAGCGTTTTATTTTGCCTGTTCGCTGGAGTGCAGGGTGACGTCGTGGTAGCCGCCCTCGACGATACTGGTGGCAGAGACCAGAGTGATCTTGGCTTTCTGCTGAAGCTCTTCGATCGTCAGTGCACCGCAGTTGCACATGGTATGTTTGACTTTGGAAAGAGAAAGGTTCACATTGTCCTTCAGACTGCCGGCATAGGGAACATAGGAGTCGACACCTTCCTCGAAGGCCATTTTCTTTTCGCCGCCGAGGTCGTATCTCTGCCAGTTTCTGGCACGGTTGGAACCTTCGCCCCAGTACTCTTTGACATAGGAACCATTGACCATCAGGCGATTGGTGGGAGACTCATCGAAGCGGGCGAAATAGCGGCCGAGCATCATGAAATCAGCACCCATGGCAAGCGCAAGGGTCATATGATAGTCGTGAACAATACCGCCGTCGGAGCAGATCGGGATATAAACACCGGTCTCCTTGAAGTACTCATCTCTGGCGGCTGCAACATCGATCACAGCGCTGGCCTGGCCGCGGCCGATACCTTTCTGCTCACGGGTGATGCAGATGGAACCGCCGCCGATACCGATCTTGATGAAGTCCGCGCCGGCCTTTGCCAGATACAGGAAACCTTCCCGGTCGACAACATTTCCGGCACCGACTTTGACGGTGTCGCCGTAGCGCTCACGGATGAATTTGATGGTCTCTTCCTGCCAGATGGAGAAACCCTCGGAAGAGTCGATGCAAAGAACGTCCGCACCGGCTTCGACCAGAGCAGGTACACGCTCGGCATAGTCACGGGAGTTGATGCCGGCACCGACCATGTAGCGTTTCTGGCTGTCCAGCAGCTCCAGCGGATTTTCCTTGTGAGAATCGTAGTCCTTGCGGAATACGAAATATTTCAGATGCTGATTCTTGTCGATGATCGGAAGGGAATTGAGCTTGTGGTCCCAGATGATATCATTGGCGATCTTAAGTGTGGTTTCTTCACCGGCTACGACCAGCTTGTCAAATGGCGTCATGAACTCAGAGACCTTGGTGGACTTGTCCATGCGGCTTACTCGGTAGTCACGGGAGGAAACGATGCCCAGAAGTTTCCCGGTGGAAGAACCATCTTCCGTGACAGCCATGGTGGAATGACCGGTCTTCGCTTTGAGGTTTAATACGTCTGCGAGGGTCTGATCCGGAGTCAGGTTGGAATCACTGGGAACAAAACCAGCTTTATAATTCTTGACGCGGGCAACCATCGCTGCCTCGTCTTCGATGGACTGAGATCCGTAGATAAAAGACAAGCCGCCCTCGGTAGCCAGGGCAATTGCCATTCTCTCGCCGGAGACTGACTGCATGATGGCGGAAGTCATCGGGATATTGAGGCAGATCGGGCATTCTTCCTGCCCCTTGCGATATTTGACCAAAGGGGTTCTCAGGGACACATTGGAAGGAATACAGTCAGGACCGGTGTAACCGGGGACTAAAAGGTATTCACTGAAGGTATGGGAGGGTTCAGGATAGTAGTAAGCCATGTTTATCTCCTCATAAAAAATTATTTCGAATATTATATCAGTAAGACAGGATAATATCAATCTGCTTTCCTCTTAAAGACGCAGCGGTTTTGTCTTGTTTTTGTGGTCAAAATGACGATTCAGCCGAAAAGAAGGTCTGACGGGACAATGGGACGACGCTTAATGGATGCGTCCCTTTGTCCGAGGAGCAAGGCGGCTGTTTAAGGACGCTCTGGAAAAACCAGGGCTTTTTTTATTGTGTAAAATAGAAAATCCTATCATTCTGACGCATAATCGAGCAACCACAACACGTGAGCTGGAAGTGGTACAGGCTCTTTGGGGGAGGGGACAGGTAAGGATTTCAAAGCAACTTTGAATCAGACTCTTAGACAAGCTGAGAATCGCACATGAAACCCCCATTCCCGGATTTCCCCTCCTTCTTTTTTGGGAAAGGATCAATTGGATGGATAAGATCAGTCTATATATCGATACGAGAGACAGGCTCTATGCGGTGCGTCTGGCGGAGTATTTCAGCAAATATTTCGCATCTTCCATGGATGTGTTTCTGTCTGAGTTCGGGCAGGATGAGAACAACTTTGCTTTGAAGTCGCAGGGACCGATGGTGCTGCTAACGGACGATCCCGAAGCCTATCGGGGACCGAAAGCAGACCAGATTCTGCTTTTGTCCGAGCAAAACGGCATCGATCCGTATCAGTCGGCCAGAGATATCGCGGACAGGATCCTGTCTGCCTGCCACAGCAGGAAAGAGGAGAACGCAAAACTTCTCAAGAAAGAACAACAATTATCTCTTCTGGAGGATCCCAGACTGGGATTTGGGAAAATGATCGCTTTTTGTGCAACTGCCGGCGGGATCGGTCTTTCTACCCTGATGCTTTCTTCAGCCATGGCACTTAAAGGAACGGGATTCTCTGTCCTGGTGCTGACACTGGATCCGGTTTTTCCGTCCTGTCTTACTCTGTCGGCCGGCGGATCATTCGGAGATCTTTGCTACAGTCTGCTTTCTGAAGAAAGAGAAGTTTTTACCCGACGGATCAGGGAACTGCCGTCAGCAGCAAAAGGATGGGAGGAGAATATCCGTTTCCTGCCGCCGCCTCTTCGGCCTGATGATCTTCTGGATCTTTCGGAAGACGAGCTGAGAGATCTGATACAAGCTCTTCGGGATTGCTACGATGTGACGCTGATCGATCTTGGGTCAAGACTCTATCAGCCGCACCGGCAGATCTTATCTGAAAGTGACCGGATCTTCTGTCTGCAGGAAGCTTCCGAAGAAGGGAGTTTTCGCAGTGAGAAACTGCCGCAGGGGTGGATACCGGAAGAAAAAACGACACGCTTTCTCATAGAGAATCTTCGTACGGAGAAAGCTTCAAGGACTGAAAAGGAGATGAGACGCATGCTTCCGCCTGATCAGATCTGGCTTACCAAAGCACCGGAACTAAGAGAAAAGGGAGACATCCGGCGTCTTGGAGACACTTCTGCTTATCTTGAAACAGTCAGAAAGGCAGTTCTTAAGACGTGCGGAGGGTGATGGACCGGTACGTTTCTCTGCTGGAAAGTGTCAAGGAAAGAGCGAGAGATCTCCAGATCTACACGGATGAAGGAATTCGTCAGATCATCTTTGAAAAAGTGAAATCGGCATCCGACCTTTCTCTTCGGGACAGAGTCCGCATCGGAAAGAGGATCTTCAATTCCATCCGACGGATGGATATCCTGCAGCCGCTCCTTGACGATGATGAAGTGACCGATATCATGGTGAACGGAGCGGAGCGGATATTCTATACACGCCGTGGGCAGATGCTTCAGTATGAGGATTGTTTTGAAAGTGAAGAACGACTGGAAGATCTGATACAGCAGATCGTCGGAAGCGTCAATCGTATTGTCAATGAATCCTCCCCGATCGTAGATGCGAGACTTACGGATGGATCCAGGGTACATGCAGTGCTGCCGCCGGTATCACTCTCAGGTGCGCTGCTGACGATCAGACGCTTTCGGGATGAGCCGATCCGTCTGGAAGATATGCTGAGGGAAGGAACGCTGGATGAGGTACTGGCGGATTTTCTGAAAAATCTGGTGGAAGAAAGAAAAAATCTGTTCATCTGCGGAGGAACATCCTCGGGCAAGACAACGCTCTTAGGAGCACTGGGCGGACTCATTCCCTCTTCGGAGAGGGTCGTTACGATCGAAGATTCAGCCGAGCTTCGCATCATTGGTCCGGAAAATCTGGTATCGATGGAGACCCGGGCAGCAGGACCGGACGGAAGAGGAAGAATTACGCTCAGGGATCTGATCCGGGCTTCGCTCAGAATGAATCCCGATCGACTGATCGTAGGAGAAGTTCGGGGAGAAGAAGCCATCGACATGCTGAGCGGAATGAATACCGGTCATGCGGCCATGTCTACCGGCCATGCCAATTCCTGTCGGGATATGATCCGCCGGCTTGAATCTATGGTCTGGATGGGAATGGATATTCCCATGGAAGCGATCCGGATGCAGATCGCCTCTGCGCTGGACTATCTCATCTATATGGAAAAGATCCCGGGAGGAATCCGCAAAATAGGGCAGATCATGTCTGTTGAGGAACTCAAGGAAGGGGAGATCTTTCTTAAAACAGTGATGGATCGGGATCAGGAAGGGATGATCAGATGGTACGAAAACGGAATAAAAAGCTGGTAACTGGAGTCGGCAATCGACATCCGCCTTATAAAAAGGCAAAATCTGACATCGCAGTTCACCTCCTTTATGCGCTGGCAGGCGCATGCCTGATGTCGCTGGCTGCCTTTGTCTTTTCGCATCAGAAACTGGTTCTTCTGGCAGCTGCCTGTTTCGGCGCCGCGGTCGGTCCCGGCGAATTCCGGCGAAGCAGACAGAAAAAGGAAAAACAGCTTTTGAGAACAGAGATGAGGGAAGTCCTGGACGATCTGCTGATACTGCTCCGCTCCGGAAGATCATTGGAAAGCGCTCTTATATCCTGCTTTCAGGAAATGGATCCGAAGGAGAAAAAGTACAGCTATCCTCTTTTGGAGGAAATGGCTGCCGGGCTGAAGCTCAGTTATTCAGCGGAAGAAGTCCTTGCCAAGATGGCTGAAAAGAGCGGGATAGAGGAGATCCGGTCTCTTTCAAAGACCATCGAGATCTGCAAGCGGACGGAAGGCGATACTGCCAAGGTTATGGAACAAACGGTCCGGTATCTCAAAGACCGGATGGAAATTCAGGCAGAAATCAAAATCCTTCTGGCGAAGAAACAGATGGAGCAGAAAATCATGGGAATCATGCCGTTTGGTATGATCTTTCTGCTCCTTCTGCTTTCGCCTGGTTATCTTTCGCCGCTTTACCGGACGATCACGGGACAGATCGTGATGGTATGTGCGGCTGCTCTGATGGCACTTAGTATCTGGCTGTCCCGGAAAATCATTCAGATCGACCTATGAATACGAAGACAGTTTTTTGGATCGCTGCGATCCTTTCTCTCCTGCTTTTTGCCTGGATCCTACTATGCAGGATCCGAAAAGGAAAGAAATCTTCCGGCAAAACGCCTCTTTGGGAGAGGTTCTTTCTGCCGGCAGGGCAGGAAGTCCTGAGACTTTTAGCCGGAAGACAAAAGCCCGGAAAGGGAGTCTATCCGATTTTTATCCGAATGATGGGGAAAACGGAAGGAAAGAAGCAGTATGAAATCTTTCAGAGCAGAAGAATCAGTACTCTTTTGGTTTTTTCGCTGGCCTTTCTGGTTCTTGTGATGATAGGAACAGCATCGGCTGCTTTTTCGGATAAAAAGGAGATCGATCTGAAAAGAGACCCTTACGGCCAGGCTGCCCGGGTAGAGAAGGCTGTGCTGACCATTACTGACGAGCAGGGAAGTCTTTCAAAGAAAATCACCATCCGGATCCCATCCAGAGATATGACACAGGAAGAAGCCGGACTTCTGCTGGAGGAAGCGGAAGAACAGTTAATGAAAACTGTGGATGGAACACTCATCAGGGAAAAGATCACACTGCCGGGTGGGGTTGGGCAGGTGACGGTCAAATATCTGTCCCTCAGTCCGGATCTGATCCGTTCTGATGGATTGCTGCTGAAAGAACCCGGCGAAGAACAAAGAGAACTCTTTCTTCGGGCGACACTGGAAGCAGGCGGATACACACGAAAGGTACTCCTTCGGCTTAGCCAGATCTGTCTGGCAGATCTTTCTGAAGAAGAAAGGCTCGATCTGTTGGCAAAACAGATCGAAGACGGACGTTTTCTTGATCATGATCAGATGAATCTGCCGGAGCGGACATTGACCGGAGAAGCTGTCAGTCTCAGCTCCGTCTTTGATCCACATCCGGAAAAAGTCTTTCTGATTTTGCTCTTATTACCTGTTTTATGGGTCTATCAGGAACAGGAGGCAAGAAAACTATGGAAAGAACGGGATGAGAAGATGATGCTGAAGTTCCCGGAATTTGTCGGGGAGCTGATGATTCTGTCACGTGCCGGACTGAGCCTGCCGCT
>JAEEGL017279110.1_pt1 | contig 10204 bp, 4 predicted proteins | sample 9134231 | NCBI WGS metagenome assembly JAEEGL01 (sample SAMN16246548, study PRJNA631951) | gut metagenome | biome: gut microbiome; feature: rumen; material: fiber-attached | host: Bos | place: Iran: Karaj | collected 2018-10 | reverse complement strand
TCACACCAGCGGCCTGCAGTTCGGCAGCAAGGAAGAGCTGCTGGCTCATGGAGTAGTTGTAGAAGCAGTAGAAAGGCATGTAGCCAGTCGTGCTGGTGCTGGCTTCGTCACCGATCACAGCCTCGAAGGCGGCGCCGGCAGGAGTGGTGCCACCGCCTTGCATCGGGCGTTCGGTGTAGTTGTTGTCAGCCATCGGGCCAGGCTGGCCGTAGAAGTCCTCAGTGTAGAGGGCCACCTTACCATCAGGATATTCAGCAGGAACGCGGGCGTTGAGCGACATGGCTCTGTCGACCGTGAACTTAATGACAGCGTCTCTGCCTTCCGGGATTTCGGGGAAGGGCAGCGTGTAGTTGTCGTGGATTTCATATTCCGGTTCGGGGTTGATTTGGTTCCACATCCAGGAGGTGTAGTGTCTCCACTGGAGGCCTTCGGTCACGTTGCCGAGAGGATAAGCAGCCTCAACGACATCGGGGCAGAAAGGACGATAAGGAGCAGCGATAATCTCATAGAGGTGCGTGCTGCGCTCGGTGGTGTTCACAGCGAGTTGGGTGTGGATCTCTTCGGTGCCAGTCCAATCGGGGTTGGTGTTGATGTAGAGGTCGACACCAGGACGGCCGTTGGCAGCCACGGTGAAGGGATACTCAGTGGTCTCTTCGTCCATGCTGAGATAACCGTTGTTGTGGAGGAAGTCGATCAGGACGACTTCGACGTCTTCGTCACCATCGTTGTAGAGGTTGAAGTGATAAGGCTCCATCCAAGCGCCGTTAGGACGTTCGATAAGGAGGCGGTCGATGCTTTCGTAGGCATCTTCACCCACGCCATAGGTCGACAGGGTGTGCAGACCTTCCTCATAGGGGTAGAAGTCGATGGTGCAGATAACAACTTCACTCGCATCGACCAAAGTGGCATCCATATCCACCAAGCTGGCATCGCCGTTGATGAGAATGTCGGTGCTGTTGTTGAACACATAACCTTCGTTGGGTAAAACAACGATCTCCATGTAGTAGGCGCGACCATCGTTTTCATTGAAGATGGGTTCCGGATCGATAACGCGGACGCCATCGGCTCTGGTCTGGCCACGGTTGGGATACCAATAGGTCCAGAAGCTTTCATTGATGTAGTAGTTGGCATCCTCGGGGACGTTCACTTCATTGTCGGGAGTTTCACCCCACACAGGAGCGGTGAAGCCTTCGATTTCGACCAGGTCGATCGGGATGTCGGTGGATTCACTAGCGGTGTAGCCGAAAGTGGTCTTAGGCAGGAAGTCGCGCTGAGTGAGGTTGGTCTCGCTCAAGCTGCTGTAGCTGTAGCCGTAGATAGAGGCCGTAGGAACCTCTGCACCAACGAAGGTGCAGGACTTGTAGGTACCTGTGGCGATGTTGTACACACCGACGAGCAGGTTACCGCCATTGTACTGGTAAGGCGTGTCGAAGTTAATCATCATCTCCGACTGAGTGCCGTCCAGGGGACCTTCGTAAACGATGGTGCCGGGGCCGGAGTAAGCGTTGGCGACGGTGCTGCTCACTTCCTTCATGAAGACTTGGAAGTTGGCATTGCCCCAACTGTCAGTAGCAGGAGAGCTGAGGTAGAACTTCATGCTGTTGATGGCGCTATTGGCCATGTCGCTCAGTTGAGCGGCAGGATACACCATTTCGCATCTCAGGTAGGCGTCGCAGTAGAAGCCGTACACCGGGATGTTGCCGCTGGTGGCGTTGCCATCATTCACGGTGAGTTCGCCAGCTTCGCCACCACCAGCGGTGATGTCGATCTGGATGTTAGCACGGTACGTGTACAGCTGCTTGCTGCCACCGTACGAACTCAGGTTGTACGGATCGGGGCAGGTGCTGTCGCTGTAGTAGCGCAGGGCCATGTTGGCCGAGTTGGGCGACGTGGTCTGACGCCACGTGTAGCTCGTTCCCGGATAGCCACTGGTGCCATCAAAGAAGGCAACCAGCAGGTTGTCCGTGCCGTTGTACTCAAACGGCGTGTCGAGGGTGAAGGTGTACCACCCAGCGGCAGTCGGAGCAATGGAGCCCGTCCACACGATGTCGCCCAAAGAGAGGGCCTCACAATCGGTAGTGGAAGAGAACGTGGAACGAGATACATTCTTCATGTACATCGTCACGTTGCTTGCCGTGTAGGCCGTGCCGTAGTTGTAATAGAAACTAACGGCATTGATAGTGCCGGCAGTCCCTATTTCATCAGCAGTGTAAATCTGCTGAGTGCACGAGTAGTTAAAGTAATTGTCGATGGGGAAATAGTACGTCGTACCAGTCCCTTCGCCAATCGTAACTACATCCGCCTTTGCCACACCCATGAAGGCGAGCAAAAGCGTCATCATCAAAGAAAATACTTTCTTTTTCATAATGATTTGAATTTAGTTAATAATTAAGTGAATTGATTGAATTTGATAAATTTTTGTTCGTTTTGTTTGTTTCTGATCGAAAGCAAAAGATGCGGGAGAGGCAAAAAATCCCCCTAGTCCCCTCGTAGAGGGGAAAATGCAAAATCCATCGTTCCAAAACGGCACGATGTCAGCTAATTTCCTAAGCATGAAAATTGCATTCGAATGCATAGCAAACGCGTTTTTAATGTTGTCTAGACATTTATATGACTTGCAAGTCGGGTTTTACCCTTAGTCAAATAAGGCTTTTTTTGAGGTTTTTTTCGCCGATTTTTGTATGTTGTTGATTTATAGCTGGTTATATACTTATATTATTTTATTATTAATTAGTATAGGCTGCAAAGGTACAAATTAATTCTGAACGTACATCAAACAATGGCGACAATCGAAAACGAGACGGAAGGTCTGGGAGCCATGGCGAAGGAACAAGTCGGTGGCCTTTTGGCCGGTTTCCTTGCTGCACATGCCGTTGGCATAACGGATGCAATGGTGACAGGTCATTAATTGGGTGGGGATTTCGTCGGGATCTGTTGTAGGGACGCACCGCGTGCGTCCGCATTGCGTGCGTCCGTTTTCATCGACGGACACATTCGATGTGTCCGTACAGCGAATTTCGCGGTTTTCCCGATGATTTTCAATTAATGCATTAATCAGTTTTTCAACCAGTTGTCGTTTCATCTCGCCAATGACAGAGGCTGGGATGAGGCGGGGTTCGGCAAATTGCAATTCCAGATTAATAGGGTTGAAAGGCGTGTCGCCCCATTGAAGGGCTTTCTTTCGGATGTTTTCGGTGGCTTTTTCGGGGTTGTTGGCGGTGATTTTTTCACAGGTGACGCTGGTAGAGACGCGATTAATCGCGTCTCTACAAACGGCAACCATTTCATATCCGGTTTCAGTCTCCGACAAGGTCAGATTAATGTCGATTTTGCGGTTGCCGTTGGAGGACTCCACCTGTTTTTGCCATTCGAGGTCGTAATTGCGGTAGATTTTCGCGCCACGATGGGCACCATGGGGATGGTTGCACGACACCGTTTTTCCGTTGACCACATCGGCACGGATGCCAATTAATTCGTTGTCCTGACTCAAGAAACAGAGGCCGTCGCCGTTGTGCAAGGTCTTGTCGGTGGCGAGTTCCATGCGCAAAGGGTTACACCAAGTCACCTCGCCGATGTATTCGCCCATGGATTTCGGTGTGAAAGGCGAGTCGATGCCCTTCTGCCGCCCATTAATGAAAAAGTCGGTGAAACCCCGGTTGAACGATTTCTCAGGGTTGACCTCAAACGAGTATTGGCAATGGCCACGCGAGACCATTTCATATTCCGCCCGGCGTTCAAAAATCGCATCCAGTTTCTGACGGTAGAACGCCGTCACATTCTTCACATAATCAGCGTCTTTCATGCGTCCTTCAATCTTGAAGCTGGTGATGCCGGCGTCCATTAATTCTTCCAGATGCGCACTGTTGTTAAGGTCTTTCAGACAGAGCAAATGACGGTTTTTGAGGAGCACGTTGCCGTCGGCGTCGAGGAGGTCGTAAGGCAGGCGACAGGGCTGGGCGCAGGCGCCGCGGTTGGCGCTGCGGTTGCCGATAAACTGACTCAGGTAGCACCGTCCGCTATGGCTGACACATAGGGCGCCGTGGACGAAAAACTCCAACGGCACAGTGGTCTTCTCCCTGATTTCACGGATCTCCTTGAGGCTCAGTTCTCGACCGAGGACAACTTGACTAAATCCCAGACTTTCAAGCTGTTGCACCCTCTCTATAGTAAGGTTGTCGCACTGCGTGCTGGCATGGAGCGGGATGGGCGGCAGGTCGAGGTCGAGGAGCTGCATGTCCTGTACGATGAGGGCGTCGACGCCGGCATTCCAGCAGTCGTAGGCCAGCTGTCGGGCGCGTTCGAGTTCTTCCCTATATAATAAGGTGTTTAGGGTGACATAGACCTTGGCGTCAAAGAGGGCGGCATGACGGCAGAGGCGTTCGATGTCGGCGATGCTGTTGGAGGCCTTCTCGCGCGCGCCAAAAGAGGGTCCGCCAATGTAGACGGCGTCGGCGCCATGGTTGATGGCAGCGATGCCCACCTCGACGTCCTTGGCGGGTGAAAGCAGTTCTATCTTCTTCGTGTTCATGCCGCAAAATTACGCAATTTCGGCATGATGCCGAATAATTTACTATTTTTGCAAGTTAATTTCATCCCAAAAAAGTGAAAAACCGCGTACACGTCATATTGTTTATCTTGACCGCCCTCCTGCTCTTCGCCTCGGCGTTGCAGCAGGCCACGGGCCTTTTCCACTTCAAGGAATTGAATGGCGTGACCGAGGATGCGCCCAAGCCGAAAGTGAGTTTTGCCTCTTTCGTTGATGGCAGCCTGCAGGACTCGATCGAGACTTACCTCATGCAACATTATGGCTTCCGCGAGCCTTTGACGCGCCTCAACAACCAATTGCGCTGGTCGCTGTTCCGTTATTCGCAAGTGGAAGAGGATCAACGCATAGCCATCACGCCCGACAACTGGATCTTTGAGCCATGGACGGTCGAGGAATACTACCAAAGCCGCGTCTATTACGACAGCATAGACTACTCCGAGAAACTCTATAAGGACTTTGAGGACGAAGCGCAAAGGCTGCTGGAGCTTCAACAACTTCTGGAGCCTTATGGCACCCATCTGTTTGTGGCCCTCATTCCCGGCAAAGAATTGGTTTGCAGCGAGCACATGCCCAAAAACACCCAGTATTTCTTCGACAAGAAAACCACGGCCTACGAATTCTATAGGACACGGTTCAAAGAACTGGGCGTCAATCATATAGACCTTGGAGAGTGGTTCGTCCAGATGAAAGATACGGTAAGCTATCCTCTCTTTCCGCAGACGGGCACGCACTGGAGCAACCTCGCCGCCATCCACAGCGCCGACACACTGATACGCTACATGGAACACCTGAGCGACTCTAATATGGTCAACATATTGATTAGCAATACATTCAGAAGAACCATCAAGCCCGATGCGGACCTTGAAAGCCTGATGAACCTCATCTGGCCTTTGCAAAAAAAGCCCAACTATTTGGCAGCGGCATCCTACGACTTCGATACCACGGCATGGCGGCCTCGCCTGCTCACCATCGGCGACTCGTTTTATTGGAACATCCTCAACTACACACCCGTGTGGGACGTGTTCACCGGCGTGCCATATTGGTATTATTGCAGCACCGCCTATTTCAACGATGCCGACGGGAGCGTCACAAAAAAAGTGTCGGATCTCGATATGCTCCAAGAGGTCATCAAAGCCGACTTCGTCATGCTCTCCTACTCCACCGTCCCCCTTTACAAAATGAGCAACGGCTTCAGCCAAAGCCTACTCAACAAATTGAAACAAAAACAACAAAATGTACGGCTGCCACAGTGTGACAGCCCTACAACTGAACAAAACGTACGGCTGCCACAGTGTGACAGCCCTACAACTGAACAACTGAACAACTAATAACTGAAAAAAAAATGGTCTTCAGCAGCAACGTATTCCTACTCTATTTCATGCCGGCATTCTTCCTGGTCTATTTCCTCATGCCACGGAAGACGCGCAACTATGTGCTCTTGCTGGCCTCGCTCATCTTCTATGCCTGGGGCGCACCTGAGTTCGTCATCCAGTTGGTCGTCTCCACCATTGCCAACTATTTCATTGTCAAGGCAATGTGCAAGACCGAGAAGCCTGCAACGAAGAAGTGGCTCTGCGCATTGTCCATCTGTATCAGCCTGGGCTTGCTGCTGTTCTACAAATACGGTAACTTCACCATGGAGAACCTCAATGCCTTGCTGGGCCTGACAGGACACGCACCTTTGACCTGGACGCGCATCCTGCTGCCTATCGGCATCTCGTTCTTCTCGTTCCAAAGCGTCACCTACACTTTGGACACCTACCGAGGCGTCAACAAGCCCTTGGAGAAGCTGACCGACTATGTGCTGTATATCACCATGTTTCCGCAACTCATCGCAGGTCCCATCGTGCGCTACCGCGACGTGGCCGAGCAGATCCGCCAACGTGAGTCGACGATGGCCGACCGCATGCAGGGCTTCTACCGCTTTGTCATCGGATTGAGCAAGAAAATCCTCATCGCCGACGTCATCGGCCTCTGTGTCGATAACGTCCTCGGTCCTTCGGCTCTCGCAGCCTCGCAGGTCGGCGAAGTGATGACACGCATCACCGCCCTCGACACGGGCACCGCATGGCTCATCGCCTTGGCTTATACCTTCCAAATCTACTTCGACTTCGCCGGTTACTCCGACATGGCCATCGGCCTGGGCCGCATCATGGGCTTCAAGTTCCCCGAGAACTTCGACAACCCCTACACCTCGCGTAGCATCACCGAGTTCTGGCGGCGTTGGCACATGACCCTCGGCGCCTTCATCATGAACTACCTCTACATCCCACTCGGCGGCAACCGCAAAGGCACCGGACGCATGTACCTCAACCTGTGGCTCTGCTTCCTGCTCAGCGGCTTGTGGCATGGTGCCTCGTGGAACTTCGTCATCTGGGGTGCCTTGCACGGCCTGTTCATCTGCCTCGACAAGCTCTTCCTCGGCAAAGTGATGAAAAAGATTGGCACGGTGCCGTCGGTCATCCTCACTTTCCTTACCGTGTGCGTCATCTGGGTGTTCTTCCGTATCGACAACCTCGGCTTGGCCTGGACCTTCGTCACCCGCATGTTCGCCTTCGACTTCAGCGGCTTCATCTTCGATGGCAACGCCTTGGTCTACACCACTATGGTCGTCGCCGCCTTGTTCTCCTTCCTCACCCTCAGCGGTTGGGGCAAGAGGCTGGAACAGAAGGTCTACTACACCGAATACAGCGACAAGCAACACATCTGGGTGTGGATTGTGGCTGCCCTCATGTTCATCTTCTGCGTGGCCGCCCTCAATGCGAGTAGCTTCAGTCCGTTCATCTATTTCAGGTTCTGAGGTAGGAGGTTTTGAGGTAGGAGGTTTAATAGTAAAGACTTGAAAAAGAAGACAACATATGATTTGTTACTTTTCGGCATCCTCATGGTGTTGCTCTTCCTGCCTATGCTGCAAGCCCATGTCTTGCATATTCCCTTGAAGCCCTTGAACGGCGCGACCTTGGAAACAAAAAAGCCTCAATTTGAGCTTGAATCCTATCGCTCAGGCGATTATGCGAAACAAGAAGAAGCCTATCTTAGCCAACACTTCGGCTTCCGCGAGCCTGTCGTCCGACTTTACAACCAGTATCTGTGGAGCTGCTACAAAAAAACCTACGCCCACGACGTGATGGCGGGCAAACGAGGCTGGCTCTACACCCCCGAGAGCGTGCGCGACTACTACGGCACCGAGATGCATCGCTGGCAGCACTCGCCCGAAGCGGCGAGGCAGCGCTACGACCGCGAAATCAGATACATGAACCGCATTAGGGAAATCCTCAAAGAAAACGACGTGGAGCTGTTGGCCTTCATTGCTCCTGAGAAGAGCTTTCTCTACCCAGAGTATCTCCCTGACGGTGAGCACGATACCACCACCTTCAACGCTTGTGCATATTTTTGGCACAGGCTCAATGAGACTGGCTTCCCCTGCATCAACATGACGCCATGGTTCGAGCAGATGAAAGACACGGTTGGTTATCCATTGATACCGCAGACGGGCGCACACTGGGTCTTCCCTGCCGTGTATGCCGCCGACTCGTTGTTTCGCTTCATGGGCGACCTGAAAGGCATCGAGCTGCCAAGGCTGAAGATCGGCACTTTGCACGAAAGCGACAACCACGGCGCGGACAATGACTTGGAGCAACTGCTCAACCTCACACTACCTATCCGAAAACACTATGGCTACAGCCCCACAGCGGAAATCACGGTGGTGACCGACACGGCTACCCTCAAGCCCAAGGTGCTGTTTATCGGCAACTCGTTTATGTGGGGCATCACCAACCAAGTGCCCATGCGCGAAGTGTTTGACGACATGGAGTTTTGGTATTACTTTTCAACGGCCTATACCGGCGACCCTTTGGAGCCCCATGGCGCTGTGGTTGACTACAACCTGCTGGAGAAGTTCTTGGACTTCGACTACATCGTTTGGTTCACCACAGGCAACCAGCTCAACAAGGGCACCATGGGTTTTGCCAACACCGCCATACTCACCCTTGGCGTCGGCGACAGCATCAGGCAGGTATATATTGACCGCATTGCCGACACGATCTGTAGAGACGCGATTAATCGCGTCTCTACTGACACCATCCTCCGTCGAAAGGAGGCCGTCGCCATCCTCCAAAACCATCCCGAAATCATCCCTGAACTCAGCGGCGACACGCTGACCACACAGAACCCCATCATCCCCTACGCCAAGATCTATAAGGACATCCGCAAGGACAGCCTATGGATGGCTGCCTTGGAGGCACAGGCCTTCCTGCGTACCGCCACGATGGAACAGATGCTGCGCGTAGAGGCCGACCGCCTCATGGCGGGCAAACCCCTCTACAAAGACCAAACCGCCGAGATAGAATTTGCGCGGCGATGCCAAAAGGAAGTCATGGAGTTTGCGGTGAGAATCACCAACAACGAGGAACTAATGGAAAGCATCCGCGAAAAAGCCATAAAACGCAACAAGACCCTTGAAAAAGCCATCGAAGACGACGCCACGTGGGTGATCAGGCGAAAATACGGCCTCGACCGCTGCATGCTCATCGTCGACCCCGATGCCGAAATTCCTGTGGCTCAATTGAAATAATTACTAACTTTGCAACTCAAAACTGACAGACGATAGATATGGTATTCAGCAGCAACGTATTCCTACTTTACTTCATGCCGATTTTCTTCCTGGTGTATTTCATCCTGCCGAGGAAAGTCCGCAACTACTTCCTGCTGTTGGCCTCGTTGGTCTTCTACGCCTATGGCGCGCCCGAGTTCATCATACAACTCATCGTGTCAACCATCGCCAACTTCTACCTGGTGCGGTGGATGAACAAGGTGGAGAAGCCTGGCCTGAAAAAACTGCTCTGCGGCATCAGCATCGCCATCAGCATCGGGCTGCTGTTCTACTTCAAGTACGGCAACTTCACGATGAACAACCTCAACGCCGTGCTGGGCTGGACGGGATTCAGAAGCCTCACCTGGACCAAGATCCTGCTGCCCATCGGCATTTCGTTCTTCTCGTTCCAAAGCGTCACCTACACCTTGGACACCTACCGCAAGGTGAACGAACCCATGGACAGGCTGAGCGACTACATGCTCTACATCGTCATGTTCCCGCAGCTGATTGCAGGTCCTATCGTGCGCTACTGCGACATCGCCGACCAGATCCGCAATCGCGAGTCTCTCTATACCGACCGATTGCACGGCTTCTATCGCTTCGTCATCGGCTTGGCCAAGAAGGTGCTCATCGCCGACGTCATCGGCTTCCAAGTCGACCAGGTGCTGGGTCCCTCCAACTACGACGTGCTGACCTCGGGCCAGCTTGCCGACATCGCCTCAAAGATAGCCGCACTCGACTCTACCACGGCCTGGATCACCATCTTCGCCTTCACCTTCCAGATCTACTTCGACTTTGCCGGTTACTCCGACATGGCCATCGGCTTGGGCCGTATGATGGGATTCAAGTTCCCCGAGAACTTCGACAACCCATACGTGTCGACCACCATCTCCGAATTCTGGAGACGTTGGCATCAGACCTTCAGCGTGTTCATCAAGAACTACCTCTATTTCCCCTTGGGCGGCAGCCGCGTGAAGACCGAGGCGCGCAAATACTTCAACCTGTGGTTCTGCTTCCTCGTCAGCGGCTTGTGGCACGGCGCGGCATGGAACTTCGTCGTGTAT
>JAEEGL017203823.1_pt1 | contig 10204 bp, 10 predicted proteins | sample 9134231 | NCBI WGS metagenome assembly JAEEGL01 (sample SAMN16246548, study PRJNA631951) | gut metagenome | biome: gut microbiome; feature: rumen; material: fiber-attached | host: Bos | place: Iran: Karaj | collected 2018-10 | reverse complement strand
TACTATACTTTAAACCTAACTTTAATAAATATATAAAAGGTATACCTTTATTAATACCTTTAGTAAATGTATTATCTTTTAAATCATTTATATTAGATTCTATAGTTCTATCTTTTATTTCGTATAAAGTATTATCTATATCTTTATATAATTCGATATTATGACTTACTACTATTACTAATCTATCTTTTGAGATATCAGTTACTAATTCTTTTATTATTTTTTGATTTTCTATATCAAGTGATGAATCAGGTTCATCTAATAGTATTACCTTAGTGTCTTTTATTAAAGCTAATACTAATTGGAATCTTTTTAATTCTCCACCTGATATTTCATCAGGCATTTGTTTTAATATTTCTTCATCTAATCTAAATCTATATAATAAATTATTTATATATTCACTATCATATTTCTTATTAGATATTTTTAATACTAATAATAAATTATCTAATAAATTTAAATCTAATAATAATGTATTATTTTGATTTAATAATGATATATAGCTACTTCTATAATAATTTAATTCATCTTGATTAAATTTAGATAAATCCTTACCATCTATATAAACCTTACCAAAGCTTGGTTTAGTAAGTCCTAGTATTATATCTAATAAAGTAGATTTACCAGAACCTGATTCTCCTTTTATTAGATATAATCCTTTATCATTAAAATCTAAGTTTATATTTTCTAATATTAATTTATTATTTCTTTCTATATAAAAAGATTTATTTATATCTCTTAGTTGTATCATTTCTTTCCCCTATTTTTTAAAGCATTATTATACTTTTATTTGTTTTACCAGAATAATATGTTTTTCCTGTTTCATCATCTCTATAATAAGATACAGAATAATATGGATAATTTTGTGGAACTAATACATATTCTACTGATGTGCATTAAGTATTTTCATATGAGTATTTATAGTTATCATCTCGCTGGAATAAGCCTGAACCATATCTCATTTTTATTATTTTATTTTTTCATCGTATTTTACCCTCTCTATTTCTTTATTGATTATTCAAAGAAATAAAGTTTTTTAAGGACATTCAAATAAGATTATATATATTGTTACCCATGACAATACACCCCCAAGCTATATCCCCTAAAAAGGCATTTGTCCTAATTATATCATAGGGAATTTTTCGATTCAATACAAAAGCCGAAAAAATGTTAACCATGCTTTTATATAACTTATTCAATAAAAGACTAAAAAGACTATAGTTTCCTATAGTCTTAATATCTTATAATAAATGAATATTCTTTTCTTCTAAAATCTTAACATCTTCACTTGGCCATACAGATGATTGAACTTCACCAATATGTGCTTTTCTTAACATAAACATACATAATCTAGATTGGCCAACACCACCACCAATTGTAAGTGGTAAAGTACCATTTAAGATTCCCTTTACATAATCATTTTCAAGTTTGTAATCTTCATTCTTTTCATGTAATTGGTATCTTATAGATTCTTCATCTACTCTAATACCCATTGATGAAATTTCAAATGCAATATCTAATACATCATAATATAAAATAATATCACCATTTAGCTTCCAATCATCATAGTCAGCGGCTCTACCATCATGTGATATACCATTAGATAGCTTATCACCAATTTGCATTAAGAAGATTGCACCATACTTCTTTGCAGCAGCTTTTTCTCTTTCTGATGCGTCTAGGTTTGGATATTCTTGTAATAAATCCTCAGTTGTAATGAAAGTTATTTCTTCAGGTAGGTTATGCTTAATTCCAGGATATTTAAATTCTACCTTCTTAGATAAATCCTTTAATACAGAATAAATAGATTTAACTGTATTCATTAAATAGCTAATCTTTCTATCCTCTCTTGTAATAACCTTCTCCCAGTCCCATTGATCAACATATGCTGAATGCATTGTATCTAAGTCTTCATCACGTCTAATAGCATTCATATTAGTATATAAACCTTCACCAGCATTAAAGCCGTATCTTCCTAGGGCATGACGCTTCCACTTTGCTAAAGACTGAACAATTTCAACTTCTTCATCTATATTCTTTATATCAAAAGAAACTCTTCTTTCTGTACCATTTAATTGGTCATTTAATCCTGTTGATGGGAATACAAATAATGGCGCAGAAACTCTTTTTAAATTTAAGGCATCACTTATTCCATGCTCAAATGAATCTCTTACAAATTTAATTGCATCTTCTGTTTCTCTTAATGTCAAAATTGACTTATATCCTTCTGGTAAATATAACTTTTTCATAAATAACCTCCTATATAATAAAAAAAGCCCTTAGATAAAAATCTAAGGACGAATTAACGCGGTACCACCTTAGTTCTAAGATAAATATATAAATATCTTAGCCCTCAATTATCATTAACGCTGATTAATCGTGTGGTTCTACTTTGTTCTTCCACATGCTAGAGGTGTTGTCCGAAGCATCCAGCTACCTTATCGCACCAAACTAAGGCTCTCTTAAGCTTTTTGAATCATTCTCCTCATCACTGCTCTTATTAAAATACTCTTAAATTATAATTCCTGTTTTAATTAGTGTCAACAAAAACTTATATAAAATATTATTTCAATTTTTATTTAAATATTCTAATAAAATTTCTTTTCGTTTCCAATTGTTGTTGTATTATTATGTCCTGGATATATTATTACATCATCTGGATAGCTTAATAGTTTCTTAATTGATTCTAATAATAATTTATAATTACCTGTTGGAAAATCATATCTTCCAAAGCTACCACCCTCAAATATAGTATCTCCTGAAAACATATCCTTATCAATTAAATAAGTTACGCCACCTTTAGTATGTCCTGGTGTTTCAATTACTTTAATCTTATATCCAATTAAATCAATTATATCACCATCAAAAACATAATTAATATTTAGCATTCCCTTACTAAATGGAGTTTCTCTTTCTAAGGTATCATATAATGAATCATATGTATCATAAATCATATCTTCTGTTTCTTTAGTCATATATATAGGTAAATCCATATAATATTGTAATCCATCTATATGGTCCATATGCCCATGAGTAATAAGTATTGCCTTTACATCATATAATTCCTTTATTTTTTTATAGGCATTATTATAATTAAGCCCACAATCTATAATTATAGCTTCATTTTTATCATTAGATACAATATAAGAATTTGTAAAATAAAAACCTGTTGTTACCTTTTCTACCATATAATAATCACCTAAGATAATTTTAATTAAATAAAACAAAAAAGGCAACACTAGGTTGCCTATTTGTTATAAGTAAGTTAATCTTACTTCTTTTCCTTATGATTAGTATGCTTACGACAATGAGGACAATATTTCTTAATCTCCATTCTTTCAGGAGTTGTCTTCTTATTCTTGTCTGTATAATAATTTTCGTTCTTGCATTCTTCACAAACTAATTTTACTAGATCACGCATGCCTTATCCCTCCAGACCTAAAGATTATACTATATTTACATTTGAAATATTCCTTCAAACGTATTGCAAGCACTATTATATTCTTTTCGATATAATTTTTCAAGAGTTATTTTTATAAAATAAAAAATAGAGGATATTTCCTCTACTTTCTATCTTATAAATTTCCTTGGATTACGCCAGATAGATTTATAAATAAATCTACTGCCCACCAAAAAGAAAATACAAAAGAAACAATCATACCAACTAATCCAGTTATGAATGCAGCCATATTTTCTTTATCATTCTTTAAAGGTAAGACAATAAACTTTAATGCATATAAGCCGTTTAATACATTTAGGGCAACAAATAATGCATTAATTATTAACCACACCAAATTTCCAGATACTCCTACCCCACCAAGTACTGAATGAACGACTACTGATGCACCTATAATAACACATACAACTATTGCGTTAGTAAGTATGCTTTTAGAATTATTTTTTTCCGCCATTTTTTCCTCTCCTTTTTTTATATATTATGTATTATACTACTTTTAGTCGAGAAAAGTACAAAAATTTTTATATACATTTTTCTTTGGTTTTATATTAAAAATATAGTATAATTTATTTATGTTTAAAGAGGTGTTTTTATGACTTTAAGAAGTGAAACTAGAGTTGTTAAAGTAGGAAATAAATATTTAGGTGGGAACAATCCAGTTTTAGTACAATCTATGTGTAATACTAAAACTAAGGATGTTAAGGCAACAGTTTCCCAAATACTAAAGCTTGAAGAATACGGATGCGATATTATTAGAGTTGCAGTACTAGATATGGAAGATGCTAAATCTATTGGTGAAATAAAAAAAGGAATCCATATTCCTTTAGTTGCAGATATTCACTTTCAGCCTGAATTAGCATTAGAATCAATTAGACAGGGTGTTGATGCAGTTAGATTAAATCCTGGTAATATTACTAATAAAGAAAAAATTAAAGAAATAGTTAACTTATGTAAAGAAAAAGAAATTCCTATTCGTATTGGTGTAAATGGTGGTTCACTACCAAAGGGAATGGAATTAAATGTAGAAAATATGATACTTGCAGCTAAAAGTCATATTGATATATTAGAAGAATTAGATTTTCATAATATTGTATTATCAATTAAAGCTTCTAATATTGATTTAGCAATGAAGGCATATAAGCGTGCATCAGAAGTATTTAACTATCCACTACATGTTGGTATTACTGAGGCTGGCACTGGATTTAAGGGTTTAATTACTTCTTCTATTGGTCTTTCTAAGATATTAGATATGGGAATTGGTAATACAATAAGAGTTTCTTTAACTGATGATCCATTACAAGAGGTTAAAGCCGCAAGAGTAATATTAAAGGAATTAGGATTAAAGGATATGCCTATTTTAACATCATGCCCTACATGTGGTCGTACACAGGTTGATTTAATTCCTATCGCAAAAGAAATTGAAGATTACCTATATAAAGTAAATAAACATATTCATGTTGCAGTAATGGGATGTGTTGTAAATGGTCCTGGTGAAGCTAGAGAGGCTGATTTAGGAGTGGCCGGTGGAATTGGTGAAGGATTAATATTCTCACATGGAAAACCAATTAAAAAGATAAAAGAAAAAGATATTGTTGCTGAACTAAAAAAAGCAATAGATGAATATGAAGAATAGTAAAAGGACACTCGCGTGTCCTTTTACTATTTACAATAATTCAAGCATAAGAATATATCTATTTAAATATATCTTCTAATGTCTTCTTATTATTTTTAAGTTCTAAGGCAATCATATTTGCTGCAATAACAAACAAATCCATTTCCTTTGCTTGCCAAGTTTTACCTTGGCTAGAATATGCAACAAATGTACCATAGAATGTATCATTTGCTTGAATCTTATATGCAAATACACTTCTAGCACCAATTGCTTTTAGGTCATCATATAATGTTTTATTTCCTATTTGAACAAGTGTCTTTCTATCATTTAAAAACATTAATCCAAATGAATTCATTTCTTTTTCAAAATCCTTATTTGGCACATAACCAAATGTTCTAACATCACATAATTTATAATAAGATTCATGAAGCACTGAATTTTGTCCTTGTATTGCAACATAGTCAATCATCATACCAAAGGTAAAAAATTTAACTAATCCTTCAATTTTAACCTTTAAGCTACAATTAGAATTCATAATGGACATAACTTTAGTTATAGATTCCATTGATGCAAAAGCTTTATTATTATCATCTTTTAATAATATATTAGAGTGCTTTGCTTCAAGGTAGATAATAAAGCAATTTCTACCTTTTATCTTACCTCTATATAATGCTTTATCTGCTGTCGCAACAATTTCATTATATGTCTTACCATCCATAGGATATCTAGATATACCTGATGTAATTGTTGTTGAAAGCTCACTAATTCTTTTATATTCTACTGAAGGTATTTTCTGGTTTATACCATGGAATATACTCCATACATCATTATATTCAGTAATATAAGGTAAGACTACCATGAATACATCTACGCCATATCTACCAACAAGGCCATATGAGCCTATTGCTTCTTCTAGGTTTTGTGCAAATGTTTGTAAAACCTCTTCACCAATCATATACCCATATGTTTCATTAATACTACTAAAGCTGTCTATATCTATCATAGCTAAAGTAAATGAAACTTTTTCTTTTATTAAATATTCAACGAATCCTGTTATTTCTTGTTTAGTTAATACCTTTGTTAAAGAATCAAATGAATAATCTTGATCATAATCATCAAAATATTTATATCTTTTCATCGTAGATTTGTTCATAAAGCTCACCCCTATATTAAATTCAAAACGATAATCTTACACTTATATTTTAATTTAGTTTAATTATTTTGTCAACAAACCTAACTCAGGGGTCTTTTGTAGCATATCAAATATTATTTTAGCTAATGTTTCAATTGTAGCCTTTGACCATATGAAATTCTTTTCTAAATACTTTTCTTTATTTCCTATTCCAAATGTTAACTTCTTATTTCCTTCCTCATCAGGAATTAATATTGTATTAAAGCTTTGTCCATTAAAGTGAACTGATTTAGATGTAAATCTATATACATTAATAAATCCTTTATATTGCTTACCTATCATATCTCTTACATGACCATCTGTCATAAGATTTTGAGGGTTATTTGGATTATTTGTAATATATTTTTCTGGAATTGGCTGTAAATTAATTGGCTTATTATCAATAAGACATTTAATATATGTCTTAAATCCTAATTCCTTTGCTGATTCAATTGCTAAGCAATTATCTTGTAGTAGTCTTATCATTGAAAGTAGGACATCAAGCAATCTATTAGTATATGCATAGGATGCAGTATATAATATTTCTATTGTCTTTTTAGTTACCATTGTTGCAAATATTAATGCTGGATCCTGATTATCCATATTTCTAATATTAATTTCTGTAAAAGTTTTTAAATCATTTATTTGGTCTTGAAAAACAGATTTACCTAGTGCCATAAATATCACCTACTACTTTAATTTTAGCAAAATGAATATGTAAAAAAAAGACTTATAGTAAAACTATAAGTCAATTTCATTAATTATTCATTATCTTCTTCTTTAGATTCTTCTGATGCTTCATCATCTTTCTTATTTAAAAGATTATAAACTAATGCAGCAAGTGCACCACCAGCAAGTGGAGCAAATATGAAAATCCATACATGCTTTAATGCATTAGCATTACCTGAGAAGAATAAATCAGCAAATGCTGTTGCAATACTTCTTGCAGGGTTTACTGATGTACCAGTGAATGCAATACCGATTAAATGTACTAAAGTTAAAGTAAAGCCAATAATTAAACCAGCATACTTAGAAACCTTAGAATTCTTTGCAGTAACATTTAAAATTACATAAACAAATACAAATGTTAAAATAACTTCAAATAATAATGCACCAACAATTGGACCTACCTTTAATTCCTTACCAACTGTGAAGTTAGAACCAGCATCAACAAACATAGCCTTTGTCATTTCAGCATTAACATTAGCTGACATTGCAATAATAGCAAATAATACTACTGCACCTAAAAGACCACCAACAATTTGTGCACATACATATACTAAGAATTCCTTTAAAGACATTCTCTTAGTAATAAGACATGCAATAGAAACTGCAGGGTTAATATGGCAACCTGAAATCTTACCAATTGAGAATGCCATAGCAACAATAACTAAGCCGAATGCAAGTGCAGTTGCAACTAAATCACCATGACTAATAATAGCTGTACCTACTGCAAAGAAAACTAATACGAAAGTACCAAGGCATTCAGCAATAGCCTTTTTAATTAAATTATTCATTTTCTCTTCTTCCTCCTAATAATAGAATAATTACATAATTATTTTATCACATTTTGGAAAAAGCGTATAGTTTTTTACACTTTTTAAGGCCCATATTACTAAAAACATTACAGTAATGCTATTACTGTAGACTTTTATTTATTAAAGGTCTTTTAAAAAAATTATTATTTTGTTAGAATATATATGTTTATATATTCTCATTATAAGAAGGTTTTTAATATGAGTAAAAGATTATTGTTATTATGGATGTGTATCCTAACATGCCTTGCTGGTGCAGTTAATGCAATTTCAATTTTCGGTTATGATGGAACAACAGTTTCACATTTAACTGGTTTAGTATCTAAGGTTGCAATTAATATTACTAATGGTAGCCTTGAGGGTGTTTGGGAAGTATTAAGAGTAATATTATTGTTCTTCTTAGGTGCAATAATATCAGGCTTTGTTACAGGAGAACGTGCATTCTATTTACATAAAAGATATGGATTCATTATTCTTTCAGTAGGTATATTATTAATAGTTCCATATTTCTTACCAGTAAAATATGGTGTATTAGTATTTGCACTTGCAATGGGCTTACAAAATGGTATGGTTGTATCATTTAGGGGTGTCGTTGTAAGAATGACACACATGTCAGGTAATATTACAGACCTAGGTGTATTTATTGGATATAAGCTTAGAGGAAATAAAAATGAAAAAGCAATTACAGGTATAATACCTCTACTAGCTATCCTAAGCTTTATAATTGGTGGTATTATAGGAGTACTATTATATAGCAATATACATAATGTTGTATTCTTTGTTACATCAGCTATTTATATTATTCTTGCAGTAGTATATTTCATATTAAGAAATTTATGTAACGATAAAGATTTTAATGGAATACCTGATCATTTAGAAAAAGAAGATAAATAAAAACAATCCCTAAAGAAGATTAAGCTTCCTTAGGGATATTTTTTATATTATTCTACCTTACTAAAATTATATTCAGTTAAGAAATTATTATTTTTACATTTATTAATAAATTCATTTTTCTTATTATTAATTTCATCCTTAGATATATCTAGTAAAGATACTTCTAAATGAATTTCATTAGTTTGCTTTCTATTGCTTGTCTTACCAATTAAGTCTAGTTCTTCTAATACTTCTTTATCATAATATGCATTATCTTCTGTATATAATAAATCATCTTTATATATATCTACTTGATCATATTTATAATATGCATAACCTAAATAGTAATAATCATTTATTTTTGCAATATTATTATAATCTAACCATACCTCATTATATACATATGAGCCTTCATATGAATCAACTAGTTCTTCAAATTCTGTTTGCTCATAGTATGATATTAAATTATTACTAGTATTAATTTTATTTTTAATAACTAAATACTTATCAGTTAATTCAAAGCTTAATTCATGATAATTCTTTAAATAATCAGGTATCCTATCATCATCTATTATAGTTGCAGCAGGCTGAATATTACCATTACCATTTACGTCTGCTGCAAGAGTAGTACAAGATGAAATATTGTTTGTTCTAAATACAATATTCTTTGAAGATGATTTATATGTTGAATACATTAAATCTTGATAGTTTCCTTCTTCATTATATCCATTAAAATCACTAGTAAAGTATGTAGCCTTATGGTCTTTTGAAATATCTACTATAGGATCATTATTACCATATAATTTATATGCATTATCAAGTGATGTTGTTGCAATCTCAATTGAACCACCATCTTTAATACTACCTGTATGATTTATATATAATCCTTGATCCTTATCTTCAAGATTCTTTTTTTCTTCTACTTTACCAGTTACTAGGTCGTAACAGTCATCCAAAACACGAGTTTGATCCCCTATACTAAATATACTATCTTCCTTAAATTCATATATTTTTTCATTTATAGTGCGACTAGAATATAAATTAACTTTACCCTTAGTATATTTATCATAATTAAAGTCAACACTGCCTTTATCATCCTTTACTGCTTCAAAGCAAACCATATTAGTAGATTCTCTTGCATAAGATGTTTCATATTCTTCCTTATATGGAAGATATCCATTACTATTTCTTACAACACCAAATTGTAGACTTTCTAATTTAGAAATCATTTCTTGATATGAATCAGTCTTTTTAATAGTAACATCTTCATCTTTGTTATTTTTAAAAGTAATTGAATCTACACTACTTCCCTTATCTATTGTTGAAGAATTACTTCCTCCACATGATGCAAGACTAAGCGTACTTAATGCTAAAACAGTAAAACCTAAAATTCTTTTTTTCATTTCTTATTACTCCCTTTTATAGAATATATTATTAATAAATTAATCCACTTTACTAAAATTATATTCAGTTAAGAAATTATTATTTTTACAATTATTAATAAATTCATTTTTCTTATTATTAATTTCATCCCTTGATATATCTAATAATGATAC
>JAEEGL016135340.1_pt1 | contig 10204 bp, 10 predicted proteins | sample 9134231 | NCBI WGS metagenome assembly JAEEGL01 (sample SAMN16246548, study PRJNA631951) | gut metagenome | biome: gut microbiome; feature: rumen; material: fiber-attached | host: Bos | place: Iran: Karaj | collected 2018-10 | reverse complement strand
GTTCAGGAAGATATTCCAGACCGCTTACATAAACCCCAGGGAGATAATCCTTGATAAGCTCCCGAAGATGATGAAGACTGAGGATCTTGAGAAGACCTATAAGAAAGTGGAAGGTATAAAGCTTGCGATAGACAGGCATATCCACGAGATAAAGGAAGCTGCTGTCAAGACATTGCTGGAAACACTTTCACTCGATGCTGGAAGCGACCTCAAGCAGAGCCTCAAATCCTGGTACGGCCGCCTTCCCGAAGGTGCGAGGAACAGGATATACAGCACGACCACGACAGGGTTCATGGATTACGTAAAAGGGTTTGATTTCACGGATCCTGAAGTCATCATAAAGGACATCGCCAAGAACGTGACCGGGACCTTCATCGAGGACTGGAACGACAGCTCCATATACGATTTCCGGATATGGCTCGAAGCCATCCTCGGAGAGATAGAGGAAAAGAGCAGTGAAACCTCTGGCAGCTCGTATTCGATCCTGCTTGAGACTCCCGCTGGTGAAAAGGAAGAAAAGCATTTCAGCTATGATCCTGAGAATATCTCGTCAAACGGCTCGTTCCTTCAGAACCAGCTCGCCGACCTCCTTGAGGAATACGGAAGTGCGGTGGATTCAGACGAGAAGATGGGTATCCTCATGGATGCCATAAAGAAGATAATGAGGTGACAGACTATGACCTATCTTGACAATGCGGCTACCACATTCCCTAAGCCCGAATGTGTGTATAAGGAGATGGACGACATTTCACGCAATTATGCGGTAAATGCCGGCAGGGGCTCTTATAAGGCTGCCCAGAAAGCCGTAAAGGTCATTGATGACACAAGGGCCGCCCTGCTTAAGCTGTTCAATGCTGAAGGAATAGCTTACGTGGTGCTCACCGCTTCAGTGACCCAGGCCCTGAACATTGTCCTTGCAGGGCTCGGATTGAAAGAAGGCAGCATAGTCTATATATCGCCCTATGAGCATAATGCGGTCGTCCGTACGCTCCATATGCTCCAGAAGGAAACAGGGTTCATGGTTAAGGAGATGCCGCTTACGAAGGGTCTTGAGATAGATCTTGGCAGGTTGGAGTTTGAATTTGCCCAGAGCCACCCTTCCGTGGTAGTGTCCACGGCGGTCAGCAACGTTACCGGATATGTGCTTCCCATAGGAGACATATTCCAGAGTGCGAAGAAATATAATGCCGTTACCATCACCGATGCAGCTCAGGCTGCCGGGCTCATAAAGATGGATATCAGGGAGCTTCAGACAGACATCCTCTGCTTCGCAGGGCATAAGACACTGTATGGTCCTTTTGGAATAGCTGGATTTGTTATGAAAGAAGGTATGGAACTGAAACAGACATTCGCCGGAGGAACGGGAAGCCATTCCCTGAGCCCTGAGATGCCTCAGAATGCCCCCGAAAGATATGAAGCAGGCAGTTGCAACATCGTCGCCATAAAAGGCCTTTATGCGGCTTTAGGAGCATTAGAACAGGAAGAACATTACAGAAAAATAAAAGAGATCACAGAATATGCCGTGAATGCTCTTGAAGGCGTTCCGAGGATAAGCATCCTTGGCAGTACAAAAGGCCAGCTGGGGATAATATCCTTCGTGGCAGACGGGTATTCATCCGATGAGATAGGCAAAATACTTGATGAGGAGTACGATATAGCCGTACGTACGGGATACCATTGCGCTCCTCTCATACATAAGCACCTGAAGGATGATTCTTATGGAGGAACAGTCCGCATAGGGCTGGGATATTTCAATACCGAAGAAGACATAGACAAGCTGGCAGAAGCTTTGATATCGCTGTAAAGGAGGTGGGACCGTGGCTTTCACGGATCTGAAAATAGACATAAGATACCGCTCCAACCATCATCAGATTGCAAGGGACTTTTATATCCCAGTGCTTGGATGCTGCAAGATGTACAAGCGGGCAACTGGCTACTTCTCGACTTCGGCCCTGGTTGCGCTCTCGCACGGGCTCGCTGAAATGGCGAAGAATGGCGGGCATATTCAGATCATATGCTCCCCTTCTCTTTCTAAAGAGGATATCAAGGCCATAAACCTTGGGTACAAGACAAGGGAGGAAATAATCAACAGGGTACTTTCTGAAAGCCTTACAGAACCCGTATCAGAGTTTGAGGAAGAACGTCTTAATATGATAGCTAATCTGATCGCCAAGGGTTTGCTGGACTTTAGGATTGCTTTCATGGAAAACGACACCGGGCTTAATGTGTACCATGAGAAGATCGCCCTGTTTGAGGATTATGACGGGAACAAAGTGGGCTACGCCGGCTCGATGAACGAATCCGAGAACGGCATAGATGAAAACTTTGAAAGCTTCTATACTTTCTGCAGCTGGAAAGACCCTGAGGGAAGGATACCAACCATAGAACACGACTTCGACGAGATGTGGGAGAACCGCACCGACAAGATACAGGTCATCCCATTCCCAAGGCTGATCATAGAAAAGTTGATGGAATACCGAAAGCATGAGACAGATTACTCGATAGACAGGAAAGAGTTCCGGATCGATGATTACATAAAACCAAAGCCTAAATTCTCACTGCCTGACTTTGTACATTTAAGGAAATACCAGGAAGAAGCCATAGATAAATGGGAAGAACAAGAATGGAAAGGCATTTATAACATGGCTACCGGAGCCGGCAAGACATACACCGCCCTTGGTGCTATGATCCGCCTCGCAGAGAAAAAAGATGATTATCTTGCAGTGTTTATCATATGCCCATATATACATCTTGTCAGCCAGTGGGAAGAAGATGTCGTTGACTGGGGCTTTACCCCGATAATAGCGCATTCCAAGTCGCCAGACAGGAACTGGGAGCAGACGCTCAGGAAGGCTTTCCAGCGGTTCAGGAAAGAAAACCGGCCGTTTATCTGCATAACAACCCTGGATACGTTCAAGGACGAGAAGATCCAGCAATATATAACACGGTTCACACCTGATCAGAATGTGCTGCTGATAGCCGATGAGGCACATAACCTTGGGGCCGTCCGGATATCAGCATTGCTGCCCTATAACATATCTCACCGCATAGCCCTTTCGGCTACGATAAAGAGACATATGGATGTTGAAGGGACCCAGGCGATATCTGATTATTTTGGAGACGAATGTGTCAGCTATGACCTTGAAAGGGCAATAAACGAAGGTACTCTCGTTCATTACGACTACCACCCTGTCATCGTTACTTTACAGACGGACGAGCTTAACAGCTACATAGCAGATACCAACAAGATGAAGAAATGCCTCATATCCGAAAACGGCAAGCTGAAGCTGTCAAGCATGGGCCAACTGCTCGCTTTCAAGAGGATGAGGACGCTTGCAGGGGCAAGGGACAAGATACCCGTTACACTGGACCTCGTGAGCAAGCACGCTGACGAAACCGGGATCCTGGTGTACTGCGGTGCCGCCGTGACCGAGAATGAAGAAACTGCGGAAGAAGGCAGGCAGATAGACCTTATGACCGATGCCCTGCGTCAGAAGTTCCATATGTCGGTGCAGAGGTTCACGGCAGAGGAAACCCTTGAGGAAAGGCAGAATATCAAGATGTACTATATCACGGGGCAGTATCAGGCCATTACAGCTATCAAATGCCTCGATGAAGGTGTAAACATCCCCGGCATAAGAACAGCATTCATAATGTCAAGCTCAAGGAACCCTAAGGAATTCATCCAGAGGCGTGGACGTTTGCTCAGGAAGTGTGAAGGCAAGACGAAATCTGTGATCTATGACCTGATCACTCTACCCAGGGATCTTACGAGCATCCATGACGGGGATTTTGAATCAGATAAGACGATCATAATCGGCGAACTTGCGAGGATCAAGGAATTTGGAAGGCTTGCCGATAACAAATATGAAGCAGAAAAAATGATGTCAGATATAATGTTGGCATATGGCGTGTATTTTGACATAGACGAAGCAGTGAAGGAGGCGGAAGAAAACTATGGATGAAAAACTTGAGGCCAAAGACTACATTGTAAAGCAGCTTTATCAGAATATTCTGAACGATGAAGTATCGAACGTACACACCCAGCTCCTCGATGACAGGGATATGGCGAAAAGAGTCGTAGCTCATTGCAAGAAGGCAGCCAAGTTCGACTTGGAAAAGAATTATCAGTAGGAGGAGGCGCATATGAAATTCAGAAGCATAAAACTCCATAATTTCATGCGGTACAAGGGAGACTGGACTCTGGAGTTTTCCTGTGATGAAAAAAATAACGTTACCGTTGTATTAGGTGATAACACTTATGGAAAGACCACCCTTGCACAAGCATTCAGATGGTGCCTTTACGGTGATATAATCCCTACGAGCTATATCAAGAAGACTGCTGAGGCCGTCCTGCTTAATAAAGAAGTCATTGCCGGCATGAATGTCAATGACCATCGGGTTGTCTCGGTAGAGATACAGGTTATAGACAAGGAAAATGAATATATCTTCGTGCGTAAAGCTACTTACAAGAAAAGGAACAACAACCCTGAGGACCTTTCGATAGTTCCCAGCATGCCTACAAGGCTGACAATGCAGCAGATCATCAACGGAGCCCCAGGAAGGGTTATTGATAATACTGAGAAGAACGAGCCCGTTCAGACCCAGATTAACAACATGTTTCCCAAGGATCTTTCAAATTACCTTTTCTTTGATGGTGAGCGCTGGAATGAAGCCAAGAATAAGAAGGAAGATATAAGGAATTCCGTAAACACAATCATTGGACTGAATGCCTCTATCGCCATGGCAAGGCATCTTAAGGATCAGAACGGCTCTGCCATAGCCATTTTGAAAAAGCAGATCAACACAAGTGATGCCGAATCGGAAAGGCTAAAGCACGAGATAGAAACTTTAGAGAACGAGATTGCTCAGCTTGAGAAAGAGAATGAAGGCCACCTTTCCTCGGTCGAATACTATGACAGCATGATCGAAGAAAAAAGGGAAATCCTTGAAACCAACAAAAAGGCTGAGGAAGCCCAGGAGAAGCTCAAGGCTCTTGATAAGAAGATAAATGGCCTCGAAAGGACCAAAGACAACCTTTACCGTGATATAGTTGAGTCGTTCAGCAGTTCGGCGAGATATTTCGGAGGCGGGATTCTTGATGAATTATCAGGGTTCTTATCCGGTATCGAGCTTGAGGGCAAGAATATACCCGGCGTTACAGTCGATACGGTGGATTATCTGATAAACGACCTCAAAACATGCCTTTGCGGCGCCTGTCTTGATGAGAACAATGAGCTTTTCAATAACGATGCCCTTGTGAAATTAAAGAAGCTCAGGAATGTAATCCCTCCCATCATGCTCGGCGGTGCTGCCGGCAACCTTAAGGATACAATGGTCGACTGGCAGAACGAAACCACATCTTTCGTTGAGAATTTCGAGAACAAGGTAGAAAGCTACTCAAATATCATATATGACCTCGATGACACGCAGGAAGAAAGAGACAAGCTTGAAAGGAAGATTGATAATAGGCTGAACCTTGAATTTGTCAGAAAAGAATATAATACGATGAAGACGTCAAAGGCTGTCAGCCAGGCTGCTTATGAAAGGAATATGGGCAAGATAGAGAGCAAAAAACAGCTGATAGTCAGTAAGCAGGAACAGATTGATGCTAACAGCAGTAAGTCCCAGGAGAACAGGCTTATCTACTTGGCTATTGCATATGCAGAGGCTGCTTACAAAATGGCCAAGGAAAAAATCGACAAGCGTGCCAGCACGGTAATGACCGAACTCAACAGTATTATTTCCAAGAACTTTGAACTTATGTTCAATGGGAAAGAGAAGTATGCCAAGCTTGGCGATGACTATAAGATACACGTTTACTACCGTGATCTCAATGGGCGTCCTTCCGACGTAGAGGAAGAGACCCTTTCTAACGGTGAGATAATTGCAATCAATTATGTCTTCATAGTCAGCATACTTGAGCTCGCAAGGAACGAGCAGCAGTTAAGCTTCTCTTCCAAGGATGGCAGCGATACCACCGTACAGCTTCCGCTTGTTCTTGATGCTCCTTTCTCGAACTTAAGTTCGGAGAATACCGGCCTTGTAGCAAATAACCTACCTAAGTTCGCAGAGCAGGTAATAGTCCTGATGCTCGATAAGGACTGGGAAGCCTCTGGTTTGAGCGAGTATACGGGCAATAAGTATTGCTATCATATTTCAAAAGCGAAGGATTCCAATTCTTCAAGTATTGAAAGATCGGAGGTGCTCTGATGGCTGTTTATGAATATTTTTCAAAAGAACCTTGCGTTATCAAGGGAAGGCATGCCGATTATGCTGATGCGATGTGGACACAGAATAACATCCAGGCATCACGCTTTAAGCGTTTGGTTGATCTATACACCATAGCTGCTATTGTAGGATTAAGGACTGGGCGCAAGGTCGAGGAAGATACCTCGACCGACAATAAGAGGACAGTCCAGCTCGATGCTATTGCGACCTGCAGAACGACATTATCACAGATCATGAGGCTTATCATTATCTTTGACGAGTCAGACGGCAAGACTCCTGAGGAACGCATAGAGGCCGCCTTTAGGATCCCTGAGACAGAGGAAGAATATAAGAAATCTATGAATTTGTTCAATTCATATGTCAGAGGCGGTATTGAATACATCTACGAGCAGCTTGTCAGGAAGCCTGCAACAGCTGACGATGACTGCCCTGACGGGAAAGTAAGCAATATGCTGTCTTTCTTAAAAACTCCTCTAAGAAAAGAATACACGACTACGGATTAAGGAGGGCAATATGCCGAGAGCAACGAAAGAACACAAGGTTCTCAACTGTAAGATAGACAAAGAAGTATCTGATATGCTGGAAGCTTTTAGTGAAAAGACAGGCATATCAAAGACAGCAGCTGTAGAGAAGGCCCTGAAGAAGTATATCGAGGACTACAATAAAACTGGAAAGCTCCAGTGACATTATTACCTATATGTTATATACCCCTGTGGTTCACTCCATGGGGGTGTATTTTGTGGTTTAGGTCTGCCATATCTTCTGCAAAAGTTTACTGCCTAATCTATTGCAACTTTTACTTGCAATCGGTTTGCAAATTTCCAACCAAGCCACCCGTAAGGGCTTGGCCTTGACAAGAATTCAAGGCAATGCTACGATGCCTGAACCCGACGGAGGAGAAAGCAGGCTGTTCCTGAGTTCGTCGCCGTCGGGGTGAAACCCATAGAGCATTGCCTGGGGTTCATGTCAAGGCTGGCGGACGGCATCAAAAACCTATAGTGTGGCATGGTCAATCCCACGAGAAAAATGATTGACCCGTTTAATATATGATATAATCAAAAGCGCGCAAACCGGCAGAAGAAATGCCGAGGGAAAAAGGAAGAATATGTTAAAAGACCGCGATATGAAACTAGCGAGAATGATGCATCCTGAGAGAGAAGCGATTTTTAAGCTTGAAGAATACCTGGAGGAATCGAGACAACCTTATTCCTTTAATTTCAGGACCACGCTTAGAGATGGTGCCTCTTTGGGGTTGTCACCCATGGATATCGACTGGAACAAATATCCGTTCAGGATCGACGTGTGTGGTGCACATAGAGGTTTTTATCAGAAAAATGGATTCACACCGATGACGGTCACTTTTAGTACCGGATCAGACAAAAAACTTCTTGAGATTCTTGACAGACGCGATGAAACTGATCCGGACAAAGGGAAGGTAATAAAAGATCTTGATGTACACGGATGCTACGCCTACCTTTCAAAACTATTTCATTAAGTGGAGTTCCGCATGAACGAGGAGGACAGGAGAACTCATGGTCAATCACCCTAAATTCAAATATGTATTTATATTTTGTTCCCTATTATTATTTGTGAGTGCCTTTTTTTTCGAGAATATAAATTGTTTAATATTCATTTATTCGTTTATTGCATTTTTCTCTTTTTCTATTCAGAACCTGTTCTTTGATATAGAACGAATACTAACTCACGAAATGGGACATGCCGCGGTTGCTTTAAAATACGGATTTGATGTATTTATTGTTGTTTTCCATCAGAAAAAAAACTCTGCTTCAGAAAGAAATCACATTCCAATTTATTATATCTCCGAAGACGACTCGTCTTATGTCAAAAACGGTCCGAACGCCCCAAAAAACAAGGTTATGCAATTTGCTATTACATACGCGTCCCTTCTAAATTGCTCACAATTAGCTCCCACACATGAAAACGAGATTGAAAATTATAAAAGAGGACCTGCAGAAGAAAAGAAATACGTCTTTAAAAAATTCAATTTGTACCTCATTAATTTAAGTTTGGCTATTATTGAGATTGTTTTATATTCTGTAATTCACCACTCAAGCTTTATATGCATATGCTTTTTGGGATTCTTTTCAGCTATTCTCGGGCAAGTGTTTGCATCCTTGTTAGTATTGGCTATTTCCGAAGGCTTTACCCCTTTCCCAAAAAGAAAAATAAGAAACCTTAACAGTGGCAAAGCCAAGAAAGACATATTGTCTGACTACGTTGGAAAAAAACTCACAGACGAGGATTTTATAAAGATCCATAATCCACAAGCAACCAACCATTATAAAGACGTTTTAACTCGATGTCAGGAAAAATGCGCTTAGTATTCCCCTATATTCCTCGCGTCTCTTAAGTTTGCCTCCGTCATTCTGGAATAGAGGGTAGTGGTCGTTATGCTCTCGTGGCCAAGGATCTGCTGCACAAGTCTCAAGTTCTGAGACTTTTCAAGGGCCATCATCCCCATGCTGTGCCGAAGAGAATGCGGATGAAATCGGGCCGCATCCGTCAGTCCCTGCGCAAGTGCGTACTTGTGGATCAAATCTTCAATAGAACGTACCGTAAGCCTTCGCCCGTAATACTTTCCCTGAGCGACAACAAACAAAGCATCTTTGTCTGCCTCCGGTACGTTCACCTCCTTAAGGTCGTATTCCGGCCTTATTTCTTTTATGTACTTCTTCATTTCCGCGCATAGCTTGTCGCTCATGTAGATGGTCTGGATCTTTCCACCCTTTCTGATCACCTTAAACTGCGCGTGGACGAGGTCTATGTCCTTTATATCGAGCCCTACAAGCTCAGATACACGAATCCCCGTCGAGCCAAGAACTCGGCAAATTAGGTAGTCTCTGTACGCTGTACGGTGCTTCTCCCGGAATGCGAGTTGCTGCTTTGTCATCCCCACACCATCAAGAACTCCCTGGTAAAATGTCTCGTTTTCCGACCCCCTAAGGTACGCGGGGTTTTCCGTTTTCTTATGCCTGCGTTCTACATTCGCAAACGGATTTCCTTTTATCTTCCCGTTTTTCTGCAAGAATTTGAAAAGCGAGTTGAGGGCGGAAGAGTACGCCTCAACGGTGTTATTCGTATTTGTGGCCGCCGGGTTATCCGCTTGGTGGTCATACATGTAATTGAGAAAGATGTTGCAGAAGTCGGTATCAATCTTGTCAAGCGCCTCAACTTCGATCTGCTCCGGCGTTTTATCGCAGAACTCCGGGTGTCTATCGCAAAGGAAAGCGAAAAAAGTCGTGAATTTACGCAGGTAGCTCTCGATGGTTCGCCGGGACCGGATCCTCAGATGAGCGGTGACATAAAGCTCCGCGAGGGGTGGGAGACGGTGGATGAGAGCTTCGATCTTTTCCTGGTAATGTTCATCGATTTGATTCTTGTATGTTTCCATAAGTTTTCTCCGTTTTTTTTTCGTTTTCATTCTGTCGTCCATACTATCCGATGCTAGACCATACAAGTAAAGGAGGACAATCTATGATCCATTATGGCAAGGTTAAAGAATTATCACCCAGTGATCGTTTTCACCTAAGAAGCGAGCTTCGCTCAGAATACGCGGTCCACAAATCGTACGGTTATGTCGACTGTGCATGTAGCGAAAGAATAATGAATAAGCTTGAGGTTTTGAAAATATGCGATCACGGGGATCTTGTTACCACAAGGGAATTAAAGCTCTTAATCGCTGCATGTGGATAGGGGATGAATAAAAAGGGTTGCATATGCGACCCTTTTTATATTCCCCATGTTTCCATTAATCGCGACATTGAAGAAATATGCATTAGTGTCCAGCTCGTGCCATCCTTGTATTCTTGTTTTTTTGCCCCCAGTTTTATATCTTCACAAATAGAAGTAAGGTTTATCACTACTAGCCTATAGTATTTTTCAGCATCGTCCCACGTTTCAACACGACCGCAAATATCTGCCAACTGAATCCCCGGATCTGCATAGTTTATTT